>Ga0114918_10005805_pt1 | contig 10556 bp, 14 predicted proteins | sample LantaG_FD_87015 | JGI IMG/M metagenome (GOLD analysis project Ga0114918, IMG submission 87015) | Deep subsurface microbial communities from Baltic Sea to uncover new lineages of life (NeLLi) - Landsort_02402 metaG | ecosystem: Environmental > Aquatic > Marine > Oceanic > Sediment | place...
CTTATCCTTTTGAAACTGGAGACACAACACCACCAACATATTCAGACAATCAAACTAATAGCACAACAGCAGGTAGCCTAACAAAATTTTCGATATTATTTGATGACGACACAGCTTTAAATTCACTAGGGCAATATATATTTTCTACAAACAATACAGGGACTTGGTCTAATGAATCAGCAGTTAATTTTACAGCTACACCAAGCTGGGCAAACGTAACAAAAACATTAAACTCAACAGAAGGAAACGTAATATCATATATGTGGTATGGTACAGACAATGCTAGTAATATGGTTAAGACAGATACCTATTCATTAACAACGCCATACTCATCATCAATTAAAATAGAAAGAATTTATCCTACTGGAAATATAAACGTAACTCAAAATGAATTTTTCAATGTGACTTTAAATATAACTTGTTTAACTGGAACTTGTGGTACTATAAATGTAAGCCTAGACCCAGAAATAATTATATTTAACGATACATTTACAGAAGCATCAACTATGGAATTAGATGAGCATACTCCAGATGTAGGAATTGGATGGATAGAACTAACCCAAACAGGAACAAGTGACATAGTAGTAAGCGGAGGAAACGGTTATACAATCCCAGAGTCTGCAAGTGCATCCACTAATGTATTATATATTGCAAATGCTACATATTCAAATGCGAATTATATTGTAGAGGTTAATAGTGTAGATGTTGATAATGCGGATGATTACCAAATTGTAGCAGCAAGAGTACAAGACAGTAACAATATGTATGTAATCGAATGGACAGATGCAAGATTCATTTTATATAAGAAAGTTGCTGGGTCGTGGAGTACATTAGATACAGCAAGTTCTCCTACTATAGCCGATAACGATATTATAAAACTAGAAGTTATTGGAACGTCAATCAAAGGATATGTAAATGATGCAGAGTTAGTTAGTGCTATTGACAGCTCTCATTCTTTAGCTGGTTACGCAGGGATAGGAGTTGGGAATTTAGTAACTGCAGATGGAGATACTAGCTCACAAAAATTTGATAATTTTATTATTAAATTATTAGACTATGAAAAATCTGGATTAATTCCAATAGAATCAGATTGGACAACAGAACCTTTCTATACAAACGCAACTTCAAATCCACTAACTACTTCTAGTCTATCTGAAGGACAAAGTGAATTAGTAACTTTTTATACAAACGCAACTGGAGAAATAGATATAACGCATAATTTCTTTGCCTTTGCTAATGAAACAAGTTACCCAATTATATCAAATAGTACAACTAATTGGAATGTAACAATAATAGCAACACCATCATTAGATACTTGTACTTACACATCAGGAGATTGGTTTGTAGAATGTTCAGATAATTGTTTTATAGATTCAAATACTAATATAGGTGGAAATAATTTAATATTAAATGGAACTGGATATTTTTTTGTAGAAGCAAATATAACAGAGATAGGAAGTATAGACTTTGCTTTAGCAACTGATATATGTAGTATGGTAATAGGAGATGGCGTAACACTATGGTAAATAAAATATTATTATCTGCTATATCATTATTAATATTAATAAATTTTAGTTCAGCAGTTGGGGACATAGGAACTGTAAAACAATTTGATTGTATTGATATTTATAATGAATGTCCAACTTGTTCTTATATACATTTAACTGCAATAAAATATCCAAACGTTACGACAACAACTATGGATATAACTATGACAAAAACTGGAAATAATTATGAATACCAATTTTGTGATACAGGAGTAATTGGGGATTATTCTTATACAACTTGTGGAGATAAAAATGGTCATGAAACATGTGAGTTAATTACATTCGTAGTAACACCATCTGGTTTTATAGGTACATTAGGTTTCTATGTTTTAGTATTAGTTTTAAGTTTAGGTATAATGATTTTAGGTTTTGCTTTACGTGACGCTGTTATAGTTATTTTAAGTTCATTTGGATTATACTTCGTAGGGCTTTATGTTTTATTCTTTGGCATTGATGGGTTTAGAGACCCAATATATACATGGGCAATAGGAATAATAATTCTTATGTTAGCTGCATATATTTCTATTAAGTCAGCATTGGAATTGCTTGAAGGTTAGCATCAATTATAATCGACATTTAAAAAGGGTAATTACAATATATTATCATGTAAAAGCATATTCTAGGAGGGGTGGTTAAGAATGGAAATAAGAACAGTCCTACAAAGGAAGGACGGAATTAAAATGGCAATTATACCTAAAGCATCAAAGATAAAAAAGGGAGAACTAGTTTTGATTACAAACAATCTAAAATTAATAAATAAATTTATAGAGGAGGAAAACAATGGCAACAAATGAAGAAGCAGAAAAAACTGTAGAAAATACAGATAGATATGAATTTGTAAAAGTTCCAACTGGTGAAGCTCTAGCAATACAGACACCAACTGGAGAAATTATAAACACAGAATTTGCATTAGTAGAAGTTCTTAATATAGTTAAATCAATAGAGAAATCAATAGTAGCATGATAGGAGTTATATTTGAATTCAATTCAACTAATGTTGAAGTACGAATTGATGGGGCTAACTGCGGATTCAGAACTGGGGAATTTGGAGGTGCATTAGTTCCCATTGATTCTTTAAAAATAGACAAGGCAGGTTCTATAAAAGAACACCCAGATTTAAAAGATGATATAGAATGGAAAGAAAAAACAATACAAAGATTCAAAGAAAAATTAAAATTATTAAATTCAGAACAAGAGAGAATAAAATATATAATAGATGACCTACAAAAATATGGATATATACCAAAATATATACAAAGGTCAGGGTATAGACCAAAAAAAATAAAATAAAATGACATGGCAAACAAACTTATTCAACAACTTATTAGTAGTAAGCATATTACTAGCATTAGGACTAATGATATACTGCAAGATAGCTGGAACAACATTGAAAGAATTAATAGTACAAATAAGGGAGGCTTTAGCTGAACCAATAGAACAATGAATAAATTATTATTAATATTACTATCAACTTTAGCTGGAATAGAAAGAACCTTTTTCTTATTTACACCAATCTTATTAGGAACTATATGGATAAGTACTTTTGGATTAGAAAACATTGGTTCTTATATTGTATTTATTATGGGATTATTGGCTACGATTTTTAGAGCAATTAAAATAGGTTGGTTAAGATGAGTGAAGAAGAAATGTCAGATGATGAAGCAATATTAAAGATAGCTTCAGCAATGAAAGGTAACGAACCGACTCACGACGATAAGCAATCAGTACCAGCATTCTTATTTAACATAGTCACATCAGACGATACAACAAAGGTAGGTAATTTAGATAATGACAAAGATAATAATGAATTAGGATTCCCAGTTCATAATGTAAGAGGTAGTCTAGAACTAGCAAGGATAAGCGATCAAATTATGGATAATGAATATTTTACAAAATGGTTTGCAACAGAAGCAGAAGCAACATTAGCTACAAGTTTATCTAAACAGGGATTCCTAATAAAACAAGCAACCACGCAGACGAAGCAAGTTGCAGATGTAACAAAACGTAGAAAAATAAACAAAGGATGGTTCGGCAGCAAAAAAATTGAAGAATCTGGTGGTGAAACAAATGCTTAAAATGGAGGTAAAAAATAATGGGAATAAATAGTAGACTACAAATGTTAGAAGAAAAATTAAAAGAAGATGAACCTAAAAAGAAAATTAAAAAATTCAGATTTCCATTTGGAAAGAAGGTAGGAAAGTCACAAGCAAAAAAGAATTATGTAACAATAATAAAAGTTAATGAAAATGGTAATCTAGATTTCAAAAAAATCCAAATTAAAGAACAAACAATAGTTGAAGACGGAATTCCAAGATTAGCAACTCCTAATTATGTTTTAAGATGGAAAAAGAATCCAGTAGTTATATTACCAAGTTGGAGTACAGAACCATTCTCTCCAGAGGAACATTTCAGAAAAAGTTTAGAAGATGGTTCAAATACTAAAGGATATAAAATACTTTTAGCTAAGATGCAATCAGAAGCAATGAACGCAAAGAAACCTATTGGGAATATGCTTAAGATAGGATTAGGATTAATAGTAGTAGTAGTAATTGGATATGCATTAATATCTGGAGGAGGTGCTTAATGGGATTTAAGAAAATAAACTATCATACTGGTGAGAATCTAGTAAAGATAAAGATTGAAGACGAGACAGGAGCTAAGCAAGAGAACTGGACAATAATGATGAGTGACCTTAAGCAATGGGCTGACATGATGTGCAGAAAGTATGGCGTAGGCGATAAAAAACCTATCAATAAAGAATTAGACTGGGCTATGTAATCGACATTTAAAAAGAGTATTCTACATGTATTTATATGAAACTTAAAGAATTTCTTGGAAAGGTAATTGAAAATAAGAAAAATGGACAGTTGAACACTTGTTTTAAAAAAGGCAAACTAAAATCATCTGGGATTTCTGAAAAGGATTTATTAGATATGGAAGTAAACTTTATTGGAGGTAAAATAAAATGGTAGACATAACTGAAATAAAAAGACGTATAGCTATTCTTGAATCTAAGAAACCAGTAGTTATTAATAAAAGAATGTTACGTGGTGGGATGGATCATAGAAACAAAAGAAAAGTAATAGGGAAATATAATAACGATATAAAGACACAAACAAAAACATATAAAGATAAACTATTAGAACTAGAAAAACCTTCAGAAGAAACATTCTTTGGAATTTCATGTGCAACAGTTTCTAACGATGTATTAGCTATTGAAGATAAATTCAATGAACCTAAATTAAAAAAGACTAGAGATGGTTCTAATGGGTGGTTCTAATGAATAAGATATTTATTATAGTTATTGGTTTAATTGTTATGTTGGTTTGTAGTGTGGGGGTTGTCTATGAGAAGTTAGAAAAGGTTGAGGACTTACAAATCAAACAAATAAACTATATCGAAAAAATACCACTCTACTACAACTTAGACGACCCAACCACAGCTTATATTAAAAATTCAAAAGGAGATTATGAGGAGGTTATTATAAATGGCTAAACCTGGAGAAGCGATTTATGTTGATATTGATGATATTAATTCTGGTCAAACATCCGCAACTACATATACACGAGGGAGTGGAGATAGTTTTGTTAGGAGTGGCACAATTAGCGGAGGAGGAGGAGGAGGATACAAACACACCTCAACAGCCGCAGAAAAAGCAGCCGTAGCACAAGCAGCCGCAGAAAAAGCAGCGGAGGAACAAGCAGCAAAGGCAAAAGCACAAGCAGCAGCCAAAGAAAGAGCAAGGCTTCAACAAGAATTAGCAGCAAAAAGAGCAGCGGCATCATTAAGATTACAAGAAGAATCAAAAATTATAGAAGCAACATCATTTCAAGAAAAAATGAGATTAGCAAGAGAAGCAATAGAACAAAAAAAAGCAATAGTAGAACAAGCAAGAATAGAAAAAGAAAGAAAAGATATTCTAAAAGCTGGTGGAAAAGTAGATATGATAAAATCAATAGACGCAGAAACTAGAGAGGCATTAGAAATAACTACAACTAAAGTAGGAAATGATGGAAGAAGAATTTTTGAGGTAAAGAATTTAGAAACAGGAGAAACAACAATTAAAACTTATGATAAGAAAGGAAGGAGAACAATACAAACTGGTGGATTATTTTTTAAAGAGATAGAAAAAGAAAGTGAAGATATTAAAGATACTAAAGATATTTCTTTTAATATAGAAACTCCAGATAGAACTGGGCAAATTTATGATAAAAATTCCAATATGTTTATAGCGTCTGCTTATGGGATGGGTGCTGGAGGAACAGCAATTATGACACCCCCAACTCCAATAGAACAAGCAAAGATTGATGCAGCAAGTTACAAAGGAAGTTTCGTTGGATTAAAAGAAACATATGAAGAAAAAGTAGTAATCCCAATTAGTAAATCAAAATATTTTAAAGCATATAAGGAAAAAATAGTACAACCTTTAAGTGAAAAAATAGTACAACCATCTGGAATAAAAATAAAAGAAGGATTAAAATTATATGAAGAAAAAGTAGTAAGACCGATTAGGGAACAATTCCCATCACTAGGAGATACACCTGTAGGGCAGATAGCTGAAGCAAAAAGATATATTGAAAAATTGCAACCAGATAAAAAAATAGTAGTAGGGCTACCAGGACAAAGAAGAGTTGTAACAGCAGGTGACTACCAAAATAAAGGTTTATTTGATTTTAGTAAACAAGTTTATTTAGGGGAAGTAGAAACAGCATTCACAGATATAGCTAAAAAAACTGGAGTAAAAAATCCAGAAGCATATGGTAAAGGAGTAAAATTAACAACAGAATTCGGAGCATATGCTCTACCTGGATATTTTGCAGGAGAAGTAGGTATAAGTGCGACAGAAGCATCTTTAGGCGGAAGATTTGGTGGAGCAAAAAATATATATGAATTTGTAAAAGAAAAACCAATAGAAGTAGCATTGGTTGGAGGATTAGGGATATTTTCTGGAGTAAAATATTTCAAACCAGCAGCTAAAGAAGCAAGATTAACAAAAAAATATTCAAAGTATTTAGAAGCAGAAAGAGTACAAACAACAATAGAGCCAGAATATAAAAGAGTAGAATCAACAATAGATGTATGGGGAAAACAAATAAAGAAATCTGAAATAGATAAAAAAAGTGTATTGGAAAGTGCGACACAAGTAACAGATAAAACAAAAGGAACAGTAAAAATAATAACAGAGAAACCAACTGGAAAATTAACTGGTGAAGTAGAAGAGACAGTAAAAGGAGGATGGTTTGCAAAAGATAAAACATACAAAGGAATTATAGAAGGAACAGAAGATGCACTAAAAGAAACTATAAAATACCCTAAAGGAATAGAAAAGATTACAAGACTTTCAAAAACTGGAGAAGGAAGTGTTAGCATAATAAAGAAAGGAAAGCTAGTAAAAAGAATTTCATTTGTTGGAGAAGATATTCCAAAATCAGAATTCAAATCATTATCAAAAGAACCAGTTAAAAAAGTAACAACCAAAAAGATAGGTGATGAAAAAATATCTGAATATGAATCAGCAAAAGTATTTGAAAAACAAGAAGGATTAGATGTAATAAAATTAAAGATGGATAAAAAAATACCAGATAAAAAAATAGTTTCTGGATTCGCAGAGAAAAAAAGCGTAGGAGATATTAAATATAGAATTGATAAAAAAGCTGGAACAACAGAATTACTAGAAACATCAGACAAGACATATGATATAATAAAATCAACTGCAAAGAAAGAAGTTGAATCAGTAAAAGGCGGAGATTTCGCATATATAAAAAAGACAGAAACAAGTCCAAAAATAATTCAAGCTGGAGACGAAGTAGTAATTAATTTAGATTCAACTCTTTTCACTAGACTAAAAGGAGTAGAAACATTAGTTAAAACCACAAGCCCAGATATACAAAGATTAGTAGCACAACAACAAAAATGGAAATTAACAACTAGCTATGGAAAAGATGTTCCAAAACCAGTAGTAAAAAAATCTAAACCTATATGGAGTGATGAAACATTAGCAAAGAATGCAGATGAATTAAAAACATTAAAATTAGAAGATGCCAAATCAAAAATTGCGGAAACAGAAGATGGAGGAAGAGCAAAATTAATATTTGATGAATCAAAAGAAAAAATAAAAGAAATATTATATGTACCAAGAACAGAAAAATATATACAAGATACTCCATTGTTAAATCCAGAATTACCAACATTACCAAGTTCTATAAATATACCTAAGGTAACTAAGAATTATATTCCAATAAATATAGCATCAGGAAAAGTAATAGGAATAGGAAAAGCAGATAAAAAAATCACAAATATAATAACAACTAAACCAGAAGTAATGAGTATTAATAATTTTTCAATGTCTGAAATAGATAAAGATATAATACAATCAACTAAGGCAGAACAATTATCAATATTAAAACCATCATCAAAATCAGCTACAAAACAATCAGCTAAAACAAAAATTATTCAAAAAGAAGCAACTGAACAAGCACAGCAACAGATGGGTAAAACAAAACAGATGACAGAAGAATTATTTAAAACAAAACAGGCACAACAATTAAGACAGGTGTCAGATAAAATATTTGAGAAAGCAAAACTACAAACTCCAAAACAACCAACCCTAACACCAAGAATACCAAAAATTCCAATCAAAATCACATCCATACCAAAAAGAATACTAAAAAAAGTAGAAACAACTCCAGAAATATTTGAAGCATTTGTATTCAAAGGAGATAAAAAAATAAGTATAGCCAAAGGAACTAAAAAGAAAGTAGAGGAAAAACTATCAAAGAAATTAAAAGGAGAACTAGCAGCATCTGGATTCATAACTAAAGGTGGAAAGAAATTAAAAGCTAGTGAAACAGGATTATTAAAAGACATAGAATTCAGAGTAGGGAAGAAAGATATATACAAGGTCGTTGAAAAAAAAGCTAAGCGTTTAAGAAAAAGTGGAACTGGACAATTAATCCAACCATTCAGAAAAAACCCAACTAAGACTTCGAAAAATAAATGGCTGCTTGGTATCTAATGAAATCAAAACAAGCTAGTATCCAAATCTATGGGATGATGGTTGGATTAGTAATTATTATTCTTGCACTTGCTCTAGCACCAGCAGGTAAAGAATTTATAGAAGATTCAATGAATGAAACAACTGGAGATGTTCTTGGAATGGATTGTGGAAACGAGAGTATTAGTAACTTCGATAAAGCAGCGTGTACAGTTATGGATTTTAGTTTATTTTATTTTTTCGGAGGCTTAATTTTTCTGGCTGGAACTATAGTTGTTGGGAGGATAATATTTTCATGAACAAAAAAGCACAAAGTCTAGGTCTAAGTATTATGGGTTTCCTATTAGTTATCTTAGTAGGGTTTATGGCAGTTAATTTTCTAATGCCAGAAGTAAACGAAGCAAGAGTTAATTTAGATTGCTCAAACGCAACTGGTATTGAAGACGGAAATAAATTACTCTGTTTGGTAGCGGACATAGTTATTCCTTACTGGATTTGGATTGTATTGGCTATAGCTATTGGATGGGTAACTGCGAGGTTTGTTTTATGAAAAAGTTAATGTTATTTTTATTAATAGGAATATTTATGATTAGTTTTTCAAGTGCTGCACTAACAGTAACTCTTAATTCCCCAGCAGACGAATCAACATTTTATTCTAACCCAGTAACATTCAATGCAACAGCAGAAGTAACAGGTGGTGCAACTCTAACTAATATGAGTTTGTTTACTAATGAGAGTGGGAGTTGGTCATCAGTAGACAATAAAAGCTATGGAGAATTTGGACAAACAGAAATAAACCAAACGGGAATATCAGTTTCATTTTCAAGCAGTGGATCAACTGAAAAACTTTTAATAAAAACAGAAGATATAGATGGATATGTATGGAATGATTGGGAATTTATTGGTAGAAGGTCATCTGATACAGGTTCTTCAGTAATAACAGTTTATCTAAATTTTACATATTCAGACGGAACAAGTGAAGAAATAACAGCAGGGACAATTACTTCATCTTCATTTGCCACTTTTTCTGGGAATGTTTCAACACAAAAACCAATAGAAACATTGTATATCTATAGCCAGGGTACAGCAGCTTTAAATATTGCAACAATAATAGATTCATTTAATGTAACAAGAGATGTAAAATTACAAGAATTATCACTAACATTTAACCAAACATTAACAGACGACATAATATGGAATGTCCAATCTTGTGATTCAGACGGAAATTGTGGATTCGCAACATCAAACTATACATTATTCATAGACACATCATCACCAACAATATCAATAGAAACACCAACTGAAACTTTAGATTATAATTATGTAGGAGGGGATGAAACTTTAAATGTAACCTTCACAGATGCTGGTCTAAATTCTTGTTGGTATGATTATAATGGAACTAACGTAACAATAGAAGGATGCACAACTGGAGTTAAAAATTCAACAACATTTACTTTAGAAGAAAATAATTACAATATGACAGTATGGGCAAATGATACACTAGGAAATTATAATTCTTCTTTTATAGATTGGGATTACCAAATATTAGAAACAAGCAGAACACACAACACAACTTCTTACGAAACAGCAAGAGAATCATATTCAATAAACGTAACAGCTAACTCAAGTTTAACAGCAGTAAGTTTAAATTTTAATGGAACATATTATCCAGCAACAAAATCTGGAACAGTATGGACTTATTCAATGGATATACCATCATCAATAGAAAATAAAACAATAGGTTGGAAATTCACTTATGGTGGAGCTACAATAAACTCAGACTATACAACATACCAAAATATAGAAGCAATAAACTTAACCTATTGCACATCAGGAACTCCTTTCATAAATTTCACATTTAAAGATGAAGGAGATGATTCAATAATAAATGCTACTATACCAACATCAACATTAACATACTATTTAGGAAACGGAGATGCAACCAAAACATTAATATACGTAAATACAACAGCACACTATGCTTACGCATTTTGTTTCAATCAAGCATTACCATTA
>Ga0114918_10005806_pt1 | contig 10555 bp, 5 predicted proteins | sample LantaG_FD_87015 | JGI IMG/M metagenome (GOLD analysis project Ga0114918, IMG submission 87015) | Deep subsurface microbial communities from Baltic Sea to uncover new lineages of life (NeLLi) - Landsort_02402 metaG | ecosystem: Environmental > Aquatic > Marine > Oceanic > Sediment | place: Baltic...
TGTTGCAGTCCGAACAGCTGCCTCCTTCACCTGCGGGGTGCAAATGAGGGACCCACGCTGCAATCCCCGACAGGGGATACCGTGGGTAGCCGTGCGTGCAACGCAACGGGAGGGTTAGCATAGGGAGCTTCTCCTCTTACCGTCAGGCTGCGCCTGCGGCTACCCGTGGTGTGCCCTGTCGGGCACAATCTCATGCGCCCCATCCCCGAGGGGGCCACGACATTCCCCTCTTCAATCTGATTATTGGGGAGCACGTCTCGAAAAGAACAGATTGGGCGGCACCGACCAGCGCCAGCATTTCCTTGAACAGCACTGGCCTGAGTTTCCCAGTTATGGCAAGAGTGTAACAGGCATCAGGCTTCTGCCGCCGGCTTTGGATGCCCTTTCGTGTATTACTTACTCACTGAAGTTCTGCCGGTATGCTTATGGCTTGGCCGAGTTCGCGTTGCCAGGCTGAGACCAGTCCACGAAGTTATCGAGGCGCTGCGGCCCCTTCATGCCAAAGATAGGTGAGATCGTGCGGAAGCCGATCACCGACTGTGGGGCCAGGGCAGGAGAGAGAGAAATGCGCTTCAGGGCAGTGCCTGAGGAGAGATTCTCGATGACGAGGCGCAACCCAGCGATGTTTCGGCCGTAGCCCCAGTGGAACTGCATCAGCAAGGGAGCAAGATTGGCGTTGAAGTTGCCATCCCGGTTGCTGGGAACGATTCGGCTCTTGAACTCTGGCCAGCCATCGTCACCGCTGGAGCGGTAGTAGATTCGCCACACAGAATCGTCGGGCTTGCGGTCGCACTTAGCGACCACATTGACCGTGGCGAAATGCCATGGATCGATCGATATTTTGGGACTTTCAAGCACGAACAGCCCGTCATCTGATGATATATCCAAGTATCCGCTGGCCAGTTTGGCGCTGCCGCGCCTAACTATCCAGCCGTTCAGGCCCTCAGAAAAATCCCAGTCGAGAGTGTTCTCAGGCACAGGCCCGGTCAGCGATAGGTGGGCCTTGCTGCGAGCGAGAGGAGAGACTGTCTCAGGAGCTGTTCCCAGGCTGGCCCGGTACTTCAGCAGCCGCCTTATGTACTCGGCCAACTCCGGCCTCGCGTGCGCCTCAGAATCCTTGCATTCCCAAAACTGCGGTTCGGGGGTCGGCCGGCCCATCACAAGCGCCCTGGTCAGGTATTGGTGAACCCACATCAACTCGATCGAGTCGTGTAACATGAACCGTGTTGCTGCGACCCAGAAGTAGATGACATCCGTGCTGACACTCCTGATCTTGTCTCCGGGCATGAAGACGAGTGCGATCTGGCCCTTAGCTGTCTTGAGATCGATATTCCGGGCGACCGACATCGGAATCGACCCTTCGACCTCATTCACGCCCACCGACTCAGCCAGCGCGCCTCGAAGATCGGTGTTAAGAATCAGGAGCACTGCGCACAAGATCGCGGCTGGCAGCGCCACGGCAGCCTTACGGCTTCGGGCAAGGCGAGCGCGGATGCTAGCCAGCGAGGCCATTATCACAAGGCTCGAGGCGATTGCTGAAAGATAGAACGAATGCCGTTCGATCGTTATGGGTAGGGGCACTGCCGGGATCGGCGAGAGTACCGTGAATCCCACGGCAAAGAGCATTAGCCGTCGTAGCCGTGCAGAGCCCTCCCAACCTACGCCGTCGGTCGTGCGAGCTCGCAGCATGATATAGATACCGAGAAGAATGGTTGGCACGACGAGCCAAAGCGGGGCAAAGACCTGGCTGAGGAGAAGCTTAGTGTTGCTCATGATATGAAGAGCGGTTGACTTCGATATAATGCCGATCTGGCTTGGTTCTGGCCAGAATGGCCGCAGGACGAACAGGATGACAAAAGCGGCGGTGAGTAGGAAAAAAGGGCTGGTCCGGCGAATGGCCGAGGCGCACTTTTTGACCGTTTCCTTGCGACCGGGACCTGAAAAGAAAACAAGCTCAATCAAAAAAAGGACAAGCGGAAGTGTGATAGCCATCTCCTTGGATAAGAGCGAAATGGTAGCCAGGACGAGCGATGCGACCAGGGCGGCGGTGCTCTGCATTTGCCGGTAGCGGAAATACGCGATGAGGCACAGGAGGTAGGGGATGGTGAACATGATGTCAATCCCCCCACCGATGCGGGCGACTGTGTCTTCCAGCGCCGGCTGCTGCGAGACCATCAGCGCAGCGCCGGTCGCAATGAATCGGCTCTTGGAGAACAGGAGCCCGAGCCAAAAGACAGCAAGAAGGCACAAGAGGTGCACAGACCAGGCAATGACACGATAACCGAGCGGATCGATGTCCAGGACGCGGTATTCCAGCAGCCAGAAGATCTCAGGCAGCGGCCTATAGTAGCTCCAATGCGGGACGAAAAGCCTTGGATATTCAGAGAATGAAAGCGGATAGAGGAAGAGGAAGTCATCGGTGTGGCTGAAGAATGCATGGAACGTCGGAAGGAACGGCACAAGGCCGGCCACGGCCACTAGTGCCAGGCACAACAGTGTGCCGGGCAGCCCTACACGGCCCATTGCACCTCGACCATTGATCGGCGGCGGAACGCTCCTCTCGCCCAAGGGCTCTATGTCAGGTTGATTGTCCGAATGACTCGCTCGCAAGAATCTCATGCTCGGTAGGTTATCCGAATCTGCATACCGAAAGCAACTGCGTGCGGGCACGGGGCTGGCAATCTCACGAATGATTCTCGAGGCAAATCTGGGCTAGTCCCTCGCATTGCTGGTGACGGGGCGATCAACCGAAAAGAGAATGGATGTATTTGCGGGTCTCGCGGCGTCTGGCGACGATTACTCTGCGCTTCTTGAGCATCTTGGGAGCGAGCCTGATAGCGCCCAGAACCCCTTTCAAGAGATGAGGCTCGAAGATGGGGACGTAGGCTAACTGCCTGAACTCGAACCAAAGGATGTGGTGCAGGTCCCGCAGGATGTTGGGGAGAGATGAGTTTTTGATTATCATCAGATAGCGGTTGCGAAGCTGAATCTGTCGGAGGAACTTTGGCACTTTATGCCGCTTGTCCGGGGCATAGGCCCTGACATGATATGCGACCGCATCTGGCGTGAAAAGGCACTTCCAGCCGAGCCATTGAGCACGCCACGCCAGGTCCACCTCATCTCTGTAGATGAAGAAGTCCTCGTCAAAAAACTCTCCCTCGACCTCGACGTCGTTCAGCATCTCTCGCCGATAAAGTGGCGCGGCGCCCGATGCGCCGAAGACAAACTCCGGCTCGGCGTACTGCCCCTCGTCCCGCTCGCGCTGGCCGCGCTCGAAGTTCCTTCGCGCTCTCGTGAGCACGGCGCCAACCCCGTCAATGATCTTCTCGCCAGGTATCCCGGCGTCGTGGCTCGAAATCCGTAAGAGCTTCCCTTCAACCATGCCAATGTTGGCGGCGCTCTCAATCGCGCAGACTTTCGCCTCGACGAAGCCTGGCTCCATGAAGACATCTGCGTTTAGCGGCATCACATAATCGCCGTGGCATCGCCTAATGGCGATGTTGTGGCTCTTGCAGTAGCCGAGGTTATCGGGATTGGTTATGACGGCAAACTCGGGGAAACTGTTCCTGAGCATCTCGTCCGTCCCATCGGCCGAGGCGTTGTCAATTACAATGACCTCGATTGGCGAATACGTCTGACGCTGGATACATGTAAGGCAGCGCCTCAAGCAATCTTTTTCGTTTGTGGCAAGGACATTGATCGAGACTAGTTTTGGCCAGGTCATCCTCCAGGATGTCTCCCTCAGAAGGGCGGCTGGCCGCTACATCGTGTTCATTGAGTTGAGGAACTCTTCGTTGGACTTGGTTTTGGAGACCTTGTCAATCAAGAACTCCATCGCGTCGACCGGGTCATAGTTCTGCTGTAGGAAACGAGTTAGTATCCAGAGCTTCTGGAGCACATCCTTGGACACAAGAAGCTCTATCTTTCTCGTTCCCGACTTCTCGAAATTGATGGCGGGATATATCCTTCGGTCAACCAGCCTCCTGTCCAAGTGCAGCTCCATGTTGCCGGTGCCCTTGAATTCCTCAAAGATAACATCGTCCATTCGGCTCCCCGTCTCGACAAGCGCGGTAGCGATAATGGTGAGGCTCCCGCCCTCCTCGATGTTCCTCGCGGCCCCGAAAAACCGCTTCGGCTTCTGAAGAGCGTTGGAGTCGAGCCCGCCCGACAGAACCCTGCCGCTTGGAGGCGCGACTGTGTTGTGAGCCCTGGCAAGCCTGGTGAGGCTATCCAAAAGGATACAAACGTCATGCCCCTGCTCGACAAGCCGCTTGGCCTTCTCAAGCACCATGCTGGCCACCTTCACGTGCCGCTCAGCAGGCTCGTCAAAAGTTGATGCGATAACCTCCGCGTTTATCGAGCGACGCATCTCGGTTACCTCCTCCGGACGCTCGTTGATCAGCAAAACGATCGGTATCACATCCGGATGGTTCGCCGTGATGCTGTTGGCGATGGCCTGGAGCAGCATCGTCTTCCCAGTCCTGGGAGCCGCCACGATCAGGCCTCTCTGACCCAGTCCGATCGGCGTAATCAAGTCTATGATGCGAGTAGATATGTTGCCGTTGCCGGTCTCGAGCTGGATCTTCTGGTCCGGGAACAGCGGTGTCAGATTATCGAAGTTGACCGTCTCCTTGATCTTGTCGGGCTCCTGGCTGTTTATCGTCTCCACTCGCAAGAGAGCGAAGTAGTGTTCGTTCTCCTTGGGGGGACGGATCAGCCCGCCAACTGTGTCGCCCTTTCGCAGCCCGAACTTCCGTATTTGCGACGGTGAGACGTAGATGTCGTCAGGCCCGGGAAGGTAGTTGAAGTCCTGAGACCGCAGAAAGCCGAAGCCCTCGGGCAACGTCTCGAGAACACCCTCCGCAAAGATCAGCCCCTCTTTCTCTATCTGGGCAAGCATGATCTTAAAGATCAGCTCTTGCCGCTTGAGGGCAGAAGAACCGTCAACACCAAGCTCGTGCGCGAGCTGCGACAGTTCCGCGGTTGATTTGGCTTTCAGCTCGACGAGGTTCATCGTCGGCCTGACGCCGCTCGGCATCTGCCCAGTCCCCACTCGAACCTGATTCCCGGGCGGAATTGCCGCTGTTTCTACCTTCCTCTTTCGTGGTCTAGCCAATGTGATTTCCCCTGATTATTGTTGTGAATTGCTCGGACCTGCCAAATCAAAGGCAACACAGCCCAAAACCTAATGACCGAAATAAACGCCTAAGTGATCAGCCGATGAACGGATCGTGAAAAGCTATAAACGCCCTCACAAAGACCAAATCTTGAACCGACAAGCACTTAATTGCCACCATATCGGCTATATATCGTCGGGACTCGGATTTCCGAAGGACAAACCTGACACAATGCCCCGATGGCAATCCCTTGCCTCGATCGCGGCACAGGCAGGCTATTTTGCGTTTCCACCTATAAATATCGGTTCTCGGTTCGATAAAGTCAAGCTGTTTTTTTCACGTGTCTTTTCAGGGCGCTGCATGCCGTAAGCTAGGCAGTCGGCTGTCTCGGACATCTGTTGCCGGCGCACGTCAATTATGAGAGCCTAGAGACGATATGTTCGAGAGGGTTCTCGGTTGGACAGCAAATCTCTGCTTCAGACGGTCTGGCACCATCATCATTGTGGCCTTGGCGCTGCTTTTGATCGCGGTCGTGCTAGCGCTTAGGCTCGAGTTCTCGGCTGATGTCCGCCAGTTGCTTCCCCAGTCTCATCCCCGCGTCAATCAGTACTTCGAGGCGCTCTCGAGATTCGCCGGGTCCGAGACGTTAATCGGTGTTGTGAGACCATCTGGGACCCGAGACGTCCACCTCGTGCAGGAGTTTGTGAAACACTTCGGGGAGTCCGTTTCCGGGAGCCGAATGGTTGGCGACGTCGATTTCAACGCCAACCAGATTGCGCTCAGGTTCTTCAGGAAGTTCTTCCTTAAGCACATCTTTCTATTCCTTGACGAGCAGGACTTCGACAACGTCATCGATGCCCTGTCAAACGAGGGCATGACCCGGGCACTCAGACAAGCGCGGGCAACGCTGATCTCTCAGGCCGGCCTCGTCCAAAAGGAGTTCATCGAGCACGATCCGCTCAACCTTCGGAGGTTCATGTTCAAATACAGCCCAAAACTCAAACAGGGCCTGAAACTTGACCTAATTGACGGCTACTACTTCTCAGCCGACCACAAAATGGGTTTCGTGCTTATCTATCCGACCAAGAACCCCCAGGACTTGGATTTCGACCGGGCGCTGCTCGCAAGCTTGCGCGAGAGCGCGGATGAGGCTTTCGCGTGGCTGGACAACCTTCACGGGTGGGCGATGGGCGAGGCTGCCCAAAGGCTCTCGATTTCGTTCACTGGCCCCCACGCGATCCTGCTTGAGGAATGTGGACTCATCAGACACGACACGCTCACAACGCTCATCAGCTCCTTCGCGCTCGTTGTTGTGCTCTTCGTGGTAGCTTTCCGTAGCACGGGAAGTCTGTTGTTTGTGGGCGGGCCGCTGCTCTCCTCCCTAGTTTTCACACTTGCCCTATGCTACGTAACGCTTGGCTACATCAACATCTTGACCATCGTGCTCGTGGTCTCGGTCGTCGGCCTGGGGATCGACTTCGCCGTGCATCTATACAGCAGGTTCGTCGATGAGCGCGCCTCGGGCAGGATGGCCGCGGAGGCGTTGAGAATCTCATATACCCGCACCGGGTCCGGGACCCTTGCCTGCGCAGCGACTACTTCCCTAGCCTTTCTCAGCTGCGCCCTATCCCGCTTTCAAGGCGTAAAACATATAGGGCTGTTGGCGGCGGCAGGAATCGTCATCTGTCTCTCTACTACGTTCTTTTTCATGGGAGCAGTTCTGAAACAGCAGGAACGACTCGGGCGACACAAAGTCAATACCCCAAGGGCCGCTATTCTCGGCCTGACCAAACTTGCAAAACTAGTGACCAATCACCCGGGCCCAATCATCGCGGTATGGGCGATACTGACGCTCCTGGCTGCCATCAGGGTCTCTCAGGTCAAGTTCTCCGAAGACATCACTAAACTGAGGGCGAAGACCTCCCAGGCAGCGCGACTTCAGACCCAGATAAGCCGCGAAATCGGAGGAAGCTTCAAGGACTGGATCATCTTCAAGACTGTCCCGGACAGTGAAGCCGCTCTGAAGTTCGCAGAACACGTGAAGACCGAGTCAGCCGCTATGATCGCTGATGGGACGCTTGCCGCCGCATCATCGCTGCTCGATTTCGTGCCCTCGCTCGCGAGGCAGCAGGAGAACATAAGGCGCCTTGAGCGGCTCTCCGGCAAGTTGTCGCCTCGGGCAATTGCTCCGGCCTTCGAGGCTGCTGTTGAGGGCAGCGGGCTGAGAATGACCGAGCTATATCGAGAGTATATCAACCAGCTGGCGGCTTCCCTCTCGGTCAGAGAGCCGATCGACCTGAGCGCACTTGCGGCCGACAAGTCCGTCAAGAGGCTGCTGAGGCGGTTCCTTGAGGCAGACAGCAGCGGCCTGAGCATCGCCTGCTACGTCTCCCCCTCCAAACTGCTCTCCGCCAAGCGCGACGCCCTGGCATTTGAGCGTAAGCTCCGAAAGCGACTCGGCAACGCCCCGTCCATAGTCAGCACCACATATCTCACTGCCGTTCTGAAGGACCTGATCGTGCAGGATATATGGCTTATAGCGATCGTGGCTGCGGTCCTCGTGCTCGCGATTCTTCTGATGCAGTTCAGAAACCTCTGGGTCGCTCTCATCGCAATCGTGCCGCTTGGCTCCGGCGCCCTGATGATGCTTGCCACTGCCTCAATGCTCGGCATCGACCTCAACCCCGTCAACCTGTTCGTCGTGCCGATGATACTCGGCATTGGGATCGACGACGGAATACATCTCGTCCATCGCTTTCTCGAAAAGAAGGCTCACGCTCAAGACGCCATTGTCGGGACAGGTAAGGCGCTAGTATTGACCTCGCTAACGACGATTCTCGCTTTCGGCACACTCGTCTTTGCTGGGTTCGAGGGCCTTGTTCAGATAGGCATCATCACAATACTGGGCGTGGGATTCTCGCTGCTTGCGTCGATAACGTTTCTCCCCGCGCTTCTCGTTCGGTTACCCTGGGTGAGTCGCAGGCTGAACGTGCGCCAAAAGACTGAGGTTGGCCAAGGGTAATAACGAGATGACAACCATGCCGGCAGATGGGTTCGAGAAGATTGAGGATGAGCGTTTTGTGTATTTCCGCTCTTCGCGGCTGCACGAGCTCGGCGTCAAACATCTTTTCTCAACTCGCATCAGCACCCGAGGCGGCGTTCGCACGGATTTCGACCTAGGCTTTCGTAACTGCGCTGCCCAAGAGATGCCCTTGGAGGCGAGGCGCGCTGCCTGCGACATACTGGCCAGCGACCTCTCCGGGCTGACAGTGGCCAGGCAGGTGCACTCTGGCCGTGCGGTGGTGGTGGACAGAGGTAACGTCGGACGAGGCGCACGGTCCGCCGAGGACGGGATACCTGATGCGGACGGGATGGTTACGGAGGCGCCGGGCGCCTCGCTTCTCGTCCTCACCGCTGACTGCCTGCCCGTGCTTATCTATGATCCCGCAGGCCGGGTCGGGGCGTTTCACGCAGGTTGGAGGGGTGCGCTTGAGGGCATCGCACGGAATACTATCGACCTGATGGTGAACCGCTTGTGTTCCAGGCGGGCCGACCTGATCGCGGTCCTGGGCCCCGCCATTCAGAAGTGCTGTTTCCAGGTGGGGCGGGACGTCGCAGACAGGTTCATGGCCGCCTCGAGTCGCTGCCGCCGAGAGGTGGTCCAAAGCGACAATGGGCGGTTTTTCGTTGACCTGCCAGCGTTCGTAAAATGTGAGCTCATTGCACAAGGGCTGGCCCAGGAGAACGTCATGGACATCGGGCTGTGTACATCTTGCCTGCCCGAGCTGTTCTACTCTTTTCGCCGCGATGGGCGCCTCGTCGGCTCAATGGGGGCGATGATAGCCCTGGGCAGCAGCGGGTGAATGTCGAGAGACCGCGGCAGTCCGGCCAGCCGTCATCGCAAGAAAGGCGTCCCGCGGCAGCTTATCTCCCGCTTGCCATCTCGCCCTTTACTAGCGTATAATAGCTTTTGTTATTGCTTTTTATCGTTCTATCGGTCTTGTTCGCAAGCAGCGAACAAGCGCTGAGTCGGCATTAGAAGGAGATAGACATGACTAGAGCTGTCCTTACCTACGTCATGCTCACGATGTTCGCCTCGCTGGCAGTAGCAGTTGTGGCGGAGCCAACGGTTTCGATTTACACGGACGCGGAGACCTATTATTACGGCGATACGATCGAGGTCAGCCTGGCGGCGCTGAACGTTGGTGACGGAATGTCCGTTGACGTATATGTCGGCCTTCTGACGCCTGACGGCGGGCTCTATACCCTCAGCCCCTATGGGATGAGCGGCTGGTCAGCGAACGTTGAGGCGTGGATTCCTGACATATACCTGCCGTCCGAGTTCAGCATGCACTATACGCCGTTCTTCTGGTTCGACGTCCCCTGTTCTACCCCTCCAATCGGCGACCAGGGCGAGTATAGCTTTGCAGCGTTATTGACTCGTGTGGGCAGCTTCGACGAGTGGGTCTGTAATGTGAGCCTGGCCCGATTCACGGTCGTCGCCTCGCCAGTGTCACATTATTACGTTGATGCTCAATCGGGCGACGATTCAAACGATGGCTCAGCGGACTCGCCCTGGAAAACGATAACCCACGGTCTCGCATCCGCGCTCAACACCCCTGCCACCATCCACGTCACGGCCGGGACATACACCTCCAGCACCAACGGCGAGACCTTTCCACTCAACATGAAGAGTTATGTGTCTCTAATCGGAGACAGCCCGGAGAAAACGATTCTCGACGCTGAAGGCGATAGCCGTCTCATACTGTGCGACAATGTGAACAATTTAACCATTCAGGGCTTCACTATCACGGGCGGTAGAGCCGATGACTGCGGCGGCGCGGGAATATACTGTCTCCTCAGTTCGCCGACGATCTCAAACAACACGATCTCGGGCAACTTTGGTCGCTGGGGCGGCGGGGGAATATACTGTCTCCACAGTTCGCCGACGATCTCAAACAACACAATCTCGGACAACTCGGCACACTCGGACGGCGGCGCGATAGACTGCTACGACAGTTCGCCGACCATTGAGAACAACACAATCATCGGCAACACTGCCTACGTGGGTGGCGGGATAGAATGTTACGAGAGTTCGCCGACGATCATGAACAACACGATCTCGGACAACTCGGCAGACTACGGCGGCGGCGGTATTTACTGCTCCGGGTACTATTCGCCGACAATCACAAGCAACAGTATCTTGGACAACTCGGCCTACAACGGCGGTGGGATATGCTGCGGCGACGACAGTTGCCCTACGATCACAAACAACACGATCTCGGGCAACTCGGCCTACAACGGCGGTGGGATATACTCCATCTGGTACAGCTGGCCGACGATCATCGACTGCATCATCTGGAACAACCGCGACGACCTCTACGGCTGTTCAGCAACCTATTGCTGCATTGAGGATAATGACTCCGGCACGGGCAACA
>Ga0114918_10005812_pt1 | contig 10549 bp, 9 predicted proteins | sample LantaG_FD_87015 | JGI IMG/M metagenome (GOLD analysis project Ga0114918, IMG submission 87015) | Deep subsurface microbial communities from Baltic Sea to uncover new lineages of life (NeLLi) - Landsort_02402 metaG | ecosystem: Environmental > Aquatic > Marine > Oceanic > Sediment | place: Baltic...
GCCGAAAAAAACCTCTCAATAACACTAATATCCGGTACTTAGTTGCCTTTTTCCCTATATCACGATCATCTTTGTTAATTAAAGAGTCTACAATTTTTGCGGCAATCGTCTTACCAAAGATATTTGACATAAGCCTTAATACCTCATCCTTGTTATCCCGAGCCTGCTCTGACATCAAAGGTAGATATTTTTCCTTTACAAATCCGCCATACAAATAACTCATACAAAATGAAATTACGCATTCATCTGCAGGGTGTGGTATCCAAATACTATCCTTGAATAAACGTGCTCTTTTAATACATTCATTAGTAGATATCCAATCTACTCCTAGCCAATTCATTCTAGGTTCCAGATCAATCTTTAGTTCGCCACCATCTATTCGAGAAAAAATATTAGCTTGAACATATAAATGGACCACCCCAGTATGATGTAGTAAATCTAGACGCTCACATATATTACCAACAACACGCCGCCATATGCTTAATGAACCAATAGATACCATAGCATCTATATCCTTCGAGTAGTTTTTGTCTGGTAAACCCTGATAGTTTCGCATAACAATAAATTTTTGGCCTTGCTGTTGTGCCTCTGCAGAAAATTCTCTTAAAAAATCTTTAAGTGAATAGTTTTTTTTCATGAAAGTGCCCTTTCGTACAACGAAACCAATTTGTCAAAAATTAACTCGCTATTATATTTTTCTTTAATCATTCTTAGGCAACCATCCACCATCTCATTTCGGGGCTTTTGTAGCATTTCATGTAAAGACTGTATTATTTCTTCTTCTGCATAACCAGTAATAACCCCGGCATTGTATTTTTCAACATCTTCGACTAAACCCGTTGCAGGTGTAATAATAACAGGAATCCCCAGACCTATTGCATCAATACAAGCAAGAGGTTTGCAATCAGTATTACTAATATGCTCGAAGTAATCCATCTCCAAGTATTTCTCTAATTTATCCTGCCCCATCACTTGACCATGAATTTGAATGCTTCCAGCAGATATCTCATCTATATACTTATGCCTAATATCTTCAAGGTCAGGGCCATCTCCAATTATTGATAATATATGGTTTTCATTCTTACGCTGAGATGAAAAAACAAGAAAACATTTAATAAATTTATCTACTGCTTTGAGTTGATTATTAATTCGTCCACAATATCCCCATATTATTTGCTGGTTTGCCTTTTTATTACATATACAATTTGCATTAAAGGCAGGGTCTGGTTCTTTTGAAATCAAATATTGTTCAGACACCATATATTTTCTTACCAAAGCCCCCACTTCCTCACTAAAAACCAGCACTCCTTGGCTAGCATTCAAATAATATTTTTCTACGAGATGATAATATACAGTTTTTTTCCATTTATTATTCTTTTGAGTACAATAATCTGAATAAGCGCCATGCGGTATTACAAAATACTTCAAACCCTTTACATGTTTCGCTATCCTTGAAAATTCTTTGATAAATCCACCGTGAAAATTAACTATAGTTTTCGCTGTATCAATCTTTTTCAAACATTCAATTAATTGTTTGTCAAGTTTGCAAGGCCAAGAATGATATTGCTGAAAAAAACGTATCGGATACTTAGGGCTAGGCAAATTAGTTATTGGATTATTAGCGATGCCCCATACCTCAACATCATAACCCTTCTCATACATTACGCTGGCATATCTATCAACAACAACATTAACTCCGTTCATTGTTGTCTTTGGATTTGCCTTACCACAAAGTATATGGATAATTTTCATTGTTTAAACCTACCGCCGCTTTATTTGGCAGTCAAAAACCACATAAAAACTCAATAAATATAGCATCTTCCGTGCTTGCGGTTATAGATATCTATTCCGATGCCATAGAGTATCAAGAAAAGGACAGGATAAAGCCAGCCCGGCCAGAGATCCCTTGTGGATTGAAGCAAGTAATATGAAAACATACAAGATATGAGAACTGCAAAACTGTTCCATTCGTGGTTTATTATCGCCTTATCAACCAATCTCCATAAAAAACCCATTAATAATCCGATCTCTATTACACCCGGTATCCCATACTCCATATAAAACCGGCCCATTACCGTTGCAGTAACAGTAGAACCTTGATCTTCAGCAGTACTCCCCGTTCGCAAATAATTATATTTTGCCCAACTTGGACTTTCAGGTTTACCAGACCACAAAATCCTAGGTATTGGATTAGCTACAAAAAAATATAGAAATTTTGGAATTGGATATACAGTTCTTTCAAAGATATTATCGCCTCCTAAGAAGTACTCTTGCTCTGGATAATGAGATACAATTACAGCTAACTCTGTACACAAATCGTTACTATAGCCCGACTGACTTACATTATAATCCTGCCCAATTTGCTGCCAGCCCTGATCTCGATACCTCAGTTGAATAATCATGAGTATAAGAGTAAAAACTACAAAACAGCCCACAAGCCAAATATATTTGTTTTGCTTAAGATTAATCAGTTTGAGATAAAGTAGAATTATCAACGGGAATAAAACAAAGCCGACTCTCGTTCTTCCACCACCAGAAGCGACAAAAAGCAACGATGCTATGAACAACACGAAAAGAAATACTTTAGTGTTACGCTTTCCAGAAAAAGCTATCAAACCATATCCGGCAAGTACACCAGAAACAACTGTTGCATTTGCCAGCACTAAAATATGAGCTGTCGAACTTGCAGAATTTGTTGTTTCAAACTGCAACCCACCCCCAGAACGTCCTCGTGAAACTGCTTCAGTAATTGAAGATAATGAGACAGAATCCCCGCCTAACAAAAGAAATGGTATAAGGCCAATAACAAAAAGCACGACGGCGCTAATCAAGACTTGTTTTATTGTCTGAGGACCTTTAATTGTTTTCAAAGCGGACTTTTTCTTTCCTGGTTTTAAGGTGATGACAAGTAAAGCCATAAAACAAAACAAACTGACCAGAAAGCCAACATCTGAAAAAGCTTCGTGTGAAGGTTCGGGGAAGCCACGCGGGCTTCTGATTCGCCCCCCCATCCAATAATATTTCAAGGGATCCATACATACACACAAAAATACCCCAAATAACATCAACGGAACACTTATTCTTGCCTTCTTAAACCCAATCAACTTAAAAGCAAAAACAACTATGGGAAATAAAACTGCAAATGAAAAAAATGTCCATTGCCACAATTCATAATTTGTCATCAGGGACCACTCGCGTCCCAAAAGAAACATTCCACATGACCCACCAAAAATAATTAACCAAACAGTAAGTTCGTTCCGATCATTGTAAGTATTTTCATTGAATGATTTGTATTTCATTAAATCTTCTTCATGTAAAGCTAAAATCTCGTCATCTCGCTTTAATGAGCAACCCACATTGAACTATAGCCCCTAAAACTATCACCAAAACCACCATTTCAACAGAACCGATATACTTGGCCACAGGGATAAGGATGACACTACTCAATATCCAGATAAGACCATAGTAGTTGAAAACTCTGGTATCTCCTGAATGTCGAATATGGGCACTGAGCAGACTATTATATAACATGACAAAAGTGTTAAACAATAAGATCGGCAATAACACTGAATATTCCAGATAACTTGATCCAATCGTATTGCTAATAATAAAATCTTTAAACGGCCACGACAGAAAAACCAGCACGCCACCCACGATAATCAGTAAATATTCAACAAAGTGATTTTTCTTAAAACTTGATTTTCTTGCAAGATGTGCAGAATAATGCGTGCTTATCATCTGCATAAGTGGCGAGATTATATTACAAATCGACCTTAGAGCTTGATACGCTCCTAAAGCCGCCGTGCTTATCCAGCTTCGCATTGCAAAAGCGACAACCACACCGGATGCCGAACCGCTTAATGCCTGAAAAAGCAGTGGTTTTGAGAATTTTGTTATTACCTGATTCAATTCCCTGTTTCTTACCAATTTGATATTGCATCGAAGATATTTTATTGTAAGAATTGTCACAAACAAAGCCAGGATGTTGCCTGCCAGCATACATACAACAGCATTCTCGACTGTAAGCTCTCGCATGACATATAACAATAAAACTAACGAAATACCACCACCCCACCTTGCTGAGACTAAAAGTGCTGCCGCCATTTTATGGCCTCGGCGAATCAGATAATATCTCAAAAAATCTACCGTCATAATCACTGCACTTAAAATGACAAACGTAATCAGCATGGATGGAAATACAAGAAATTCCTTAGCGGTAAAATACAACGCCAAAGCTATCAAAACCGGCACTAAGGCGAAAAGCCTAACCAATCTTTGCAGGCAAACACCATAAAAAGCTACCTCTTCTTCGCTGGATACTGCTTTCGATGTAACTGGCAAATATACCCATGCCATCGCTATGCTAGTCAAAACCTGAACACTAATCCATATAGCAGAAAACTGGCCAAATCTTTCAGACTCCAGCCATCTCGCCAGAATAAAGAAAAATGAAAAACTGCCAAGACTGGAAATCCCTTGCTCAATAAAGGCTTTTCCTATTGATTTCAGTTTAGACATAAGTTGTCCGCTGTTGGCCAGTAAACTGAAGTAAAGTATTCCGACAGACGGTAGATATCCATATCTTAAGAGATTGGCTCCATCTTTTTATTCGCACAGGCCACACATAAGATATTCGACCGTAAGCTTTCAAATACTAAGGAGGAGTTTAGTACCCTCTCCCATATCATTAACGGATAAAACAGAAATCTGGAAACCATGGCGTAACTAGGTTCAGCCTCAATGGTCCGGAGTATCCGTATATTGAAACCTGTTTCTGTTAGATACTTGCGACAGATTCGTCTTGAGTTCATTCGATGAAACGTTGGGTACGGCTCATAAGAGTCGGCATCCAGATTCCGCAGACGATTAGCAACAAGTTCGTGAAACCAATGTGGCGTCAGCTTTGCGCCAAGCGAAACATAGTGCCACAGATTAGGCGTTCGGAAGATAAAACTGCCGCCTGGCCGCAACACCCGTCGTATTTCACGGCAGATTTCTAGTGGATACTCGACATGCTCTATTACATAATTAGAAACAACCACATCAAAGCTATTATCTTCGCATGGTATGTGAGTTCCATCATAAACAATTGTGTCTTTGCAATACTTATTATTCTTGACTTCGGGATCAATATCCAATCCTGTCACATCACCAATACTTGCAAGTAGTTTCGTAGTCTTATTCGTTGGACCAGCCCCGATTTCAAGTATTATGGCATTAGCTTCAATATTACTCTTTATTAGAACATGAAACTGCGTCGTACCGTCAGTCCAACCAGGACGATTATAATAGTACTTGTCAAGAGCTCTACTCTGCCATGTCGAATCTGGTTGAGTATTACTCATTTCACTTGTCCTTTTGTCAATAACAGATAACCGATAACTGGAAGCTACCAGCCCCCAGTTGTTGGGGGCTGGTAGCTGACTTTTTCTTACGCTGTTATCGTAGCGCTGACGGTTTCGGACCAGGGTCCTTTTTCGCCGCTGGATTTGGTCCAGCGGAGCATATAGTGGGCGGTCTTACCGCCGTCGGCGCCGTCGAATTCGGCGATATAGGGGCTGGCGGTATCCAATGACAAAAAGCGCAGCTCATCGGCACTGGTCGGAGCAGCCTCACCGGCAGCAGTAACCTTAACCCAGATCTCACAGCCCATCACCCCGGCCGGTTTGGCACGGCGGGTGGGGGTCGCCTCATCGGAGAAGCGAATCTCATGCCGGAGCCGCTGGGAAGTATCGACCACGCCGATCGGGCGGGTCGTAATATCGCCGGTGGCCGCGGTGCGGACTCTATCAGGTACCGTAATGCCCAGTGCCGCCCGCTCGGCATCATCGACGGCGGGCGAGGCCTGAAGCTGCTTTACCAGCGTCCTTACCAGCGATTCGAGTGCATCGCGACTGTCATCTTTGGCCTGCCGGGCCGATTGAGCCGACTGCTGGGCGTTAACATTGGCCGCCATCTTCGTTTCAAAATCCGCCTGGGCAGCCGTCAGCGAGTCCGTTTCGCCGGGGCTCAACCCTAAATCAACACCATGGGCGGCGGCATAGGTAACAAAATTGTCCACCCATGCCTGAAATCCTGTGTCACTGCCCGGAATGTAGTCATTTGCCATAATTGTAACTCCTTTCGTTAGATAGGCCAACGGAGTTGGCGGTAACAGGTTAAAGATTGCCAGCAGGGCTGGCGGTAAAAACAAGAAAGTAACAAGTTAAAAGTGCGAAAGTTAAAGGTAGGCCAGCGGGGCTGGCGGTAAAGGTTAAAGATTGCCAGCGGGGCTGGCGGTAAAAACAAGAAAGTAACAAGTTAAAAGTAGGCCAGCGGGGCTGGCGTTAAAAGTAACAGGTAAGAAAGTTAAAGGTTAAAGATTGCCAGCAGGGCTGGCGTTAAAGGTTAAAGATTGCCAGCGTTGCTGGCGTTAAAAGTTAAAGGTTACAGGTACCTTCCACTTTTTACTTTTCACCTTTTACCTTTCACCTTTCACTAATTTCCCACTTTTCACCTTTCACTAATTTTCCACTTTTCACTTTTCACCTTCCACTTTTCACCTTTTACTTATTTTACCTTCCACTTTTTACCTTTTACTTTTTACTAATTTTCCACCTTTTACTTTTCACCTTTTACCTTTCACTAATTTCCCACCTTTCACTGACTTCACTTTCAATCCGTCTTTTTACGCCAAAAACGCTGTTTTGTAGTTCCGCCGACCATCGCCGGACTTCCGGGGGCCATCGCCGGAGTTCCGGGGATCGGCTCCGGATACCCGCGAGTGATTAATCGAACCTCCGCGGATCACCCACTGCCCTCCGCAGATCAGCGCCGGATACCCGCGAACCGTCGCCGGATACCCGCGAGTGATTAAGCGTATCTCCGTGAGTCAGCTACTGCCTTGCGCCATTGCCCGGCGGAGACCGGGGTAATTAACCATTGAAATTCATCCGCGTTTATCGGCGTCCATTGGCGGTTAAATATATTAGCGAATTGTATATAACCACGAAGCTCACGAAGAACTTAGGGCGGTCTAGCCGCAACCCAAGAAAGAATTTTAACCACGAAGCTCACGAAGTTCACGAAGAAACAAAATATTCATAATGCATTAGTAACAAGCATGTTATGATTGCCCGAACGAAAAATCGTGCATAAAAAACAAGAAAATGAAGTATTGTATTACGAAGGGTAAAGCCAAAGGAAGAAGTTAAAAGGAACACTCAAAAAAACGCACTACGAATCAGCTAACCTCTTAGATCATTCCTTTAGGGCTTTCAGGAATTCATCCATCGTAAGGTCTGCGCGTGATATAGATTTATAGATTTGGACTTCTTACGCAATCTCAACGCCAGTGGTAATAATTTCAGATAAAATACTGGCTTTATCATAGTTGTTATATTCATCCCAGAAGATGCACTTGGGCTCAATGGACACATCAATATCGAAGGCGGTGTGGAATAATTTGGCGGTAATCGCGATACGCTTCGAATGATCAGCTTCATCAATAACAACCGCCACATCAATGTCGCTGTGTTCATTTGCCAAACCTTTCGCGTATGATCCGTAAAGAAAAACCTTCTTTACCGGAAACAGCTTTTTCACTGATTGATAGAATCTCAATACCTTTTCACGGATTATAGCCTGTCCTTGATCCATTTAAATATTTCCTCTGTTGATTCCAAGATACTTGTTGCTTTTGGCTCTGTGAATTGCCTTGTCAACTCTTCGATGTCCTCTGTGTACCGAGACTCGATATAGTACGAATTTAACTCTTCAATCGCCCCCATCATCTCATCACCCATTTCGCCCTTGAAGGTCAATTCCTTGATAAGTCGAAGAAGATTGTGAGTGTAGGGTGGTGTGGAGGCGAGTCGCCTCACATAGCAAGCCTTCAATATCTTTTCTATGGCCTGTTGACACATAAACGCAACATAGAGATAACGTTTAGTTTGAAGCATGGCCTTTGCTGTCGCCAAATCATACTCTGCAAGCGAAAACCAATTTTGTTCTATTTTATTACTCATTACTGTTACTGATGGTAAATCCCATATTCCATAATCAATCGATTGTTTATAGTTGGTTGCTGCTTGTCAATAGTCATCAGTCAGATTCCCGAGTTTCTCAAATGTTTTCACAACCTCTCCGGGCCTCAAGACCGGCACGGGTGGCATTAGACGGCAACCTCGACCTGGCGGGTACTCACCGTAAGAGGCATGCCCTTGGCCTCTCGTACCTCCAAACATTCCTTGATTGCCTCACTAATGTTGGACTCCGCCACCGACTCCGTCTTGCCCTGGCTGAGACAACCGGGAATCGCCGGACATTCGGCAATAAAGATGCCATCTTCGTCCTGTAATAGTGTAATAGTGAATTTCATAATTCGTTATCCTTTTGCCCAAAGAGGGCTCCGACGGAGCCATACCTTTGCTTATCCTCTTAAGTGGCCTTCTTACTTTCTTACCTTCTACGCTTCGTCACGGCTGCAATTTTATCTTATCTGCCAACATGAGAGTATTGTAATAATAATGCCCCAACTTGTCAAGAATAGATTTCAGAGATCAGATTGTCAGGTTTCAGATTTTCCGTTCCGGGCTCTCCACTTCGCTCCGTGTCTGCCTTCTGATTTTCTGATTTCTGACCTCTGATGTCTGACTTCTGACATCTGATTTCCGTTCCGGGCTCTCCGTTTCGCTCCGTGTCTGCCTTCTGACTTCCGGCAGGCTGGCAAGATTATATTCATCCACCAGCCGGGTAAACATACCGGCATGATGGCTGGACAGTTCCAGCGAACCGTGGGGAGCGATCGAGGCGAATTCCAACCGGAGATTCTGGTCCCCACGCCGCTGGCGAAGGGGGAGAGTAATATCGACAAGATCGTTGGGGTCGGGGTTAACTTTTTCGTTACGCCAGACGAGTGTCCGGTCGGTACCGTCGCGGGCCTGTAAGCTTATCGATATCCAGGCCAGCTCCATCTCGCCACCGGCCACACAAGCGGCCTGCCACCAGTCGTCGAAAGTCCGGGCGTTACGCATCAGCATGACGGCGTTATCGAAGTGGTGCTGTTGCTCTTTGCGATGATAGGTGATCTGCAGGTTTTCTTTTAGACGGGTAACACTATCACGCAGACGGACGGCGCCCACTATACGAAAGACCAGCAGTAAGAGCAGCGTCACACAGAATAAAACCACCACGGTGCGGCTGTCGCGGGTAACCATCATGAACATGCCCAGCCCGGCAGCCAGCAGCGTAACGAAGTAGATAAAGAGCACCACATGCCGCTGGTTAAGCCCCATATCCGTTAAGCGGTGATGGATATGGCTGCGGTCGGCGGAGAACATACTGCGCTGCTCCAGAACCCGCCGCAACATACTAAAGGCCGTATCGAAGATCGGCACCCCCAACGCCAGAAACGGCAGGGCCAAGGCGACCAGGGTAGCCGATTTGTGGGCGTTCATCACACTGGAAGCGCCGATCATAAATCCGATAAACATACTGCCGCTATCGCCCATGAAGATACGGGCGGGATTGAAGTTAAAGGCCAGAAATCCCGTCAAGCTGCCCAGCAGGGCCAACATCAAAACCGCGGTGACCACGTTACCGGAAGAGATCGCTAAAATGGCGATTATCCCGCAGGCGATTGATGCGATCCCGGCGGCCAGACCGTCCAGCCCGTCGATAAAATTCACCGCGTTGGTAATCCCGGCAATCCACAGGATGGTCAGCGGCCAACTGAACCAGCCGAACTGGAGCGTGAACCAATCGCCGACCGCTACCGATTCGATCCGGATACCCATGCCGCACAGAATCCCGGCGGCAATTAACTGGGCCGCCAGCCGAGTGCGGGCCCGCAGATTACAGAAATCATCCGTCAGGCCCACCAGGAAGATAAACGTACCAACTCCCAGCAGGGCGATTACCTGGGGCTGGATATCGCGGAGCGTATCGCCGATGGCATTCTGGACCAGCAGTACCGGAATAGTAAGACCCAGCATGGCCAAAAATATCGCCACGCCTCCGATCCGCGGCACGGCGTCGGCGTGTACCTTGCGGGCGTGCGGGTCATCGTAGATATTGAGGCTATGGGCCACGTAGATAACTATCGGGGTAAAACCCAGCGATAACAACACCGAACCGAAATATACGAATAAGTAGGTTTTCATTTTTTTACACAGCAAAAAAAGGTTAAAGGTAAAAAAGTAACAGGTAGGCCAGCGTTGCTGGCGTAAAAGGTAAAAGGTAATAAGTTAAAGGTAACAGGTTAAAGGTAACAAGTTAAAGGTAATAAGTTAAAGGTAACAGGTTAAAGGTAACAGATTACTTTTCACCTTTCACTTTTTACTACTTACCCCGCGCAAACTCCGTCCCCGTCGGGCGCCGACGAGGTTTTTTGCAACATCCATTTTGCCCAATTAACCACTCGTTAGTTCTTAGCTGTTAGCTGTTGGCTAATTGCTAATTGCTAATTGCTAATTGCTAATTGCTAATTGCTAATTGCTAATTGCTAATTGCTAATTGCTAATTGCTAATTGCTAATTGCTAATTGCTAATTGCTAATTGCTAATTGCTA
>Ga0114918_10005813_pt1 | contig 10547 bp, 6 predicted proteins | sample LantaG_FD_87015 | JGI IMG/M metagenome (GOLD analysis project Ga0114918, IMG submission 87015) | Deep subsurface microbial communities from Baltic Sea to uncover new lineages of life (NeLLi) - Landsort_02402 metaG | ecosystem: Environmental > Aquatic > Marine > Oceanic > Sediment | place: Baltic...
AGGCGACGACGATGAAGAAGAGGTCGAAGGAGGAGAAGGAGAAGCAGCAGCGGGCTCTGGCTCTGGCTCTTCTTCCTCCGACGATGACAGCGACAGCGGCGAGAGCGGCGGAGACGGCGGCCCGGAAATGGGCGGCGGAGGGGGCCTCGACGCCCTCAACGCCGAGACCGCCAGGCTGCTGCGCGAGGCCGCGCGTACCGACCGGATCGGCAAGGGAGTCGTCGTCAGAGGAGGAGGAGCCGCCGCCGTCATCGCCGATGGAACGACGGCGACAGGAGCTGCCGCGGAAGCGGCGGCAGCTCCTTCCTCGGGCCCGCTCGCCGCCGTCGCCGCCCGCCTCCGCGCCGCCGCGGCCGCCTCCAAAGCCGCACGCGCCCCGGCTCCCCCGCCGGCGGTCGCCATCAAGCCCAGCACGGCCGCACAGAAGGGCGACGAAGAAGAGGAGCTTGAGGAGCCCGAAGAGGAGGAAGAGGACGACGGCGACGAGGAGAGGAGCCTGATGCTTGTTTCCGACGATGACGACGGCGGAGAAGTAGAGGAGGCAAACGGCGAAGCTGATGCTGCCGCTGCTTCTGATGACGACGAAGAAGACGAGGAAGAAGAAAAGCCCCGCGCTGCTTCGAGGAAGAAGAAGGCCTCGCGCTTGGGGAAGATGCGGAAGGGAGGCAAGGAAGAAGAGGACGCCTCGAGCGACGACGGCGACAAAAGCGACGCCGACGACGAGAACGAAGGCTTGCCCTCTTCGAATAAGGGCAGCGGCGACGACGAAGCAGCGGAGGAGGAGGAGGAGGAGGAGGAAGAGTCCGAAGAGGAGGAAGACGAGGCCGCGGCGCAGGAGCGCGAGCTCGCAGCGGCGCGGGCCATGCTCGCCGCCGACGCCGCCGCGGCGCGCCGCCGGAAGAAGCAGGCCAGGAGGCTGGCCGCCGCAGGCGGCGGCGCGCGGGGAAAGGGGGGAGGCGGGGCGATGTTCGACGACGAGGCAGAGCTCTCCGCGGGCGAGTCCGACGAGGAGAGAGGAGGGGACGAGGCAAACAAGAAGAAGAAACAAAAGACGGCCGCTGCCGCCGCCGGAGCCGGCAACGCGTTTTTGCCTTCGGACGACGAGGACGAGGTCGCCGAGGCCAGGCTCGACGACGACGCCGAGGAGGTGCTCCGAGGGCTCATCGGCGCGGGGGAGGAGAAGGAGGGCGACGAAGAGGCGCGCGCCGAGCTGCATGCGGCCTGGGCCGGCGACGAGGACGAGCGCGCCCTCAGAAAGATCATGGACGGCGTGAGGCGCGGGTTCAGGAGGCGGAGGCACCGGGGCGTGGCCGGCGGGGGCGTGCTCGACGACGACGGTGACGACGAAGGCGGCGACAGCGACGGCGCGAGGGAGCGGCGCGCGGCGCGGCTGCGGGGCGGCCGCGGCGGGAGCGGCAGCGAAAGAAGCTCCAGCGAAGACGACGACGAGAGCGGCTCCGACGACGGCGACGACCTCATGGAGCGCCTCGAGGACGAGGGCGGCCTCGACGGCGAGGCCCGCGAGGAGCTGCTCGCGATCAAGCGAGCGAGGGTACGCGACGCCGAGCGGCGGCGCGTCGCGGCCGAGGCGGCGGCCCGCGCGTCTGCGAACGCCGCAGCGAACGCCGCTGCTCCTTCCAACGGCCCTTCTTCTCTCCGCCGGGGCCCGAAGGAGACGACGATGACCGCATCCGCCCTCAAGCGGGCTCGCTCGGAGCCCCTGAGCCGCGGAGCAGCGGCAGCCGGAGCTGCAGCCGGAAGCAATGGCGCTTCCGCTTCGAGCGCGCCGCTCTCCGGGTCGACCTCTGCCTTTTTCGGCCTCGACCTCGCCGGCAGAGGGAGGCGAGGGGCCGGGGCCGTCGGCCTCCGCAGCGCCGGGAGCGGCGGCAACCTTCCGGTCTCGGGAAGCTCGTTCGTGGGGAGGGCGGCGACGCTCGGCGGCGGCGGCGGCAACGCCTCTCGCGGCGGAGGGGGAGGCGGCGGCGGCGCCGGAGGAGGGAATAGCAACGCGGGCGCGGCGTCGAAGCCCGGGAAATCGTTTGTCTTTGCGACCGGCGGCGGCGGCGCAGCGACGATGCCCGGGGGGGCAGGGAGCTCTGGCGACGGCGCCTCCCGCCCTGCCGCCCCTCTCGACCCTTCGGCGAGCGTTGGAGGAGGCGCTCCGAGCGGCGTCGACGACGTCGTGGGTCCGACGTCCTTTGCCGGAATCGGCTCGCTCAAGAAGGGAGGCCGCTCGGCGTCCGGCTTCCTCCGCGGTGGCGGCGGCGGGAGCCAAAACGCGCCGCCTGGAGGGATGGAGCGCAGCGGCTCTCTGCTGGGGCTGCTCAAGTCCGCCGGCTCCGCTGGGAGTGCCGGCGGCGGCGGCGCGGGAGGAGGCAAGGGCGAGAGCCTTCTGCGGAGGGTCGTCAGCGGGAGGGGAGGAGGCGGCGTTTGATTTTTTTGTTTGTAGAGAGGTGGTTTTTCCGGTTTTTTGTTTTTTTCGCTTCTCCCCAGGGATAAATTTTGTTACAGTTCTTCTATCTTCCTTCCTTCTTCCTAATCAATAGTAAAACCCTCCCCGGTCCTGCGCAGACACCCACTCCGCGGCAGCCAGCGTCCCCCCCAGCACCGCCACGGCGGCCAGCTGCAGGCCCAGGGCTCCTCCCGCGATCAGCCCCGCGTGGTGGAGCACCGAGGGCACGGCGACGCAGCCGACCGCGGAGAAGCCCGTCAGGAACTTTCCCGCGTCGCCCCAGCCGCCTCCGGCGTCGCCGGCATTTGCCGAGGAAAAGAAGACGCTGCCCCCGTCGCTGGGTCCGAAGAAGAGCATGGGCATGGGCACCAGGACGTAGGCGAAGGCCGTGAGCAGCGGCCACCAGTTGTGCCAGAGCGAGCACGCCTTGAGGAGTTGGAGTTTACGAGGTTTTTTTTCGGGTTTCCGATGGTGAGTTTTGAAGTTTCGAAATCGAAATCGTCGTGTGTTTCTCTCGAGAGCTTCAAGCCTCTGTCTCCTCACCAGGATCTGGAGGAGCACGCCCAGGGAGAAGGAGAAGGCGAGGCCGGCGAGGACTAGAGAAGGTTTTTTTTTTTTTTTCCGTTGTTGTTTTTTTTTGCGTACTCGAGGTTGAGTTGGAGAGAGAGGAGCGATAGATGATGGCACCAAGAAAGAAAAACAAGCAGCCTTTTTTCAGCAGCAACGACAACAACAAGACGCACCTCGCACGTCGTTGATGCCCATAGCTGCTGCAGGCGCTTTCACGCGACGCGAGCGAAAGGCGGCAGGATAAGGGCTCGCGCACACGCGAGAGAGAGAGGAGGACGGACGAAGAGAGAAATCGACGCTCTTAAAGACTTTGCTCTTTTTTGTGTGTGTGCCGCATGCGCTCCACTTCTTTTTGTTTTTTGATTTCTTTCAGACGATCGAAAAAAAAACTCTCGCTCACGATGAAGGCCAAGACGCTCCAGGTCGTCTGGCACTCGAAGCAGCCCGTGTTCTCGCTCGACTTCCACCCGTCGGGCCTGCTGGCGACGGGCGGAGGGGACAAGGACGTCAAGGTGAATAGAGAGAGATTGTTTTGATTGATTCAACGTCGTCGTCGTCGGGCAATCGCATTTTCCTTGGGAGGCATCTTTTCTTCTCTCCCTCTCTCTCTCGCCGGCCTCTCCTGCTCTTTCTCTCTCTCTCTTTCTTTCTCCCGCTCTTTGTTGTCGGCGACGTCTCCTCTCTCGTAAAACAAAGAGACTCTAGCGTTTCCTTGCAGAAGAGCTAAGAACGAGAGCACTTCTGTTTCGATTGCGAGGAACGATGCGAACGCTTTGATTTCGAAAATCGAGCAACAGCTTTCGACCTCTGCTTCTCTCTCTCTCTCACACACACTGACACTTTCTCTCCAACCGAAAACAACATCAGTTCTGGCGCCTCGGCCGGACCGACGAGGGCGCCCCCACGGTCACCTACGCCGGCTCCGCGGGCGGCAGCGCTGGGGGAAAGCACTCCCGCGGGGTCAACTGCGTGCGATTCTCTCCCGAGGGAGCCAGGCTCGCGACAGGCGGCGACGGCGGCGAGCTCTACCTGTGGAGGAAGGGGGGAGGGGGGGCCGGAGGAGGGGCCGGAGCGGGCGGAGCGCCCGCGTTCGGCGCTGACCCGGACGAGGAGCCTTCGGAGGGGGACGAGTGGCGCGTCGTCGGGGTGCTTCGGTGAGGGAGAAAGAGTCTTCTTTTTTGCTTTTCTTTGTTTTTCCTTGTTCTCTTTTTTCCCTCAAGCTCATCTTTCTTCTCCTCCGGAAAAAAAAACGTCTTCTCACTCCATAGCGGCCACACCGACGATGTCTTCGACCTCTCCTGGGCCCCCGACGGCTCCGCTCTCGCCTCGGCTTCCCTGGAGAACACCGTCCTGGTCTGGGACACCCCTCTGGGAGGCGGCGCCCCCTCGATCTCGGCCGTCGGCGGCGGCGGCGGAGGAGCAGGAGGATCGGCCGCCGCCCCTCCTCCCTCCAACTCGGCGGCAGCGGCAGCGACCACGCTCCTCCCTCCTTTGCCCGCCGCAGGCAACGGCGGCCGCCCGCGCGCCCGCCTCGACGCGCACCGCCACTACGTCCAGGGCGTCGCCTGGGACCCCACGGGCGCGACGCTGGCCTCGGCGTCCGCGGACCGCTCCGTCAAGATCTACAGGGCCGCGGCCGAGAGCGTCGGCCGCAAGAAGAAGCGCACGCTCGAGCGGCGCGCCGCCGAGCGCGCGGCGGCGGTGGCGGCCGCGGCCGCTGCCGGGGAGCCGGTGCCGCCGCCACTGCCGCGACCGCCGCTGGCCGCGTCGGCCGACAGGCTCGCGTGCGTCGCGACGATGCAGCGGAGGCTCGCGGCCGCCGCGGAGGTGCCCGGAGCTCTGGCAACCGCCGCGGCGGCCAATGCCGCCGCTGCCGTCGCAGCAGCAGCAGCAGCAGCAGCGGCCGCCCCAGGCGCCCTGGCGCCGCCGCCCCCGCCGCCGCCGCCGCCGCTGCCGCGCCTGCCGCTCTTCGCCGACGAGTCGCTGCCCTCCTTCTTCCGCAGGCTCGGCTGGTCGCCCGACGGCTCGTGCCTCGGCGTTCCCGCGGGCCTGATCCACCCCGGAGGCGCCGCGGCCGCGGCCGCGGCCAACGCGGCGGCGGCCTCTGCCGCCGCTGCCGCCGGGGCCAAGGGCAAGGCCGCCACGTTTTCCGCGGCGATGCCTCCGCCACCTCCGCCCCTGCTCTCTTCCTCGACGGCGGCGGCGGCGGTGGCGGCGGCGGCGGCGACTGCGGCGGGAGCGGGCCCCCCCGCGGCGATCCCCGCGGCGCCGCAGCACGCGGCCTTCCTCTACGCGCGCGGTGAGTGGGGCGCGCCAGCGGCGGCGCTGCCGTCGGTCAAGCCGACGGTCGCCGTGCGGTTCTGCCCCGTGCTGTTTGCGTTGGAGGGGGAAGAAAAGAGGGAAGGAGAGGAGAGGGAAGAAGGAGGCGACGCGGCGACCTGCGCTCCCTCTCCTTCCGCAGGCGCAGCCGCCTCATCCTCCCAGCAGCAGCAGCAGCAGCAGCCCCCGCTCTTCGACCTCCCTTACCGCCTCGTCTTCGCCGTCGCGAGCCTTGACTCGGTCGCCGTCTACGAGACCGGGTCCCTCAAGCCCTTGGCGCTCCTGGGCGCGCTGCACCCGGAGCCCGTCACCGACGTGGCCTGGTCGTGCTGCGGCCGCTTTCTCGCGGTCAGCTCGTACGACGGGTACTGCTCGGTGGCGGCCTTCGCTCCGGGGGAGCTCGGGACGCCGCTGGCGGCCTCGGCGGCCGGGGTGCCCGACTTCGTGAGGGCCCGCGTCGCCTCGCAGGCCAAGGCGCTCTCCGGTGCGCTCCCGGCTGCGGCCGTCCCCGCGACGCCGGCGGCGGCGGCTAAAGTGCCAGCGCCTCCTCGGCAAGAAGCGGGAGGAGCGGCGGAACCGAGGCGCCTCGTGCCGGAGCCCGTCGCCGCCGCCGCCGCCGCGGCGCCGGGCCCGCGCCGGATCGCGCCGACGCCGCTCTCGGCCGTCCCCGGCTCGCTCGCCGACGCCGCCGCTCCTCCGCCGCCGCCGCCGCGGCCGCAGCAGCCGGCCGGGGGGGACACGCGCAGGAGGATCGCGCCTCAGCCCGTCGGGGAAGAGAACGCCGCGCCTGTCGCTATCACGAAGGTGGCAGCTGCTGCTGCTGGCGCGGACGCGCCCGCTGCTTAGAGAGAGAAGAGGGAGAGAAGAGAAGAGAGAGAGAGAAACTTGAAACAAAAAAAAACACTTACCATGCTCTCCGGCACGGCCAGCAGCAGCGCCGCGCCCGCGGTCTCTCCCCCCGCAACCCTCCAGCAGCGCGCCGGCTCGCTCGGCATCGGCGCGCCTCGTCTCCCATCCCCCTCTGCGTCGGCGATCGCTGCTGCGCGGAGGCCGGAACGCGGGCAGCAATTGAGGGCGACAAGGAGGCGAAGAGGAGATATGGCATCAGCGACAGACGCTGGGTCGGCCGGAGCTCCCTCTCCGTCCGCTTCTTCCGCAGCCGCTCCAAACGTCGCCGAGCTGGTGATGCTGCTCAAGGTGAGCGAGCGTCCTTCGGGACAAAAAAAAGGTGGAGAAGAGGGTGCGGTCAAGGGGTATGAAAAAGTTGACCCCAACTTCGAACAGCGCGTCGATCTTGAGAAAACGCTGTCTCTTTCCCAAACACCGATGTCTCTCTCAACCTCTTCCTCTCTCTTTCTCTCTCGGAGATTCTCCAAAACCAGATCGACCCTGACGAGGACGCAAACGCCGTGCTCGACGAGCTCTGGTCGGCGCAGTACTTGGCCCCCGGGACCCTCTGCGCGTTCGCGGGGGAGACGGCGACGGCGACGGCGGGCGAGGGAGAAGGAGAAGGACAAGGACAAGCCGGAGGGACAGCAGCAGCGACTCCTTCCTCTCCTCCTCCTGCCTCCTCTCCTTCTTCCCCTCCTTCTTCCTCTCCTTCTTCTCCTCCTTCTCCTCTTTCTCCCGCGACGGACTTCACGCACGCCCTGCACATGCGCTTCGCCAACGCGGCAGCGGCCGCGGCGTTCATTAGCCACGGCGCCTTCTCCGCCGCCGCGGAGAGGGCAAGCGAGGCGAGCGCCGGAGGCGGGAGCGGAAGCCCCCCGCGGCCCCCTCTCCTCGCGGTCTTCTGCGGCAGGGTCGACCCCCCCTCGCTCGAGTCCCTCTTTCGCAGGGGCCCCGAGTGGGAGTCCGGTATCGAGCACGCGCTGCTGCTGAGATCGACGAGCGAGGGAGGAAGCGGAGACGGGGACGCGGGGGCCGCCGACCTCTACGTCTCGCAGCTGCGGGAGCTGGCCGAGTCTTCGCTCGTCGGCGCGGTGCAGTCGACCTCGGGCAGGGTCGTCCCTCCTTCTTCTCCTCCGCACTCTGCGTCGTCTGATTCTCCGCAATGTGCGGCGACACACGCGATTCTGACGCGGTTCGCGAGGCCCGAGCAGCTCCGGGCCTTTTTGGCGCTGCCCCCCGTCAAGGCGCTCCTGTCGCCCTCGCCGTCGCCGGCAGAGGGAGGCGGTTCTCCTCCTCCTCCTCTCGCGCCCATCCGCGCCGTCGCCTCGGCGCAATATAGATTAGCATCGCCCCGGCGCAGGGCGTGAAGCGGGGCGCTTGAAATGTTTTGATCGAAGAGGGAGAGGTGTAAAGAAAGAAAGAAACGTTTCGTTGTTTCAAATTCAGTTCTTTAAAAAAAAAACGTTTTCTCTTCCTCTCTCTGGTCTGATCTGATTCTCATTCCGCCGAGGAGAACCGCGCTCTCCGCCTCCTGAAAGCCTCCGACAGGGAGGCGCTCAGGCCGATGCGGCGACCGGCAGGAGCAGCCGGAGCGGAGACCGGCTCCTCCGGGGCGGCGACGGCGGCGGCGGCAGGAGCTTCCTCGAACTCACCCCCCTCCGACCACTCCTCCGGCTCGCCAAAGGCCTCCTCCTCCCCTCCTCCCTCGCCCTCCTCATCGTCGCCTCCTGCGCCCCGCTCGACGCTCTCGGCTATCGGCGAGAAGTCCTCCGTCGTGTCGTACTCGTTGCGCTGGAGCTGCTGCTCCTGCCTTCGCTGGAAAGAGGCGACGCCTCCGGGGATACTTCCGGCGGCGGCGGACGCGGCGGCGGCCGCGGCCCGATAAAACTCCTCCGGCGCGGCCCCGAAGTCGCCCTCGCCCTCGTCGTCGTCCTCCTCGCCCGTGTCGCTCAGCTCCCCCGAGTACCCCGTCCCCATCGGGGAGGGGCCACCCGCCCCAGAGTCCCCTTCGCCGGCGAAGGACGAGCCGCCGCCGCCGAAGCGGGACGAGCAGGGAGACGAGGTCCCGCCGTCGCCGTCGCCGTCGCCGCCGCCGCCGCCGCGCTCGAGCAGCGCCCCGGCCGCCGCGGCCAGCGCCGCCCTCTCCCTGGCCGACGCCACCCACACCGCGGCCGCCCCGGCCGCCACGGTGGACCCCACCAGCACCGCCGAGGCCCCCAGCAGGAAGAGCGGGGCCGCGAGCGCGTCCCCCGGCCGAACCCTGTAGAGGGCCGCGGCGAGCGGCGGCAGCCGCTGCCGCGCGTGCGCCGTCAGCGACCGCAGCGCTGGCGGCGGCGCCGCCGCCGCGCCCGCGCCGAGGCCCGCCCCGGGGGGGGGCTGCCCCGCCGCCCCTCCTCGCCCCTGCAGGGCCACCCTCACGGCAACCAGGGGGGCGTCGGCCGACTCCCGGTACCCGGAGAACAGCGGCAGCCTCAGCGCGGCGACCTCGTCCCCCGAGACGAGCCCGGCGACGACGAGCGGCGCCAGCAGCAGCGACCGCAGCAGGCGCGCAGCCCTCGACCGCCGCGGGAGCATGGCCGGCCTCGAGGCCGACGCCAGGACCCTCCCCTCGGGCGACAGCAGCTCGGCCCTGACCTGAAAGAGGTCCGAGCTCGGGCTGACCAGGGCCGCCGCGGCGGCGGAGGGCGAGTAGGCCGCCGCGCTGAAGCCGTCATCGAGTGGCGCCTCGAGCGAGAGCCAGATGTCGAGCCGGCGGCCCGCGGGGAACGGGCGCGCCGCCCTGGCCTTGGCCGCGTCTGCGGGGCTCATCCCTCGCGCGCCCTCCCGTCCGGCCTTGGCCCCGTCCGTCGGAGGCGAGGGCGGCGAATATGGGGGAGAGAAGGACGCGGGCAGAGGGGCGGCTCCCTCGGGCAGGAACGAGGCGACGCCGACCGCGGGCGAGAGCGTGTAGTCGACCCACAGGTCCCTCCCGAGCTCGACCGCGGCCGGGGCCAGGGACCGCGTCAGGAAGAGGGCGGCGACGAGGCCCCAGCCCGAGAGGGCGAGGACGACGCCGCCGGCGCCCAGGGCCGCGACGGCGGCGCCCTTGGCGCGGGAGCGGGCCGCGGCTGCGAGCTTGGCCGCCACGGCGGCCTTGCGCCTGGCGAGCGACGGCAGGGAGCCCCCGGCCCCGGCAGCGCCCGCCGCCGCGTCCCCCCTCCGGGCCGTCCTCGGTCCTTTCCTCCGCGCGCCCCGGAAAGCGTCCGCGTCGAAAGAGTCGCTGTCTCGCCTGCCGTAGGTCGGGGATCCCGGGCCGGAGGAGGGCGCGGTGGAGGAGGGGGCGACGGCGCCGAAGAAGTAGGGAGGCGCGGCAGGGGCGGGGGCGTCGGAGCCTGCGGCAGCGCCGGCGCCCGCTCCTCCTCCCCGCCCCGCCGCGGCCGCAGCGGCAGCGTTCGCGGCTGCAGCCCTCGCCGCCCTGGCCTCCAGCAGGCGCTCCTGGAAGGTCATCGGCCTCGGGGCCAGCAGCGGGTCGTCGAGGGACGACATGAAGGAAGAAGGAGGTCGGGAGAGGAGGTCGAGACGGCAAAACAAAAATCGAGGTGCGCCTCTTTTTGATGCGGTCGCTTCTCAGCTTCTTCCTCTTGTGCGATGGAGTTGGCTGTGTCCCTGGCGATTTTGAGATGACAGGGCCTCTACAAGACGTCGAGGGGCGAGGGCGCTTGTCGACAAAACGGAACGAAAGATCGATGCCCGAAATGCGAAAACGAATGCTCTGACGTCGAGAAATCCGGCGGCAAAAGAGGCGTTTCGATTACGCTCGCTGTCTCTGCTTCTCTGTCCCTCTCTGCCTCCAAAGACCGAAGCGAGAGCTTCGGATGTCTTCTAGAGAGAGCGCTCGCGGGCAAGAAGGGAAAAGCAAAAGAGACTGCCCTCTCAAGAGAGAAACAGAACAAGTGAAGAAGACGGAAGAGGAAAAAAAAAACGGGCTCTCCACTCTCCACTCTCTTCCATCTTGCTCGAGCTCTCTGAGCGAGCAGAGGGCCAACTCTTTTCCCGCGCCGGCTCTTCTCACCTCGTCGCGATGATCCTGTCTTTTTACTTGCCGGCGATGGTCGTTATCGTCCTGACGGCGCTGGCGACGTGCGTTTTGGGGGAAAGAGAGCTAGAGAGAAGAGGGAGAGAGGGAAACTTCTGGTGATGCTCTTTTCGTTTTTCCGATGCATCCGCTTCTTCTGCCGCACTCTCTCTCAACCTCGACCCCCCCCCCCCCCCGGAAAAAAAAAAAAACCACCCCCCCCCCCCCCCCCCCCCCGCCCCCCCCCCCCCGCGGGCCCCC
>Ga0114918_10005814_pt1 | contig 10546 bp, 8 predicted proteins | sample LantaG_FD_87015 | JGI IMG/M metagenome (GOLD analysis project Ga0114918, IMG submission 87015) | Deep subsurface microbial communities from Baltic Sea to uncover new lineages of life (NeLLi) - Landsort_02402 metaG | ecosystem: Environmental > Aquatic > Marine > Oceanic > Sediment | place: Baltic...
AAAGAGAAGTTCCCCAAGTAAATTTTTAATATGGCTACTCTTTATTCTCAAGCCGAATCAAATGTAAGAAAAACATGGTTTTTAATATTTTTCTTTTTAATCTTTATTATTGCCTTAGGCTATCTTTTTAGTCGTTTACTTGATAATTCAATTATTCTAGTAATAGCAGTAATTTTTAGTGTCTTTACAAGCTTTTTTAGTTATTGGTATTCAGACAAGATTGTTCTTAAAATGTTTCATGCTCAGCCCATAGAAAAAAGAGATAATCCAGAACTTTATCGGCTGGTGGAAAATCTTTGTATTGCCTCTGGTCTGCCTTTACCCAAAATCTATATTCTTCCGGAATCACAACCAAATGCTTTTGCAACGGGAAGGGATGAAAAACATGCAGTTGTTGCTGTTACTCAGGGACTTTTAGAAAAATTAGAAAGAACAGAATTAGAAGGAGTTATTGCTCATGAACTTAGCCATATCAAAAATAAAGATATTCTTTTAGGAACGGTTGTAGTTATTTTGGTTGGAATTGTAGCTTTGTTATCAAATTGGTTTTTGAGGATAAGTTTTTGGGGAGGAGGGAGAAGAGATTCAAAACAAGGAGGAGGATATTTGGGTCTGATAATAATAGCCTTAGGAATAATTGCAGCTATTTTAGCTCCCTTGGCAGCTAGTTTGATTCGTTTATCTATCTCTAGAAAAAGGGAATTTTTGGCTGATGCCTCCGGCGCTCTTTTAACAAGATATCCAGAAGGGCTAGCTCGGGCATTGGAAAAAATTAGTTCGGACCCCAATCAAATGAAAAGAGGTAGTAATTCTACGGCTCACTTGTTTATTGCTTCACCCTTTAGAGGGAAACAAAGTAGAAGTTGGTTCACAAAGATTTTTATGACTCATCCTCCAGTTGAAGAAAGAGTTAATGCTCTTCGGGGTATGAAAGTATAAATAATATATGGAAATTCAAAACAGAGAACTCCATAGAATTGTTTTAACAGCTATTATTCAAAAACATGGCCAGTTTTTGATTTGTAGGAGAGATATGAATAAAAAAGCTTTCTCTGGAATGTGGACAGTGCCAGGTGGTGGTTTGGAGATTGATGATTATATAAACACACCAAAAACTAATTCTGATTCCTGGTATTTTCCAGTAACAAACACTTTAAGAAGGGAAGTAAAAGAAGAAGTTAATTTAGAGATAGACAATGTCAAATATTTGTTAGATATAACCTTTATTCGTTCTGATGGAATTCCAGTTGTTATTTTAAGCTATTATTGTGATTATAGATCAGGGAAAGTTAAACTGAACCAAGAAAGTATAGACTATAAATGGGTGAGCTTCGAAGAAGCAAAAGAGTATAAATTGGTTCCCGGCCTATTAGGAGAATTAGAAATGGTAAATAAAATTTTGAATGGCGAGGATCTCAATAAAATAAAATATAGAAATATTTAAAATTTAACTTGGAGGGGTGCGCCGAATGGCAAGGCACTGGCTTGGAAAGTCAGCGGGCGTAAGCCCTTGCAGGTTCGAGTCCTGTCCCCTCCGCCATTGCTTTGTTAAAACAAAATAATTAAATAAATATATGGTTTCAGGAATTTTTTTAGCCAGTTAAATCGATTCCACAAATCCGAAACCCGACAAGATTTAATGCTTTCTCAGAAGTTGTTTTGATGTAGTTAGAAAAGGAAAGTTAAGAATAAAGTTCGGAATATAAATCCAGATATTCTCTTGCCGATTTTTTCCAAGAGAAATCTTTTTTCATCCCATTAATCTGCGCTTGTTGCCAGATTTTTTTGTTTTTATACAAAAAAAGCACTTTTTCTATTGTCGGCCATAATGCTCTTGAGCTAAAGTTTTTAAAAGTAAACCCTGTCCCGCTGATTATAGAAGAAGATATTTTAACAGGTTGTACTGTGTCTTTTAATCCCCCCACAGCTCTTACTACGGGTATAGTACCATAGTTCATTGCTATAAGTTGCCCCAAACCGCAGGGTTCATAAAAGGAGGGCATCAAAAAAATGTCTGAACCCGCGTAAATCTGATGAGCTAATTTTTCATCAAATCCTATTTTTATCCAGAATTTTTTAGGAAATTTTTTTGCAATTTTAACAAAAAAGTTTTCATATTGTTTTACCCCTTTGCCAAGCACAATGAATTGCACATCTTGCTTCATTAACTGTGGCATTATCTTTTCCACAAGGTAAATTCCTTTTTGCGAAGTTAGTCTCGAGATAAGAGCAAACATTGGAGTATCTGGCTTTATTGCTTTGAAATATGTTTTTTGAAGAAAAACCTTATTGTATTTTTTGTTTTTGATTGCTTTGACAGAATATTGTTTTTTCAAAAAAGTGTCTTTTTGCGGATTGAAAGTTTGAGTATCTAAACCATTAAGTATGCCCCTTAGTTTGTTTTTTCTTTGTCTAAGATATCTTGATAAACCAAATCCATATTTGGGGATTAAAATCTCTTTAGCATAGGTAGGGCTTACAGTAGTGACACGATTGCTGTTTACAATGCCTAATTTAAGACAATTTACTTTAGTAGAGAAGTTTGTATGAAGAAAATAATTAACAATCTCAGGTGAGTATATTCCCTGATATCCTAAATTGTGGATGGTTAGAATAGTTTTAAAATTCTTTTTCTCTTTTTTTATTAGATAAGGAATGATTCCTGTTATCCAGTCATGACAGTGAATAATATCAGTGTTCAATCTTTCTGCCAATTTGATAGTTGCCTGAGATAAAAACAAAAACCGAGCTGCTTCCTGCTGAGTTCCTTTTGATGAAGCATCTTCACTAAGATACACTTCTTTCCCCGAAAAATATTTCGGATTTTTAATCAGATAAACAGGTATTTTAGTATTAGGTAATGTAGTTTGCCAAATATCAAAGGTCCCCTTTTGGCCAAATTTTAATGAGATATTTTTTTCTACCAGATGAGGGGATGTTTTTAATTTTAGAAATTCATAAAAGGGGATAACAATAGCAACTTTAATGCCCAATTGGGCCAAGGCTTTTGGGAGAGAACTTACAACATCAGCTAACCCTCCTACTTTGACAAAAGGAGAGCATTCCGAAGAACTAAATAAAACTTTCATAAGCTTTCTTGAAATTTATTATTAAACTTCTTATTTTTTGTCCAAACTCTCTACGATTTTGCTTAGTCATTTTAGGCAGGTTTTTATAGTCCAGCAAAAAATAATATCTTATTCGGTCAAGAAATATCTTGGCCAGAAATTTTTTAAGTTGGGTTTTTGTCTTTTTAAAATCAATATGTTGGTTTTTACAGTAGGTTTTTATAAAAATATCTTGCAGTTTATTCCTATCTCTTTGGGAAAGTTTTATTTGCCATATTTCTTTGGGCAAATTAAAAGATGCCATAATAGTTGCTAAGTCCATTAAAGCAGGCCCTCTTCCGGCTTTATCAAAATCAATTACGTATAATTGAGTTTTGCCTACAATTATGTTTCCGGGATAAAAATCATTGTGGATAAGCGCGTTTTGATTCTTCCAAATTTTATCTACAAATTTTAAGGTTTCTAAAGAAGGGATTTCTTTTTTTAATTCTGGCAAAGAGGTTTTTATTTTTTTAAATATATATATATAGCCAGTTGATTGAGGAAAAAACGCTTTTAAAAAGGGGCTCTTTGGTTTTAAATTATGTAATTTTGCTAAAAAAAGAGCGGCTTTTTTAAAAGATTGAGAGAGGATTCTTTTTTCTTTTTTTTCAATAATCTCTGCTAAAGTTCTTCCGGGGATCTCTTGGTAAAATAATATGTTGTGGTTTTTATCAAAATAGACAGCATTAGCGATGGGCAGCTTTTTGTAAAGATATTGCATTATTTTATAAACATTTTCCTTTGACTCTTTTTTACTTGATGTAGCTCGGAAGATTTTTATCAAATGGTTTTCAAATGTAACTTTGTATTTAACGAGGCAGGTATCTTTTGCCCAAGAAGGGGATACCTTTTCTATTTGAATACTTTTTATTTTTTTATCTGCCACATTAGCAAAAAAAATCCTCTTTTTTTTGGTGAATAAATTTTTGATAAAAAGAGGATCTTGAGCTTTAAAAATTTTATTGTATTTCATATTAAACTTTTCTTAATTCTGGTTGTCCAGGTTTTATTTTTTTGTATTTTTCTTTATATCTATCCATTAACGTTCTTAATTTTTTATCAGATACTTCTAAACGTAACAAGTCTACTGCATGAATAGTGTCATAAATATCATTTTTTGTTTCCAGCTTCCAGATAGCATCTCGCCACAAAATTGCTCTCTCAAAGTTTTTCTTTTTTGTAGCTTGCCACATCTTTCTACGCATCATTTCTATAAATGCCCGATAGACCTCGGGTTTGCCTTTTTCTAAAGTCCTTTTTTTAAAGGGTATTCTGGTTTCTTCTTTGTAGAGTTCCGCTTTTTTTTCAATTTTTCCACTTCTTTGCCACCAAAAAGCAGTAGAAATAATATTTTTATAATATTTTTCTCCTTGCGTAATTTGTGATTTTTTAATATAAGGCAAAGATTTTAAAGTTTCCAACATTATCCAAGCTCCTTTTTCAATCATTTCGATGCTCCACCAGGGTTCTCCTGATGCCCAAAAAAATTGGTCAGAGGCCATTGCCTTATATAATTTGTTCTTTGTTGGCGCAGATAATAACTTATGATGTGATAAGCCGAGAAGATAGTGAAAGAATTTCCATTGTAATTGGTGCACTTTATTTTTGGGATTTTTCCATGGATAAAATTGGATATGTTTTTCCACTTCTTCTTTTGTAGTAGCCCAAGTAGATTGTACTGGTTCGGTCTCTTTTTCGGCCTTGAAATATTTGGGTAATTCGGAAATAAATATCTGTTTTGGGGTTTCGGAGCTAAGAATCTTAAAGAGGGATTTTTCTAAACCAGGACGGTGATGTCCAAAGGTCTCTCCATCCATTGCTGTATAAAGATAAACTGGCTTTTTAATATCGTCTTTTAGTAAATCCAGAAATTCCTTTTTTGTTCTTACAATACCGCTCATAATACAATTGGAGACCCTTCTTCCGCGGAATACAGCGATAAGGTTCTTTGCCCCCTTTACTCTAAATAACGTGTCGTAAGCTGGTGGGTTTTTTCCACCATCAAAAGCTATTTCATCTAAAAGAACGAAAGCATATCCTAGTTCGGCTACTATTTCGGCCACTTTTTTGCTATAAGCCATTTCCGGAGGGAAGAACGCAATAGGATGATAAACACTGCCAAAATATTTTCTATTTATAAAATGATTTTCTTGAATTTGATAAATTATTTCCTCTTTATCCAAAAAAGGTAAAAGAGCGTGATATTTTGCGCTTTCTGTAAATTCCAATTTCTTTTCTTTAGCTAATTGTTTTATACTCTCAATGACATCTTGGTATCCGTTTTTGGCAAGAAGTTCGGTAAGTCCTCCGTTTATATTAAGATTGATTTTTGTTCCCGGGGTATTTAATAAACCTTTAAATAAAGGTCTGTATGATTCATTAACAACCATTTCCAGAATATTCTTTGATTGGTCTGAGGGTTGATAAATATGTAAAAAATTAACCCAATGCATAAAATAATTTTTATTTTTAATACTACTTATGATATAAAACTTAATTGATGAAATTGTATAAAATTGTTGAATTAGTGGATATTGTTGTTCAGGATGTGATGGAACAAGTTTAAATAGTTCTTAGCAGATTTTTTCCAAGAGAAATCTTTTTTCATTGTTCTTTTCACTAAGCTTAGCCAATGTTTTTTGAATTGAAAACAAGTGTGTGCCCTTACTATAGTGAGCAAGAGAGCTGAGGAATCATATTTTGCGAAAAGAAATCCATTGCCAGTATCTTTCCGTGGGTCAAAGTTTTCTATAGTATCTGCTAAACCACCTGTTTTTCTAGCGATAGGGACACATCCGTATCTCATTGCTTGCATCTGAGAAATACCGCAGGGTTCGAATTTTGAGGGCATAAGCAGGACATCCGCTCCAGAGAATACTAAATGTGGCAAGGATGTATCAAATTCTAAATGATAAGCTATTTTCTTAGGGCAGGATTCTTTGACTTTTTTTAGTATTTCTTTATAGCGTGTTTCTCCATCCCCAATAAAAATCATCTGGATAGGTAAATCTTCCAGAATTAGTTTGATTATTTTTTCAATCAAATCTAATCCCTTTTGTTCGGTGAGGCGGGAAACAAACCCTATTAAAAAAACATTTGGGTCCTGAGGAAGCCCAAACTTCTTTTGCAAAAACAATTTATTATTTTTTTTCTTGCTAAGTGTGTTGATAGTATAACGGAAAGGAATATTCTGGTTTTTCGCCGGGTCGTATTCTGCGGGATTGATTCCATTCAAAATACCATAGATTTTTCCCTGGTTTTCGCTGAGGATTGTATTTAAACCTTCCCCATATTTGGGAGTTAAAATCTCTTTGGCATAGGTGGGGGAGACAGTAACGATAGTATCGCTATATATTATTCCTCGCAATAACCAGTTAAGTTCTCCTAATCTGGGATTAAAGAAATCGGGGATAGATTCTGTGCCAGAGTCCCGTTGTGTTTCTTGGCTAAATTTAAAATCCCGCATTCCTTGATATTTAAGATTATGAACAGCCAAGATAACACGTATTTTAGAGAGTATTTGATCATCTTTGTAAGTGGTTTTAAGGTAGTTTGGGATTAAAGAAGTTTGCCAGTCGGAAGCTACAATTATATCTGGTTTCCAATTGTATTGCTTGACGAATTCTATTACTCCTCTGCAGAGCAAAATCCACCTTATGTGATCGTCAGAATATCCGTAGACATTAGCTCTCTTTTCGTAATACTCCCTATTCTCTAGAAAGTATGTGGGAGTGACATTTTTTGAATTATATTGTTTGACGTTACATATTAAATATTGCGGAGTTGAAGAGGGTTGATCAGTAGGAACCTTTAATCCTTTAATTATCGTTTTCAATTTGTATTTTTTTGTGTCAATTCCTCCATAGCGAGGAATCATTACTCTGGCATCTTGTCCTAACTTTCTAAGAGCTAAGGGCAGGGAAAATATTACATCTCCCAATCCGCCAGCTTTAGCAAAGGGGGCCGTTTCCGAGGCGACAAAAAGAATTTTCAACTTTTTTTGAGCAGAGATTTTTGGCAAATTTAAGAGTTTAGACATATAAAAAAGCTTGTATTTTAACGAAAATTTTGTTAATTTTATATAAAGAGGTTAGTAAAAAATGTATTTGAGGAATCTGGGGCTTATATCAAACAAGTTTCTGGAAAACAAAATTATATTTTATGGAGGTTTTAATTGACAATTAGTATTATAGCAGATTTTAGGAAATAAATCTACTATTTACATCTTATCTTATTTTTTAATTTTATATGTTTAACTCTCCAATTGATGAAATTAAAGGACGTTTGGATATAGTAGATGTGATCGGTTCTTATATTAAACTTCAAAAAGCTGGTATGAATTACCGAGCGGTTTGTCCTTTTCATTCTGAGAAAAAACCATCATTTTTTGTTTCACCATCAAAACAGATTTTCAAATGTTTTGGATGCGGAAAGTTTGGCGACATTTTTAAGTTTGTAATGGAGATCGAAGGAATAGAGTTTGGAGATGCTTTAAGAACTTTAGCAAAAAGAGCAGGAGTTGAGCTTCAAAAACAAAATCCAAAATTAAAAACAGAAAGAAAAAGACTATATGAAATTTTAGAATTAGGTTGTGAATTTTTTGAAAAACAATTAAATAATAGCAAAGCAGGGCTGGAATCTAAAAAATATCTTTTAGACAGAGGGATAACCGAAAAATCAATAAAAAAATGGAGATTAGGTTATTCTCCTAATCCTCAGAAAGGAAAATGGGAAGTATTGACTGATTTTCTAATTTCCAAAGGATATGAGAGAAAGGAAATAATGAATACAGGGCTGGCCATAAAAAAAGAATCAACAGGGCCAACTCAAAGTTATGATAGATTTCGTGGTAGAATTATGTTTCCTATTTTTGATTTAAACTCTCAAGTCATTGGGTTTGGAGGAAGGATAACAAAAGAGAAAGAAGACAAAGAAGTTGCCAAATATATTAATACGCCAAACACTCTGCTCTATAATAAAAGTTTTGTTCTTTATGGGTTGAATCCAGGGAGGATGGACATAAGAAAAAAAGATTTTTGTATTTTAGTTGAAGGATATACAGACGTTATTCTGTCTCATCAAGCTGGATTTCAAAATACTGTAGCCACAAGTGGAACAGCTTTGACTTCTTTTCAATTAAAAATTTTAAAACGTTATTCTCAAAATTTAATTACGGCTTTTGATATGGATATTGCTGGTGATTCTGCTACCAGAAGAGGAATTGACTTGGCCCAAGAACAAGATTTTCAGATTAAAGTAATTACTATGCCTGCTAGCAAAGATCCGGCGGATATTGTTTCTAAAAGTCCTAAAGAATGGCAAAAATTGATTGATTCCGCAAAATCAATTCTTGATTTTTATTTTGACAGTGCTTTTCTAGAATTTAATAAGGATTCTCCCGAAGGAAAAAGAGGGATTTCCAAAGCTCTTTTATCTATCATAGCCAAAATCCCAAGTAAAATTTTACAATCTCACTGGACTCAAAAATTATCTAGAGGATTAAAAGTTTCTGAAGAATCAGTTATTCAGGAACTTAAAAAAGTATTTCAAAGAGATGGTCGAGATTATGCAAGAACAAGACCTTCCAAGGAACAGGAAATTTCTAAAGAAATAAAAAGAGAGAAAACAAGAAAACAAGTAATTGAAGAAAAAATACTTTCTCTAATCTCTAAATCACCGGCTAAATTAAAATTACTTAATGAAACTCATATTTCTTTATTTTCTTCAAGATGCCAAGAAGCATTAAAATGTTTGAAAACAAAAAAAGCTGAATTATCTCCGGATATGAAAGAATTTTTAGATGTTCTTTCTTTAAGAGCAGAGATAGAAGAAGAATCAGTGCCAGAAAAAGAATTCCAGATTTGCCTGAATGAATTAATAACTTTATCTACCAAGGATAAACTTGAAGAAATATCAAAAAGTATCCAAGATGCAGAAGAAAACAATGACAAAAAAAAGATTAAAGAATTAACAGAAGAATTTAGTAAAGTTATAAAAGATTTAAATAAAAAATAATATGGCTAGAAAAAAACAAATAAAAAAAACAATAAAAAAACCAGTCCAGAAAAAACCAAGAAAAGCAAAAACAGTTATCGAGAAAAAGATAAAGAGATTAAAAACAAAGAAGATAGCAAAAAAAAAGATTTCCAAGAAAATTATTAAAAAAGTTAAAAGGAAAAGCAAGACCAAGATTTTTAAAGATAGGGAAAAAACGAAAAAAGAAAGAATTTCTGTTAGAAAAGCATCCTCTAAAAAACGTATTTCTATTTTTCCTCCTGAAAAAGTTGAATTACTTTTTGAAAAAAGCAAAGCTCGTGGTTTTGTTGTTTTTAGTGAGATTCTAAACTTATTTCCTAATTTTGAAAAAAATATTAAGGGAATGGAGCAACTTTATCAAGAGTTAACGGACAAAGGTATTGAGATCAAAGAAAGAAAAGGATTCTTAGAATTAGAAGAGGTGAAAGGCAAAGAAAAAAAAGCAGTTTCTGAACCAAAAGTTGATTCTATAAGAATGTATTTAAAAGAAATTGGAAAAACCTCAATGATAAATGCGCATGAAGAAAAAGAATTAGCCAAAAGAATCGAAAAAGGAGATAAAGAAGCTGCTAAAAAATTAACTCAAGCCAACTTAAGATTAGTTGTTTCCATAGCCAAGAAATATGTTGGTCGAGCTAGAACTCTAACTTTATTGGATTTAGTTCAAGAAGGGAATTTAGGACTTTTCAAAGCAGTAGAAAAATTTGACTGGAGGAAAGGGTATAAATTTTCAACTTATGCTACTTGGTGGATAAGACAAGCGGTAACCAGAGCAATTGCTGACCAAGCTAGGACTATTAGGATTCCTGTTCATATGATAGAAACAATATCTAAATATGAGAAGGCAAAAAGAAAACTTTTAATAAGTTTAGAACGTTCACCTTTACCAGAAGAGATTGCTTCGGAAATGGGAATTGAGCCCGAAAAAGTTCACCACATAATACAAATTAGACAAAGAGCGGTTTCTTTGGAAACGCCAGTGGGGGACGATGATAAAGATAGTACTCTAGCAGAATTTATTGAAGATAAGCAAAGTATTTCTCCTTTTACGGCTTCAGCTCAAAATCTTTTGAAAGAAAGATTAAAGGAAATTTCCAAAGACCTTACTCCACGTGAAAAGAAAATTTTAGCAATGAGATTTGGGTTAGGAGATGGAATTACTCATACCTTGGAAGAAGTAGGAAAAATATTTGGAGTTACTAGAGAAAGAATTCGTCAAATTCAAGCTAAAGCATTAGAAAAAATCCGAAAACTAGATGGCCTAAAGAAATTAAAAGATTATTAAATAGTTGAAAATATTTAGAAAATAGAGTAATATAACCATATTCCGCGGTGGCGCAATGGTAGCGCGGGTGCCTGTTAAGCACTAGGTTGTAGGTTCGAATCCTACCCGCGGAGCA
>Ga0114918_10005816_pt1 | contig 10546 bp, 3 predicted proteins | sample LantaG_FD_87015 | JGI IMG/M metagenome (GOLD analysis project Ga0114918, IMG submission 87015) | Deep subsurface microbial communities from Baltic Sea to uncover new lineages of life (NeLLi) - Landsort_02402 metaG | ecosystem: Environmental > Aquatic > Marine > Oceanic > Sediment | place: Baltic...
TGGGTGGTGGGGGGGGGGGGGGGGGGGGGGGGGGGGGGGGGGGGGGGGGGGGGGGGGGGGGGGGGGAGGGGGGGGGGGGGGGGGGACGGTGAGAGACGAAGGAGCAAGAGAGGTCGGGGTTCGTGTGCGACCACGGAAAAAAGAGGGGAAAAACAGAGCCTTACCCTTCGCTCGCGTAGACCAGCGGGCAGTCGGGCAGCGTCGCGTCAGCGACCACAAAGGTGTGGCGCATTCCAGCGAGCACCTTTGCAAGCGACGAGGCCGGGGCAGGGAGCTGGCAAGTGTGTTTGGGGGGAGGGAGAGAGGGAGAGAGTCGGAAGGGTGATGGGTGAGCAAAAACAGCGCCTTGTCGTTCGACGCATTCAAGCCGTCGTCGCCGACGCAGTCTTCGAAAGTGCCTCTCTCTCCGTGTACTGATCGAATCCGTAATTCCCTACCGGTTGCGCGGGCCTCTGGAGCTCTGGATGTAGCTGAGATGAGCCGTTGACGAGAGCCGGGGCTGCCATCGAAGCGCCGGCAGAGATCTCCGCCGGCGCAGCCGCGGCCGACGTCGACGGCGACTCTTGAGCAGGCATCAAAGTACAATACTCGTTTTCTCTCGTCCTTCCGCGTCCCCGCGGACAACAGCCTGGTGCGGTTTCGGGCCTCCGTCACTAGTGCGCTGGCGGGAGAGGATGAGATCTCAGCCGCAGCGAACGAAGGACGGGACAGGAGAGCTCTCCGCAGGGCCTCGCGCGCGGGTGGGGGCTAGAGTGCACAAGTGGGAGAGAGAGGCTAAGAAAATGGAAGCAGAGATTCGACGACCGACGGCGTGGCGCCTCACTTTTTTTTTGACCTGTTTTTTTTTTTTTTGCAAAACTCCAACCCTCTCTCTCTTTCTCTCTCTCCCTCCCTCTCGCGCGCGCACTCTTTCACTCTCTCTCCCCCCTCTGCTGCGGTGAAAAAGTCCCAATAGAAAAAGCAAAAAGCACAAACGAAAATGTTAAAAAAACACCATCTCTTTTATTGTTGTTGTGTTGTCTCTCTCTCCCTCAGAAAACGAAAATCATTCCCCCCCTTTTTTTTAACTCTCTCTCTCTCTCATCACTCCAGCACCATCGGCTCGTCGGAAGCAGGAGCCGCAGGCGCACCAGCAGCAACCTCGGCGACAGGAGCAGCAGCAGCGACAGGAGCTTCAGCAGCAGCTTCGGCAGGAGCAGCAGGAGCAGCTTCGGCCGGAGGCGCAGCAGCAGCCGGAGCAGCAGCAGCTTCGGCCGGCACCGGCGCTGCTGCAATAACGGCGGCAGCGTTCGCCTCCGCCTGCGCCCCAGCGGCCACGGCGGCCGTCTCCTCGGCCCTGGCGGTGCTCGCAGCGGCGGCGGCGGCGGCCTGCTCGGCAGCCTTGGCAGCTGCGGCCGCGGCGGCGGCGGCGGCCTCCTGCTTGGCGCGCGCCTCGGCCGCGGCCTCTGCCGCCGCCTTGGCGGCTGCGGCCGCCGCGGCCTGCGCCGCTGCAGCCTTGGCCGCCGCGGCCTCCTCCTCCTCCTTCTTCTTCGCGGCCACGGCGCGCACGTCGAGCCACTTTTCGAAGCGGGCCGCGGACTCTTTCGAGGCCGGGGCGCGGAGGCCGGAGACAGCCGGGGCGGCAGCGTCAGCAGAAGAAGCGGAGGCCGCCGCCCTCGCCCTTTTCGAGGCACAGGCGCCGATCTTCCAAAAGGCGTCCTCCGTGTCGAGGACGTACGAGACCTTGCTGGTGGCGCAGGCGACCTTGCACTCGAGGCCGTTGCGGACGTGGGCGCCTTGTTTTTTGTTTTTGTTTTGAGAGGGGGTTTTGGAAGTGGAGAGAGAGAGGGGGGGAGAGAAAGAGAGAGAGAGAGAGAGAGGGAGGGGGAGATTGAGAGAGAGGAGAGAGAGAAAAAGTGAGTTTTTTTGTTTTCCCCCTTTTTTGAACTTTCGCGGCGATCTCGGAAGGAAAAAAGGGGGGGAAAAGACTCACCAGCCAGAGCGGCGAGCGTGGCCTCGTCCGCGGCGTCGGCGTCTGCGGGCGCCACGCGGTTGGCGCGGCGGCGCGCGCGGCGCTCGCGGCGGCGCTTGGCGCTCGCGTCGCTCGCGCCGCTCTCGGAGCTCTTGCGCCGGCTCTTGCTCTTGCTCTCTGCCTTGGCCTCGCCGTCGTCGCCGCTCTTCTCCGCGTCAGAGTCCGAGTCCTCGTCATCGTCGTCCTCCTCGTCGTCTTCGTCCCCGGGGGTGACAAAGACCACGGCCTTGGCGACGGAAGCGGGCAGGCACCTCTTCAAAAAGGGGCGCGGGTTCGTTTTTACCTCGTCGGCGGCGCCGTCGCCGTCGTCGCCGGAGCCGCCGCCGCGGTCGCTCCCGGCGCCGTCGTCCTTGCCCGGGGCCTCGCCCCTCGCGACGGCCGCGGCCCGCTCCGACCGGCTGACGCGGCCGCTCCCGAGCGCGCCGTTGTTGCGCATGTGCGCGAGCTCCGCGGCGGTGGGGCCGTCGTCCTCGATGAGGCGGCGGAGGTAGGCCGCGAACTCGGGCGGCGGCTGGCCTCCTCCGGCCGCGGCGGCCGCGGCCGCGGCGGCGGCGGCGGCGGCGGCGGCGCCGCCGCCGTCGGCGCTGCCGTCGGCGAGCGCCACGCCCAGCGTCTTCCCGTCGGGGAGCAGCGCGAGCCTGATCCCGAGGCCGGCGGCAGCCGCGGCGGCCGCGGCGGCGGCGGCCTCCCTGCTGTCGCGGCCGCCGCCGGTAGCGCTCGAGGAAGAGAGGTCCTCGGAGCCACCGCCTCCGAGGAGCACGCGCGCGTTGGCGGCGTAGACGGCGTCGCTCCTCGCCGCGGGCGCCCTCGCCTGCTCGTACGCGTGCAGCTCGAGCAGCTTCGCGGCCCCGCCGCCCGCGCCGGCTCCCGCGTCGTCGCTCAGCACGGCCTGGATCTGCTTCACGAGCTTGTAGATCAGCTTGTCGAGCGTGAACAGCACATACGAGTTGGTGCCGAGCAGCGCGCGCACGGCGTCCTCGTAGGCCGCGGCGTCGAGCGTGCCGTCGATCAGGTCCGCGACCAGTCCCCGGAACTTGGAGTAGAGGGCCGCGGCGTCGGCGCCGAGCTCAGGCAGCGGGGGCCTGCACGCCGGGGCCGGGGCAGCAGAGGAAGCGGAGCCGCTTCCACCGCCGCCTCCTCCGGCTCCCCCGGCTCCCCCTCCGGCGGCGGCGGCGGCGGCCTCGTCCTCGTGCACCGCGTCGTCGTCGTCGTCGTGGTGCTTCGGCCCCTGGCCCCCCGGCCCCGCGATCGTCCCGCCCGCGGCGGCGTGCTCCGCGGCGGCGACGCAGCAGAGCACGGCCCTGCGGAGCCTGTCGTAGAGCAGGTGGTGGAGGCGGGCGAGGACGTAAAAGGGCTCGGAACCGTAGAAGACCCGGAGCGGCAGGGGGGGGGCCTCGACGCCGGCGAGCGTCGTCGCGGCAGACGCCGTCGAAGCGCCGTCTTCGGCCTTGAGAGCGGCGGCGGCAGCTGCTGCGGCAGCGGCGGGAGCGAGCGGCCTCGCCCCGGACAGGGAGTCGACGTCGTCATCTTCCTCCTCATCTTCCTCCTCGACCTCCTCGTCGGAGGCGCCGGCAGGGGCGGGAGTGCCGGCCTCCTCTCCCTTGGCCTTATCGGCGGCGGCGTCCGAGTCTCCGCCGTCGACGTCCATCGCCGCCGCCACCGCCGCGCTCGCTGCCGCTTTCGGCGGGCGGCCGCGGCGGCCCCCTCCGGCTCCTCCAGCGCGGTTGCTCGCGTTCGGCCCGGCCCTTTCCTCGTCGTCGCCGCTCCTCTGCACCTCCGAGTCGTCCTCGTCGCCGTCCTTGCCCATCTCGGCGAGGCCGTGGTGCTCCCCGGTCGCCGAGGCGGCCTTGGCCTTTTTCGCCGCCGCCGCCTCTTCCTCCTCGGCCGCGGCCGCGGCCTCGGCCGCCGACTTTTTCGGCTCCTTCGCGAGCTCGGCCTCGGGCCTCGCGGGAAGGCCCAGCATCGGCTCCACGAACTCGCACCACAGCCTGACGGCCTTGGTCGCGCCGTCGGCGGACAGCACCTCGGCGGCGGCGGCCTTCACGATCGCGAAGACGTCGTCGTGGATCGACGCCTCCTTGAAGTCGAGCTCGAGGTCGGGCGGCGCGGCCGAGGCCGCCGCGGCGGCCGCCGCCGCGGCGGCGCACGAGGCCGCCGTGGCCGCCGCCGCCGCGACGGCGGGCGTCGGGACGGGCACGGGAGGCGCGGACGGGTCCCTCGCCGCGGCGGCCGCCGCCGCGGCCTGCGCCGCGGCCACGGCGGCCGCGGCCTGCCCGGACCTCCTGCGCTCGCACCCCTCGCGCAGCGACGCGAGCAGCGCCTTGGCGCTGAGGTTGCGCTTGTCGGCCTGCTTGAAGTAGAACGAGCGGTGGTCGAGGCTCTTCGAGTAGTTGGCCTCGTAGACGCGGGCCCAGTTGCCCGCCATCTCGACCTTCACCCTGCGCCACTCGGCGTCCTTCTGGGCCAGGCGCGCGAGCACCACGGGCAGCGCGACGACGGGGTTCTTGCGGACGAGGTCGGCGACCGCCGCGCCGTGCTCGCCGTAGATGCGCGCGATGGCGCGGAAGTGGACGCCGTTGAGGGCGCCCTCCGGCAGGCGCCAGGCCGCGCGGGCCTCCGCGGTGGCCTGGGCCTGGGCGGCGGCGGCGGCCTCCTCGTCGAGCTCCTCGACGGGCGCAGGAGCGGGGGCCGGTGCGGCGTCGGGGGCGGCGGGGGGAGCGGGGGGAGCGGCGGCAGCGTCTGCGGGCGCGTCGGCCGCCGCCGCCGGGGCCGCGCCCTCTCCTCCTCCGTTTGCGTCCGCGGCAGGAGCCGCCGCCGCTGGCGCAGCATCCGCAGCAGCAGCAGGGGCCGCAGCAGGGGCCGCTGCCTCCGCCTCCGTTTTCGCGGCGGCGGCGGCGGCGGCGGCGGCAGCAGCAGCCTCCGCCCTCGCGGCGGCGGCGGCGGCGGCGTGCCCCATCCCCAGCCTCTCGATCTCCTCGACCAGCGGCTGGATCGCGCGGATCGCGCCGCAGCCCGGCTCGATGCACATATCGAGCTCGTAGCGGTCGTCCTCGGCGCGGAAGAGCGCCTCCTCGTACTGGTTCTTGCGCATGTGCTTGAACGAGTAGTCTTCCGACCCGGAGGTCACGGAGACCCACGCGTCGTTGAGCACCGAGTCGCCGAGGGGCGTGCGGCCCGAGGAGGCCAGGCGAAGGTACCCGGGCGGCAGGCGCACGTAGCTCGTCGTGCAGCGCTCCCAGGCCGAGACGTCGAGCTCGGAGATGGCCCGCGTGACGTACTTCTCCCCGAGGCTGGGCCCTCCGCCGAGGCCGCCCTGGCCGCCGGCGCCGCCGGCTCCCCCGGCTCCGTAGCGGCCGCCGCCTGCGCCGCCGCGCCCGCCGCGGCCGTAGCCGCCGGCGCCCCCGCGGCCGCCGCCGCGCCCGCCGCCGACCCCCAGGGCCGCGTCGTCCCCCCCGGCGCTGTCGAGCTCGGCGACCTCGCACCGCGCCAGGAAGTCGTGGAACCCGGCAAGCAGGTCCGGGAACCTGCCCAGGATGTCCGCGACCATGCCGCGCAGCTCCTGCCGCGTGACGATGTCCTGCGCGAAGAGGTTGAGGCACTTGAGGAAGTCCTGGTACTGCTCGCGCGAGCGCACGCGCGAGCGCACGCGCTCGAAGTAGCCGAGCTCGCGCGCGAGCGAGCCGGGGGCCGAGGGCGGGCCCCCGGCGCCGCGCCCGGCGGCGGCTACGGCCGCGGCGGAGCCCGCCGCGATGTCGCCCTCCCCCGGGACGCCGCCGCGCGCGGCCTTGCGCGCGTGCAGCTTGCGGAGGACACCCTGCTCCGAGAGGCCCCCCCCTGCGCCGCCGGCGGCGGCCCCGCCGCCGCCGCGGCCCCCGCCGGCGGCGTTCCCGCCGCGGCCCCCGCGCCCGCCCCTCCCGCGGCCGCCGCCGCCTCCGCCCGCAGGCGCGGCCCCGCCCGGCGGCGACGCGTCGGGCAGAAAGTAGGTGAACTCATCGAGCAGGTCCTTGTGCGCCCGGAAGAGCAGCGCGACCTCCTCGTAGACGTTCGCGATCGTCTTCTGGCCCTTGCGGTACATGTTGAGGATCTCCAGGAACGCCTTGTATACGCGCTCGTCGCTCGCGAAGCGCGTCTTGATCTTGTTGACGTAGCTGATCGCCTGGTCGAACTCGACCGCCTGCTTGGGCTGCGGCGGCGGCGGCGGAGGGGGGGGCGCGGGCTCGTCCATCTGGATCTCGTACCCTTTGGGGAGGAAGGTGTTGAATCCCAGGATGAGCTCGCGGTCGCCCTCGAAGAGGTCCTTGACGCGCTGGATGACGCCCTCGGTGTTGATCCTGATGAAAAAAGGGAAAGGAGGGGGAAAGAGAGAGAGAGGGAGAGAAGAGAAAGGAGGGGGAAGGAGAGAGAGAGAGAAGAGAAGAGGGTTTTGAGAGGGTGAGTTTTTTTTCCCTTTCCGTCGTCGTCGTCGTTTTTCTCGACCTCGCCCCCGACTTTCAAAACGGAAAAAAAAAAAACTCCAACTCTCCCCAACTCTCACCTCTGCGCCTTGAACTCCTTCATGATCTCCAGGAACGTGTCGTAGACCCTCCTGTCCCCGGCGAACCTCGCCTTGACCTCCCTGAGGTAGGAGAGGGCGTCGTGGGTCGTGAGGCGCTGGGAGGAGGCCCCCGTGGAGGGGGCGGCAGAGGGGCGGCTGTTGGGATTCGATGATTTTTTCGTTTCGGGTTTTTTTTCTCGGTGAGTTTCTTGAGTCTTGAGGGAGCCGGCGACTACGGACGGCGGCGGCAAAAAAAAAGGGCAAGCTTTTTTCCTATTCGTTCGACCTCTCCCCAGTCGCTCTCCCGGCTTTTCTTTCGCTCTTCCATCGCGCCCGAGCCCTTCTTCACGTCGAGGGGGGCATCCCGGAGGTGCGAGGGGGCAAACAGGCGACGAGGACGGCGCGAAAAATAACGCGGCGGGAAAAATCATAGTTTTTCTTCGTCGATGTCAAGCTGAGCAGCATCTGCCGCTCTCTCTCTCCCTCCGCGCTGCTCCCTCCCCCCCCCCCCCCTCCCTCCCTTTTTTCTTCACTTGAGAACGGCGGTCGCATCGCGGGGCGCGACCTCCCCCTTCGTGTCCAACACCCCCGAGGAGCCCTCGAGCTGATCCCATTGGGCTGTCCCACCGTCGTGGCGGGGTCCAAAAGGGGCCGAGCAAAGCAGAGGGAGGCGCGACAAAAGGAGAGAGAGACCGAGCATCGTCGTCTTTCTCGACGGCAGCAGCAGCAGCAGCAAAGCAAGAAGGGAACTGAAAACACCGCTGAAAAAGAGGAAAAAACATCGACGCACCCCGCCGGCCTTTTGGACCCTCCCTGGCCATCTTCCCTCGTGCGCTTCATGCTGGCCGTTTCACTCGCGCCGCGAGAAGGAGAAGGGTGCTAAGAAGCAGTGGAGGGAAGGAAAAGGGTGCTTCCTCGTGCTGCGAATCGGAGACGCTGTCGTCGCTTTCGTGAAGAGGATGCTTTGGCCGATCAGATGAAGAGAGTTGAAATTTCTCTCTTCTTCTCTTCGTTGGCTCGTGGCTTTCTCTTCCTATTTCCTTTCACACACGCGCGCGAACCAGCCCGAGAGAGAGCAAGGAACACGCGCGAAGCGAAGAGAAGGAGGAGGGGAAAGATAAGCGTGGAGTTGCTGAAAGAAAAAAGACAACAAGAGAGACCTTTTTGGAGCCCCCTTACTCTTTGTCTTCGCCGTCGGCAACGTTTTGTGAAAGTTTTTATTTTATTTTTGCTTCGGCTTTCCTTTTTCTTCTTCCTCCCATTGAACTTTGCCTGTGCTCTCTCTCTCTCTCTCTCTCTCTCGCATGTCCGCGCCCCTTCCGAAGCTTCTTCAAGCCGCAGGACACAGAGAGAGTGAGACGTAGAGCCCCTCGCGCTCGCCTCAGCTTCCTTTCCCAGGGAGCACAAGGGAGCCCGAGTAGAGAGAGAGAAAGAGGAGGAGAGCAAAAAAGAAGAAGCAAAGAAAACCTCGCCATCGAGTGTTTTTTTTTCTCTCCTCGCTTCCTCATCCCCGTCCATCCTCCTCCCCGTTCGTCGACCTGTGACCCCACTCGACCGGGGACGACAGACTCTGCGCTCTGTCTTCTAACGAGAGAAGGCCAAAAAGCTCACAGAGAGCGAGAGCGTGAACTCGGAAAAGAGAGAATCGCGCTTTTTCGCTCTTTTCATTCGATTCGCGCGCAGCCACTGCGCTGCGTCGACCTCTCCCTTTCCTCCTTCCCCTCGAAAAAAGAAGGGAACGCCCACGCTCCGCCATGGCCGACTTCGCCGAGCTCGAGGAGGCCGACGGCGTCCGCCTCACCTGGAACGTCTGGCCCTCCACGCGCGTCGAGGCCGCCAAGTGCGTCGTGCCTTTCGCGGCCCTCTACTCGCCCGTGAAGCCCCTCGGGCCCAACGCGCCCGTCGTCGCCTACGACCCCGTGCGCTGCAAGGGCTGCGGCGGCGTGCTCAACCCCTACGCCGCGGTCGACTTCCAGTCCCGGCTGTGGACCTGTGCCCTGTGCCACGCCCGCAACGCGTTCCCGGCGCACTACGCGGGCATCTCGGACCAGAACCTCCCCGCGGAGCTCTTCCCGACGGCGACGACGATCGAGTACCAGACGGCGCCCTCCGCGCCGGTCTCCCCGCCGGCGTACGTCTTCGTGCTCGACGCCGCGTGCGCGGGAGACGAGCTCGCGGCGGCGAGGAGGGCCCTGGGGGCCGCCCTGGACGCGCTCCCCGACTACTCGCGCGTCGGCCTCGTGACCTTCGGCACGCACGTGCAGGTCCACGAGCTGGGCTTCTCGGAGCTGGCCAAGTCGTACGTGTTCCAGGGCGCGAGGGAGTACTCGCCCTCGGCCGTCGCGAGCCAGCTGGGCCTCGGCGGGGGGCCCCCTCCCGGGATGACGCGGGGAGGACCCGGGGCGGCGCCGGAGGCGGCCTCCCAGCATCGCTCGGGCGGCGCGCGCTTCATCGTGCCGCTCTCCGAGTGCGAGTTCACGCTCAACAACGCGCTCGACGAGCTCAGCAGGGACGCGTTCGCCCCCGCGCCGGACTGCAGGCCGGCGAGGTGCACGGGCACGGCGCTGACCGTCGCCGCGGCGCTCGCCGCCGCGGCCCTGCCCCCGGGGTCGTGCGCGGCGCGCATCCTCCTGCTGGTCGGCGGGCCCTCGACCGACGGCGCCGGCGCTGTCGTCGGCAGGCCGCTCGCCGAGCCGATCCGCTCCCACAAGGACCTCGCCAAGGACGCGGCCCCGCACTTCCCGGCCGCGTGCAAGCACTACGCGGCGCTGGCCGTGAGCCTGGCCGCCGCGGGGCACGCGCTGGACGTCTACGCGTGCTCGCTCGATCAGGTCGGCCTCGCCGAGATGAAGCCGGCCGTCGAGAGGACCGGCGGGCTGCTGGTGCAGGCGGACACGTTCGCCAACCCGGTGTTTCGGGAGTCGCTGAAGCGCGCGCGGGGGGGCGGGGGCGGGGACGCCGCCGCCGGCGCCGCGAGCACGAGCGGCGGGGGCGCCGAGCTGGCGCCGCCGGAGCCGCTCGGCGTCGCCTCGAACGGCATCCTCGAGGTCGTCGCGTCGCGCGACGTCCGGGTGGCCGGGTTGCTGGGCCCGGCGTCGCCGCTGCCGCCTCCGCCCGGGGGACGCAAGAACCCTGCCCTGGCCGAGTCTTCGGTGGGGCTGGGGGGAACGACGGCGTGGAAGCTCCCGGGGCTGGACGCGAGGTCGATGGTCGCCGTGTACTTCGAGGCCGGCAGCGCCGCCGCCGCCAACGGCGCCGCCGGCGGGCCCGGAGGCCCGGGGGCAGCGGGCCCGCAGCTCTACATCCAGTTTGTGACCCGCTACCTCCACGCCACGGGCGCGCCGCGCACGCGCGTTACGATGCTCACCCGCCGCTGGGTCGACGGCGCCGCCGACGGGGGCGCGCTCGTCGCCGGCTTCGACCAGGAGGCCGCCGCCGTCGCAGTCGCGCGGCTCGCGACGTTCAAGATGGAGACGGAGGAGGACTTCGACGCGACGCGCTGGCTCGACCGCACGCTGATCCGCCTCTGCTCGCGCTTCGGCGAGTACCGCCGCGACGACCCGGCGTCCTTCGGGCTGCAGCCCGGGCTGGCCTTCTTCCCGCAGTTTCTGTTCAACCTGCGCCGCAGCCCGTTCGTGCAGGTCTTCGGCGCGAGCCCCGACGAGACGGCCGCCGCGCGCCTGGCGCTCTGCCGCGAGCGCGTCGCCGACGCGATGGTGATGATCCAGCCGACGCTGCTCGCCTACTCCCTCAACAAGGACCCGTCGCAGCCCGAGCCGGTGCTGCTGGACGTGGCGTCGATCGCGCCGGACCGGATCCTGCTGCTGGACGCCTTCTTCTACGTGGTGGTGTTCCACGGGGTGCGTTGAGGGTTTTTTTTTCCCCTCCTCCCTCCGTGGTCGGGTTTTTTTTTCTGTTGAGGAAGAGAGCGAGAGGAAGAAGAAAGAAAAAAGACTGTTTCCCCCCCCCCCCCCTCAGGGGGAAAAAAAAAAAAAAAAACA
>Ga0114918_10005817_pt1 | contig 10545 bp, 15 predicted proteins | sample LantaG_FD_87015 | JGI IMG/M metagenome (GOLD analysis project Ga0114918, IMG submission 87015) | Deep subsurface microbial communities from Baltic Sea to uncover new lineages of life (NeLLi) - Landsort_02402 metaG | ecosystem: Environmental > Aquatic > Marine > Oceanic > Sediment | place...
CATTCAATTTTAAGCCCTTCATGTCGGTTTTAATTTAAAAGCGGGTTGCATATAATTAGAAGTTTAAAGCTTAAAAATAGATATATACAGTAAAAAAAAGTTTATAAATAGTTTAAAAAAAGTTTATAATTAAGTGATTAAATGAGAAAAGAGGGTTATTTGTCTCAAATTAATATTATTTTCTCTTAAATATCTTGTGTATTGAGCGATATAATGAGATAAATCAATTTCTAATTCTTCTTTTATTTCGATTTTAGGGGTTTCTTTTACCTGCACCGGTTCATCAACAGAAATAACAGGGGTTTTCTTAACTAAATACTGACGATCCACAACTTTCTTAACTTCAAAGTAACAGCAAGAATCAGGATCCTTGCGCGCTTCTGTAAGTGATTCAATCGAAGTGTGGACTTCTTTCTGGCCATTATCACATAAGCAATAAGACAATGATCCCGAGCTATACGGACAACTAGCAGAGACAAAACTAACATTAAGAAGAATCACAAATAAGAACAATGCGATTCTTTTCATGGTTAACCTCTATATGTTGTTTTCTTCTTCCCCCAAAAACTAGAAGAAGCTTTTGGAACTGGCGGGTATCTCTTTCTGTATTCCGATGCAGACATACCGACCCTTTTTATAGCTTTTTTAGCCATCTTATTTATATGATATTTTTTTCTTTTTGGATTTGCCTTTTATAGTCCATCCAAAAACTTTTGATCCTTATTTGAGTATTTCATTATGTCAAAATGTTTTTAACATAAACACCTAACAAAATAACAATAAAGGCCATAAGACCAATAAAGAGTATTAACATTAAGGGATTACCTATAAGGTTAAAAAATGAGGCTCCTTCTATGCCCATCCCATCCATAGCACACCCGAAGCTATCAGAATAACTTGAACAATCCATAAAAAAGGGAAAGATCCCGGATATTTATATCCGGGAATATATTCATCTAAAAGCTTAAAAAGTAAGCTATCAGAAAGCCTTTCGGATAAAGGCCGCGATCGCCATGATGATAGCACCGATTCCACCTGCTATACCTAATAGGATTATTAGGGTTGCAAGGGGTAAATCAATAGCATCAAAAAAAGCGCCTAGACCTGCACCGACATCCTGTAATGTATCGTTTAAATCGCCCATTTTCTTTTTTGTTTAAATTAATTTTTATTTATTTGTCGTTAACACTTAATCTTTATTATAGAGCTATAAGATCAAAAAGCTCTTCGGATGAAAGAGGCAACTGCTACAATGATAGCACCGATTCCACCTGCTATACCTAATAGGATTATTAGGGTTGCAAGGGGCAAAGCGATACCATCAAAAAGCGCGCCGACTCCTGCGCCCGCATCCGTCAACATTGTTTCTAAATCGCCCATTTTCTTATGATACTGTACCTACAAATCTTTTAACTAGTATTACTAGAGTAAATCCAACAAATGCGATAAACGCTATCCAGATTAATATAGGCATCATATTACCCATAAAACTGCCAAATCCATTTATCGCGTCTATTGCCGGATTAACCCATGTCATAACATAATATATTTAGGGTTATAGGTTAAAAAGCTTTTTATCTATATACCCTCTAAATATCACAATAGAAATAAAATGGGAAATATCGCGAGTGTACAGCCAATAATTCAGGAAACGGTTCAGAATAACGCCCCTTCTATGTTTGATGGGATTATTGGAATATTGCCAATCGTTATTATAATAATTTTAATGATAGCTGGGATTCTATTCTTTTTTAAGTGGATGATAAATAAAAAGATAGAGGGAAAGAATATATTTCTACAAGAACATAAAAAGGTTGTTAAATTATGTAAGATTAATCGGGATGAAAAGTATTTGAAGCCTGTTTTTGGGGTTCCATCTTTCTTAATGAAAAAGGGGGTAGATATTTTAATTACATATCCACGAATAAAACCCGTTGATATCGATTCTAATGGCAAACTAATAAAACAAGATAATTTAAAATTTAATGTTTTACCTGCTGAAACCCGAAAGATAGGCACATATAAAGGGCAATGTATAACAAGCGATGGATGCCTAAATCTGCTTATATCGAATAATAAGGACAAATTTTTAAAAATATTTCCTAAATCCCTCATTATTAAGATTAGAATAGGGGTAGAAAAATCTGTTGTGAAACAAAAGGATAAAAAGGGGAATACTGTTGAAAAGATTGATGTTGCATCAGATATTTTCACAATGAGCAATGAAATGATCTTATTAACTGCTTTTTCCTTAGAAAAGAGAAACGAATATTATTATTTGGTTAATGTTGATGAATATGGCCGGGTAGTGGATAGCCGATATTATTCTAATATAGATTTAACAGAAATAGCCATGCAGACACAATTAAACGATTTGGCAAGGAATATGGTTGTGGCGAGCGATGAACTAGTTAGAATGAACCCGCTAGTTCAATGGGCAAAGAAAGTTGAACAACAAGATAATATGGGGAATGGATAAAGAATTAAGCTTTATTTTGGTTTGTGTTGATACTAATGAGAAGCTAGGGTTAGAAGAAATCGAGATAAGGCGTTTATTAACCATGACATCGAGAAACAACAAACAGATTTTCCGGAAACTTAGGCCTTTTTATAAGAAATGTAAAAATGAAAACTGTGATACTGATGGAATTTTCCATTAATAAGGATATAGAAGATTTAGAGGAAACGAAAAAGGCGTTTAAATTCATGGCCGAAAAAATGGTTGTTCCTTTGAAGTGTATAGATAAAAAGGTAAAATATACCATATCAATCAGAAAAGAATAATGTTTTTCATAATCCCCCTTATTCTGCTTATTGCGGGAATAGCTATAAGCTCCATAAATTGGTTGTGGTTATTTATAGGGATAACTACCGGGTTAACCTTTAGCTATTATGTTTTACGCGATTAATCCCTATCCCCGAGCCATCTTTTAGCCCCAAAGATCCAATCGTCCATATCATCAAACTTTCTGTCTATATGGAGCAACCAATCAAAGAGAATCTTGAAATAGTGGAATAAGACAATAAATATAGTCGTTGCCACCGTTAAGAAGAATAAACACCTAATAACCCATTCTTCCCCCCATGCCCAATTATAAGAAGACATAGCAGTTGGGGCGCAATTAGTACAACCACCGCCAACAAGAGGCCAATCACACCCCGTATTGCCCACACCACACCCAACCAAGTCAATGGATATTAAAACCCCGCGAATGCCTGATACAGCGATTATTAGGATACCAAGGATTAATGATGCAATAATGCAATATTTAATTAAAACGGTTGAGTCTATCCTATTCAAAGATAAGGCACTAGCTCTTTCAATCCCGCCTTCTACGGCTCCTTTAACCTTGCCGGCTCCTGAAACCGTCGCGCCAAGAGTGCCGGCTAATATTGAAATCGCCATTATCTATTGGATAACCTTTTTCGCCAAGGTACAGGTTTAATCCTACGTTTAGGTTTTTCTTTTTCTTCGGCCTCTCTAACCGCTAAAACCCCGGTCATTCCTTGCCGTCTTCCGATACTATAAGAATCTAAAAATCCCATTATTGAGGCCTACCTTTATTCGCAAAATGTCTAAATACTTTGTAGATCATAACAATTACAAAAAGGACAATTAAAAAGCCTACGACCATCAAAGACATATCGAATAAATCGAAAACTGCTAAAACGGTTGATTCGATCCGGTTAACTACGGTCCCGAGCGCCTCATTAGGGATTGAATACCTATCACAATCCGGACAAGTTAAAGAACTAGATCCTTCCACTACTGCATAAAAGTTAACGAAAAGATCTTGATTCTCCGCTGTTATGTTGCAAAACGTTGAGGAATCAATTTGAGCTTCTTCATCTAACCCCGATCTAATGGTTTGATTCCAAACTCCGGGGTTTAATTCTATATAATCAAAAAACCACCCATCCGCAACCCAATTATCAACATAATTAAGGTTTAATGTGCCCGATGTACTAGGACAAGATAAAGTAAGCGTTGCCGTTGGATCCGGAGCCGTTGAATTTGGATAGGGTGTTATTTTCATCCACATTGAGTTAGTATTCAGATATAAATCTTTTGTCCTAAACTCAACTCTTTGAGTTTCCCCATCGTCCACCTCTAAGCCCCATGATACCCAAGAATAAGAGGAATAAGCGAAATCTGATTGATCGTAACCAACATCAATCCAAGGTGTCGTGGTAACCTGCGCCGTTGCTAACCCCAAGATTAGCAAAAGACCAATAACAAAATATTTTTTCATTTTTATAGACCTGCCATATTTAGAATTGTAAAGATTAAAGGTATTGACAACGCAATTCCGATCGCTGTTTTGACATCAACGCCTAAGAATAAAAGGACAACCAAGGCCATAATTGGCAATATTGTCGCGAAAAAGACAAAAAAGGTATCTGAAAGAGATCCCCAAAAGTCTAACTCGCTGTGAGGCACATAAAGATCAACGATATAATTGGAGGAATCATTATTTAAATTAATTGTTCCGAATGGTATCGAAATACCACCATGAACTATTTTAGGGGGGGCATAAGTACCCTCAAATTCCATTGTTCCGGAGATTAACCAAATAGAATAATTACCCGACCAAGGCAACAAAATGGTAGCATTTCCTGATCTATAAGGAGCCCTCACCCAGTATTTATCACAATAAGCGATACCACCATATAAATCGTTCGCTGTATCGGTTAAATTGCTCCCCATCCAACTGCCTATATTAAGGAGATCCATCACCCCTTCGGCCGATCCGAATGGGAGATTACAATCTAAATACTCACCCGTTGCGTTTAAATCCAAATTAACAAAAAACATATAGGCCATATCGTTAATATATGGATCAATAAGCTCAACGTCATAATTGTTAACGGTTATTATTGTATTATTTGTACGGGCAAAAACTTCTTTTTCTATTTCTTCCCATATTCTAACCGTGATATTAAAACTATCTACTGATTGAATAGTACAGGTATAATTTTGAGGCTCATAAATAGTTTTATTTGCATAAGTAACGACCGAAATATTCCCGGCCGATACCGCTATAAAATCTTGTTCATAACGGCCAGTTGCGCCGTTATAGGAAAGATTATATTCAACATCGTTGAGCGTTAGATTAACCCACGCGTCTAATATATCAGATCCGTTGAGAATAGTATAATCAGCCCAAAGAGTAAAAGTTTCGCCGGGGATAACAAAATCGGGGCAATTATGAGGCAAAAGGGTTTGATAGTCTTCCGAATATTCAAGATCCCCGGCGTACATAGAAGAAAAGGAATGGTATAAATCTTGAACATCTTCTTCGGTCAAAATCTTGTCGTAGATTCTAAGATCATCAAAACCCCCGAGGTATTGAGTGCCGGCGCGCTCCCCGGACGGCATAGATAAATTATTTGTAAAGTGCATGCCCCCTGATATTGGAATCTGAGTAACATAAATAGGATTTAAAGAATTTCCATCTTCCCAAAATCTAACCGTAGCATTAGTTAAATTAAATGTGATTGCGTAGTGATGCCAATCCCCGTTATTCCATATTGTAGATTCGGAATAAGCTCTTATTTTTTCGGTACCGCCAATTTTAGCAACAACCCAAGGTTCATGATTATCCCCGCGCGATTTTATTTGAAAATAATTTGAAATATCATCAAACTGATCGGCTATTTGTAGAATTTCGCCGTCATTGGTTGTTTTGCTCCAATAAGAAAAAGAAAATTCGGTTGTATAATCAAGATATTCGATTAAACCGAAATCTCCGGTTTCTGATGAATTTACCCCGTAAGATATCGAGGGCGTTGTTTCAGTTTCAAGATTTACAAGGGCACATTCAACACTATTCCCGGATAAATCCGAGCATGATGTATTCCAGTCATAAGTAGAAAAAAATGTTAAGTTCGCGGGAGCGTTGTCTAAATCAGTAAAAAAAACACCGGCTCCTTTATAGGTTAACGCAAAATATTGTTCTTCGGTATCGTTTTGAACTACTGCGAGATTAATTAAATCCCCGTTCGTTTCGTTGAGTTGGATATACGTAGAAAGATTGCCCCCGGAAATTGATCGGTTCCAAGTGTATAGGGTTAATGGAGAACCGGGATTCGGATCGTTAGGATCTGTAAATATTATCGAATTTATCACCTTATTGGAAACATTATAAAGGGGGATTCTCGCTTGAAAAGTAGAATTATACCAAGGATCGAGAATAAAAATATTATCCCCTAAAGGTACCCTTATATCAAATTTTCCGGCAGATTCAAAAGGTACCGTGAAATAAATTTTATATGGTACTTTTTGATTCTCAACACCTAATAACGATTTTTCGGTTTCCGATTTAACGGTTATTGAAGAATAACCCGAAATTTTAGGCTCTAAGATCAACTCTTTTGAGCTAGATTTTTGAGATCCGTTTTTATTATAAACAATAGGCGAAGATTTCTCAATTAGAGTATATTTGGGGATTTGTTTTGTTTCGTAGATTATCCTTTTTGGTTGGATCTCCGATATATCAGAATTACCGACTATTTGAATTTCTTCGGTATTTATTTGCGCCGAATAAGGCAGAATTATAGTTCCCTCTATATAACAATTAGTGGGAGAATAACAAACTGCATTATCGCGAAAATTTAAAACTTCTTTCGTTGGATCTCCAATAACTACGGCTGAAACTGATCCTATTAAAAGAAATAATGCTAAAATCCCTAAAACTTTATGTCGTAACATAATCAATCACACCTTTAACAATCGCGAGCCCTAAGAAAAAGAGAATTATCATCAAAACCCATAAAAAGGGTACTGCAAAGAAATTCCTCAAAAGCTCACTAAATCCGGCAGTAACATCGCCAACGTTTTCCGGAACTGTTGTATTAAAGCCCCAATTAGGCAAAGGCTCGCTTGTAGCCCCTGATTCCGGGGTTTTTGTTAAGGGTATTATATTAGGAGCCGGAGCGGGGAAAACAGTCGCTAAAACGGGGGTATATCCTTCGCGTTCAACCTGTACAACGTAATATTCAACAGTATTATTTAATCCCGTCCAACCGGCTAACCCGGCAAAAGGCATTGTGTATTTTATGGCAGGATCCAAAACGCCATTTACATCGGTGATTTTAGTATTGCCTAAAGGTTGTTGTGAGGCAGAATCAATCACTAAAATAAATAAGGAATTAGATAAATCGGAAACTGTGATTGAATATGCTGTTTTAGTTCCGGAATAGGTAGAGCTTCCGATAAATTCTGCTTGAACTGATACGTTCGTATCTTCGGACGGAGCCGAATAAATGACCTGACAAATGCCCTCATAGTTTGTAGTACATTGAGCGTTGATACTGCCAAGACCGCTTAATAACGTCCATTCGATTTCCTCATTGTATATTGGATTTCCGGCCGAATCTGTAAGCGTAGAATAAAGAGTTAAAGACTCGTCCGGGGCGATTATATCGGTTAATGCCGTGATTGTTATTTCAGTAGCAGATCCAAGACCGCAAAAATAACAGGTTGAAAGTTCTAAATCGCAACAAAACCCATCCCCCATTTCATTAACGCAATCGGTATTAGTTCCGCAACAAATAATATTCTCATACTCTGCGTTGGAAAGATAGGTTAAAATCCCCGCGCCATTCCATGATGTCGCTCCCTCATGCCCAAAACCCCTAATGCCGTTTGCCGGATTAGAAAAATCAAAATGGAAAACTGCGCTTCCGGGATCATCGTCAAAAGCCCAAGTTGGATTATTAGCGGGGGGATCCATAATATAAGATCCACCAACCCAAAGGCCGGAGCTTATTTGTTTATATTGAGTACCCATCGGCGAGTGTTGAAGACCGCTATATTCCATCGCCATAGCGCTATCAATATCAACCCCAGTAGAATCGAAATTTGTAAATGCTATAAAATCGTATTGGAAAAGTGGACTATTACGTTGAAAAGATTGAATCGCCATATCCGAATCTGAACAAGAAAATAAGGGGTACGTAGTAAAATCATTATCTAATCTAACGGATCCGTCCGCTGTTTCGTTCGTTGCTAAATCAGCAGATAAACAAGATTCAAAACAATTTGTATAAAGTTCTGTGTCTTTTTGATGTATATAACACATATCGCCCGTTGAATTAGAATAGAATAGGCCGACCATGTACCCCGCGCCCCCGTCTTCTTTGCGCGAATACATAAATTTATCTGAAATTGTGTTGGGGATTCTAAGAGTATTTAAATCAGTATAATTTAATAAAATATTGACATTGGTTAAATTAACGGAATCAAATTCGCTCGCGCCTGATATTTCTACACCGTCAAAATAATAAGTGCTAAGACTATATGAAAGATTATTGCAAAAAAGCGCGCTTAGAGAATCAGAATCACCGCCGGAATAAGCGCCAACACAAACCCCGTTTTCACAATTAGACGTAGCGCAACAACCATCATCCCAACAAGATTCCCCTTCTTCTTTAAGAGAAACGCAAACCGGGGCAACCCCGCCGTAATCGTGGGAGCCTATTTGACAACTAGCAGAATGATTTAATTCACAATACGCGCCTTGTGAAACACAAGTTGGATCATCAACTATATCTTCGCAACCTATACAAATACTCCCATCACCGCAATATAAATCATCCGCGCAACTAGCATCATTAGAGCAAAAGCCCCCCTCACTTCTTTTATTAACACATACCCCAAAAGTGCCATAGCAAAACTGATCCCCCTCACAATCAGAGGAATCATCGCATTTAACAACCCCGCCAGTTGAGGAATACGTACAGGTACCGACCGCACATATTGAAGTAGTACCGGCCTGTGTATCGCTCATACAATCTTGATCTTGTACACATTTACCGCCATAAACGGACGGATCGGCAACACATAAACCACCATAACCACAACCCCGGTTTCCGTATAAAGGGGATCCGATTCCGTTGCAGTCAATAGAAGAAGTACAAACTGCTGATTGATTGCAGATATTCGTTATATAGTTTAAGGAGCATTGAGGATTCCCATCAACTGTTTGATTGGATTCATCGCAAAAGTACCCCGTGCCTAATTGTTCATAACAGGATTGATCCCGCCCGCAAACTTCGGCACTAACTAAAGAAGAAAACGATAAAACTAATACTACCAAGACTAGATAATTATCTAATTTCATACCGGCATTAAAAAAGTATTTGAAGCTTGAAGTATTTTTTCTATTATTTGGTTCCCGACTGATCCCAAAAGAACCGTCTGATATATACTTATAAATGTTATAGCTAAAGCTATAAAAACTAATAAGGAAAGTAAGGTATAAAACTGCTTTTGAGAGAGAATTATCGGATCTTTGAGCGTGGTAAGTTTATATCCACCGTTTTCTCTTGATGCGTACGCCAATTTTTTAGGTTCAACCATCACTTCGGTATTTCTCATTTTATTAGCTCTAACATAATAACGTTTTTAGCATAAATGGGCTTAACGTGAAAAAGCACGTTGAGATCATCCCTTAACCCTAATCTATCGCGTATTGTCGCAGGAATAGATATTTGCCCCTGTTTAGACATCTTGCGGGTATTATTATAATCTTCCCAAGGAATTTTATTAGTTTTCTCCGGTTTTTTTAATGCCATTTTAATATTTTAACTATATAGTTATATATTAAAAGTATAAAAACTTAAAAATGGGATTGCGCTATATTGAAGCTAACGTTGGGATTTTCTTAAATTTAATGCAGATTAAGCCCCCGCAATTTTACACCACATCGTTATTTTTGGCATTAAACATATTAGGGATGGACGAAACCGGGCAATCCGCGAAAAAGATTAAGGAATTGAATCAGATTAAAGAACAAACACATGAGGATTTAAATATTCGGTTGGCAAAAGCCGAAGCCATTGTTGATTCAAGACCTCTTGAAACATGGGGAAAACCATTAGAGGATCTACTAGATAATAATGGAAAAAGAATAAGAATCAACGGTAAGCCGATTAATATTTTAGATCTTTATATGTACCTAAAAGAGTCATATCAACCGATGTTAGAAGCTGTTTCTTCCATAGCAAAAGATTATACGATGGAGATAAAATTTAATTTAGGTGGTAATGGAGGGAATCCTGAATGGGCGAATAAATTAGAGAGTTAAAAAACCTCATACCAACCGCCGTTAGGATAATTACATTCTACCCCTATATGCGCCTCTGAATCTGTTTTTAATGTAAAGCGATAATAGGCTTTACATTCGAAATCAAAATGTCTTGAAGCGCACAAAATAGCGTGTGAGAGATCTTCACAATCGTAAGTTATAGAGCCCATATTTTCGGGGGGTTGAGGTTCGACTGAATAAGAAGTATCTGATTGATCTAAAAATTGGCCTTTTGTTTTTAAGGCTTTTAACGTAGAATCCCAATCCTCTAATATATAATTCTCGATTCCCGCGCATGATATTTTAGGTTCGGTTATTTGGTACGTGTTGAGGATTGTTTCAAAAGGCGCTGTTACGACTACCCCATAATTCGCCCCTAATATTTGGATTAAAATGATTATACATACCCCGGCGATAATTCCGGATAAAAGCGTAGTAGGATAAGAGAAATTAG
>Ga0114918_10005818_pt1 | contig 10545 bp, 13 predicted proteins | sample LantaG_FD_87015 | JGI IMG/M metagenome (GOLD analysis project Ga0114918, IMG submission 87015) | Deep subsurface microbial communities from Baltic Sea to uncover new lineages of life (NeLLi) - Landsort_02402 metaG | ecosystem: Environmental > Aquatic > Marine > Oceanic > Sediment | place...
CATTTAGCACTTCCTAAATTACAAGTTTCTATTTCTACTCCACTCTTTAAAATCATTGGTTCTAAAGTCTTTATAGCTTTTGAAACACATTCATTTATATTAACACTTTCTTTTATAAGCGTTTGTTTTGTTGCTCGAGAGAAAATAAGAAGATCTGTTAATGTTTGATCCATTTGATTGACAGATTCTATAATGAAATCCATGTCTTGTTTTGAATTTTCTGATAATTGTTGTGCTTTAAGATCATCTTTTAAAGAATCAATATATAATTGAATTTTTCTTAATGGTTCTCTAAGATCATGAGTTGCGATATGAGCGAAATAATTTAATTCTTCATTTTTTGCTTTTAAAATTCGATTATTTGCTTTTAATTGTTTAGTGAAAATATCTAATTGATTTTTAGTTTTTACTTTTTCTGATATATCAATTGAAATACCTGAAGCTCCAATCACGTTTCCATCTTTATCTTTTATAGGAACATATCTAGTATTCCAGGTTGAATCATTAATCATAACATCAGCGTCAAATTGTTCTCCATTTAAACATCTATCTATAATAATTTTAAGACTTTCATTTCCTTTGTATACATCGAAAATAGATCGTCCAACAACTTCTCCTGATTTGAACCCTAAAGTTTCAAGACCTCGACCTTCAGACAGAGTAAAAATCCCATTTTTATCGATGGCCCAAATAACAATGAAAACAACATCTACGATTGAAAGAAGTTTATTTTCTATTTCTTTTAATTTTTTCTGAGTTTTTATTCTTTCCGTTATGTCTCGATCAATTCCAAATATTTGAATTTTATCTCCAAGATCATAAAGACAGGCTATATATTCATAATAATTTTCTTTTCCATCAAGACGATTCCAAGAAGATATTCCGCGGGTTCTTTTTTTAAGACCATCAATTTCTTCTTTGTTTTGTTGAATTTTAGATCTTAGATCGTTTAAATTTTCACAATCGAATAGTTCTTTTCTCGTGAAGCCCGATAGTTCAACATACCTATTATTGCAAAAAATTAAAGTTCTTTTTTCTGTTTTTTTATCAATTTCGCAAATATTAATTCCATCATAAGCATTATCAAGAACCATTTTATATCTTTCTTCTTCTTTTTTTCGTTCTGTTATATCGAGCGCAGAAGTAAAAAGATAATCTTCTCCTAAAATTCCCCAGAATAATAAATCAAGTATTTTTCCGTCTTTCCGTTTAACTGGTATTTCTAAATTTTCTATTTTTCCTTCTTCTTGTATTCTTTTTAATACTTCTTGTCTTTTTTCTTTGTCTATCCATAAGTTTAAATTTTCTGATCCACGTTCTATTGCTTCTTTTCTGGTCCATCCTACGGTGTCTTCCCACGCTTTATTAACATCAATTATATTTCCATCAAGATCGGAGATAGACAATGGAATTGGAACAGTTCTCATGACGCTTTTAACAAGTTCTTGTTCTTTTTTAAGTTTTATTTCTATATCTTTTTTTGCAGTAATATCGTTTTTAATCGCTATATAATGACTTATTTTTCCGTTTTTGATAGGAGTAATAGTCATTTCTTCGTAATATAAATTTCCATTTTTTCTTTTATTGACAACCTCTCCGCGCCAAACTTCTCCATTAGAAATGGTATTCCACATTTTTTCATAGAATTTCTTATTATGAAGATTGGATTTTAAAATACGAGGATTTTTACCCTTTATTTCTTCAAGAGTATATCCTGTTAAATTCGTGAATCCTTTATTGATCCAAATTATTTCGGCCTCAGCGTTAGTAATCACGATTCCATTAGCTACGGAATGAAAAATAAGATTAAGGATTTCTTCATTAAATATTTTAGTGATCATAATATATTTCCAATATTGATAATATATATAAGATCAATAATTATAAATTTTCGTTAGTTGTTGTTTCTCTTCTTACTCTTTGACGTTCTAGAATCATTTCTTCTATGCCAGCATCACTCCGTCTTTCAGCTTCTTCTTCGATTGTATCTGCATTTATACTTTGACCTAAAACTTCATTATTAATAAATCCGGCTTCAATATTAACAGCGCCACGTATAAAACCACCATCGGCGCCGTCAATAGTTTCTGGTCTGTTCGGTGGTGGCTGTTCACTAATAAATTCAATTTGAGTTTCTTGAATTGGAAGACGAGGAGGATTTGATGGAATTCTTCTAATTACTTGTTGTTCTGCTGATAAATTCAATCTTGATGGGCGTGGTGAATTCGGGGAAAGTCTTAATGCCGCTGCTCTTGTAAGAGGAACTTCTATAGTATTTTCTTGTTGCATAAGTCTATTATCATAACGATCTTCTTGCGCCATGTCTTCTTCAAGATTTTGATATTCATATGCAATAGCAAGATTAACAGGTTGATTTGATGCCGGATTCCTAATAGCGTCGAATAATATTGTTATTTGGTCTTTGCGAATATCGAATCCTTTATCCATATATTTTTTGATTCTAAAAAAGGTTCCTTCTGGATTTCCAAGATCATTTATGATTAAATTTTTTCTAGCTAAATCCATAAAAAATGTTTCATGATAATAAATTCCAGATCGATCAATTGCGCAGCAACAAACTGTAAAATCAAAAGCTTTAATGCAATGTTTAGGATCACGATAAAAAATTTTGATTAATTCAAATACATATTCATTTGGATTATTCTCTTTTTGCCATCTTGTCGCATTTTCATTTTCATAAACGAGAGTATATCCATGACTTATAAAATATGATTTGGCTAAATCATAATTCTGTTGGTTAGGAAAGAAAATATCGATATCGGATAGTTCCTTGAGAACACCACCATAGAGAAAGAAATCTCTCGTAGCTCCACCACCTATCCAACAATAACAGTTCTCTAATTCATTTAGAATTAGTTCACGAAAATAATCTACTGCATCTATTAATTGATTAAGCATGATTAATGATAATTCTCAAACGCTTAACGCTTGTTTTTTCTTTTGAACTTGACGAAGCATAACAAGTTGATTAACTATTTCCGAACGATCTCTTGGAGATAATCTATCAATGAAGAGTTTTCCAGAGAGATGATCAATTTCGTGTAATATTACGCGAGTATCAACATCTAAGAATTCTTCTCTTTTTTTATCTCTGTTAGCGGTTTCATATTCAACAAGTATTTTTCTTGGTCTATAAACAACACCTTCTAGTCCAGGAAGAGAAAGGCATGCTTCTAGCATTGGAATTTCTTCTTTTGATTCTTCAATAATCTTGGGATTGACCATGACATTTATGTTTTCATATTTCTTTTTTGATTTTACCCAATCATTATCCCAAATGATTATACTTTTCAATTCTCCAATTTGAGGAGCGGCTAATCCAATTCCTCCAAGAGAATACATCGTAGCCATCATTTCGGCTAAAATGCCATCAATATTTTCATTTTCTTTAACTAGAACACATTCTTCTCTTAATATATTGTTTCCATATAATACTATTCTAGGAACGTCTGGGATATCTAATGTTTCATCATTCATATAATTTCTCCAACAATTTAATAGCCTTATCTATATCTTGTTCATCTTTTATGAAAACAAAATTTGTAAATTCAGGTAAATAATCTTTGTATTCAATAGAGTTATCTATTAATAATTCTATACCTTTTTCTTCACAGTAGTTTCCTTTAGAAGCCCACCAATGTTCTCTTTCGGCCCACCAAGTATTTTTATCATCTTCCCACATCTTGACGCCGAGGAACTTCAAATGATCGACAACAGAGAACGTAAAATGAAAATGAGTTCTCCATCTATATCCTAAATCAAACATTTCATTTAAAACTTCTTGGCTAGGAGGACCTGATAAAATATGCACTTCATGAGTTTTGCAAAGTTTCTTTAAAAGAGGAAGAAACTTTGCAGGATAATCTGACAAAACTCCGTGAAGATCGATTCCTATCTTCTTCAATTTAACAACTCCGAACTTTGGATAATATTAATATCAGCAGCTTTCATTTCTTCAATTGCTTGAGCGGTTGTCTCAGGGTCGACTCCACGGCAACCGTCTTCAATTACATAGGTTTCATACATGAAGGTTCTAGCGTCAAAAGCAGTGAATTTAACACAGTAATCAAGAGCTAAACCCATAATGTAAACTTCGTTAACATTGCGTTTAACTAATAGAGTGTTTAATCCAGTATCCGAATCTTGGTCATTATCCATAAATCCGCTATAACTATCAATTTCAGGATTCAATCCTTTCCTAATAATGCTAATAATAGGGACTCTTAAATCTGAGTGTAATTCAGCTCCACTAGTTCCTTGCACGCAGTGATCTGGCCACAGTCTTTGCTGAAACCCACCGATATCAATTATGTCTCCGACATTCTTATCTTTGTGGTTACTAGCGAAACTTTTATGATTAGCAGGGTGCCAATCATTAGTAATTACGAGTACGTCGAAAAATTTAAGTTCTAATAGTTTATTTGCAATTTCAATAATTGCATCTCCATCTGGAACTGCTAAAGATCCTCCTTCGCAGAAATCTTTTTGAGGATCAACTATAAGCAAAGCTTTTCTATTAGCGCCGACGTCGTCTCTCATTTTAATTCCGCCTTCTTCTCTTATGACTAATTTTTCTTTTTTCTTTGGTTTTTTAACCGTTCTATCTTTTATTGATCTCATTTTTTTTTCTCCGTTACGATACTTCAATTATAGGCGGACATTGATCTAATTTGAAAGCATTATCTTGCATTCTCTTATAAACGCTTCTAATAAAATCATCATTATAATTTTCTAATCCATCTATTTGCCTTTTCAATATATCAAGATATGTATCATTAAGCTCGTTAAAAGTGACTAGACGCTTAGTGAGAGGATCAAGAATACTATATGGAGCTCCCAAGTCTTCTTCGTCTGTTTGACTAGAGGCTAATTCAGCTGTAGGAGCTTTGTCGATACTGTTAGAAGGAATGACAAGTCCTCTTGTGTTTCTAAACTCAGCAAGAGCATAAACTGTCATTTTTCCAATATCTCCAAGAGGAGAAATTGCTCCGGCTGCATCTCCATAAAGAGTGGCATATCCGAGTAAATTTTCCGTTCTATTGCAAGTATTAACCACAAGAGCTTCAAGCTTATTAGAAAAAGCCATTAGAATATTAGCTCTGATTCTTGCTTGTAAATTTTGCTCTGTGGTATCTCGTCCTTTTTTATTATATTTGGAACCGGCATAAGTTTTCATGGCAATTGTATACATGTCAAAAATTTGAGAAATTGGAACTTTCTTGAATTCAATGTTTAAGAGTTCTGCTAATTTTTCAGCATCTTCCACACTATCAACGCTGGAGTTTGAAGATGGCATAGAAACCGCTAATACATTTTCGTTTCCAAGAGCATCTGTCGTTATTGCGGCAACTAAAGCCGAATCGATCCCGCCGCTTACTCCAATGATGGCTTTGCTAAATTTAGCTTCATCAAAAAATTTCTTAAGTTCATCAACTAAAAAGTCGTATAGTTCTTCGATAGTTTTAATCATTTTTATTAAACACCTTTTTAAGATATTTTACGTATTCTTTATCTTCACACATGGTTTTTCCAGGGCTGTCGGAAAGTTTGGCGACTGGTTGACCATTACATTCGATCATTTTGATAACAATATTTAAAGGATCAAATCCCACGTCGTTCGTCAAATTTGTCCCAATTCCAAAGCCGCATTTAATTCTTTCATGAAAATTCATGTAAATAGAAATTGCTTTTGGAATTGTTAATCCATCAGACCAAATAGCTGTTTTTGTCTTAGGATTAATATTCATACTTTCATAATGGGCGATTAATTTTTCTCCCCATTCAATTGGATCTCCGCTATCATGGCGACAACCATCATATAACTTAGCGAAGAACATATCGAAATCTCTAAGGAAAGCATCCATGCCGATAACATCGGTTAAAGCGATTCCTAAGTCTCCTCGATATTCCCTTGCCCAAACGTCAAGCATATATTTTTGACTTTCAACAAGTCGAACATGAGTTGCTTGTCCAGTTTGCAACCATTCATGGGACATCGTTCCAATTGGAGTAATCCCATATTTCATAGCAAGATAAACATTGCTCGTTCCTGCTAATCGGCCAGTTTTAATTAATTCTTGTATGACAATTTCTTGCCATTCTGCGCTAAATCTTCTTCTAGTTCCGAATTCCGTGACCATGAATCCTTCAGGAGCTTCTACTAGCATTTTAAGTTTATCAAGTAATCGATTACTTCTTATTTCTAAGTAATCAATGTCGCCGCTATTATAAGAAAGAACGGCAAAATGATGTTCATTTACAATAGAAAGAATAAAAGTTTCGAAAAGAATAGTTTGAACCCAAGGACCTTCAATGGTAATATTTAAATTACTATTGTCTTCGTTAACGGTAATGAATTCATCGGGTTTTAATCTAAAATCTTTCAAGAAATACAAAAAATCTTTTTTGAAAAATCTGATACTATTGAGGTATTCAAATTCTTCATTAGTTAATCTGATATTTTTCAAGTTTTGTATTTCTTGTTCAATTTTCGTTTTGATAGGACTAAAATTAATACCTTCATTACGACATTTGAATTTAAATTTAACACGAGTTTCAGGAAACTGATGCAAAACAGCCTGAGCCATTGTTAATTTATATAAATCTGTATTGAGTATAGAATTAATTATCGGCATTTTTCTTTCGTCCTTTCATTCTATTCATATAAATATTAACACGCGAATATATTTACGCTTACATATCTTCTTCTAGTAATTTCATTATTTTGTCAAATTCTTCGTGTGTTAGTTCTATGACTATTTTGTTATAAGTTCTGACATCTTTTTTACACATTTCCAATGTCTCTGCTCTAGAAAGAATTTCAAGAGGCGGAGATTCCATACATCGATAAATATATCCTATCCAGCGACTTGCTTTTGCTGCATCTTTCATTGTCTCCACTTCGGATATCATGTATAAAACGTGTTCTAGTATTTGTTTTGGCTCTGTTGGTTTTTCGTGATTAATAGGTTTTAAAGTTTTAAATGATTGTTTAATTAGTCCTTTTATCAGTTTGATTGAATACGGATACATTGTCACACCTCTTGTCTATTAGTATGATTAAAAATAGACAAGAGTATATGACTATTTTACATATTATTCGTATATTTTGGTGGCTCCAACAGGACTCGAACCTGTATGCGCTAATTTAGAGTTAGCCGCTTTGGCCAATTAAGCTATGGAACCAGTTGAGCTATAAAAACATATTTTCATAATAATTTTAAATTCTTAAAAATCTTGTCATCGGTGACCGTTGCAATTGCAGTCATTTCATTATTCTTATCAGGTTCTCTAAAGCCAATCCATGGAACGCTTATCTAAGTCAATTTGTCTGCCCATTTTTCGAGTTCCATTTCGTGCTTAACTCCCAAATAAATAAGAGTTCCATTGTTCCATTTAGTTTCTGGACCATGCAGCAACCATTCGGCTACCGCATGTCCAGCCTGAATTGCTCTTTGAGAAATCGATAAATCTTTACGCACAAGAACATACAATTTTTTCGATTTCATGTTCTTGCTCCTTTGCGCGGGCGTCTTCAAGCTCTTTTAAAAGTTCATTCACATGACTCATATTGGGTAAATTATGTGGAGATGGTTTCTCAATTTGCTCCATTGTTCTTCCTCTAAACAAAGAATATGCAATGTGTCTATGTCGATATTCTCGTTTAGAAGTATTTTTCTCTCGACACAATTGCCAAGTGAGAGTATGTGTTTTTTGAGCTTCTTTAAATTCTTTTTTGATTTTTTTGATTTTTACGGCTTGGTCTTTAAGCCATTGTTTCGTAGATTGATACTTGTTCATTTTCATATCTCCTTATAAGTTTGATTTGGGGTTTAAAGATTTAAATCATATTATAAGGGATACGAGGAGGAGGGCGAATCCTCTAGGTAGGTTTTTCTTTGAAGATCTAGGTCATTTATCTTACTCCTTAATTCTTATATATATTATAGAATTAAAACGCTTAAATTTTTTATAAATTATTTTTTATGAGATTCTACCCATTTTTTATGAGACGGAGTTCCCGTCCAGTTAGTATCAACGCTTCTATACGGCGCGAAATTATTTTTGCACATTGGACATTTATTTGCCCAAGGATCATCGAGTTGAAAAACATGACAACACTTTTTACATTTTAAAATGTAAGAGGTGTTTTTTGTGTTTTCTTTTATTATTTCAATTTTGGTTAAATCAAATGAAGAAAGATATCCATTGCCCAATCTCATCCCGGGATGTTCAGAATATTTTTCAATCATCGTCAAATCCTTATGGATAAGTTCTTTTAACTCGATCTTTTGACCAATCAATCGGATAATAATTCTTACTATCATATATTGAAAAACTATTATTACATGACGGACATTTGGCATCAGGTTCTTTTATCATAAAACAATGGTGACATCTGGGACAATTGGCATAAGCCGTCACGATGAATTTATCTTCTTTGGTTATATGATGTCTTGAAATAGCAGAAAATTTATTTTTACATGTTGGACATGTTGGTCTAGAAATTCGAGTTAAAAATAAATTTTGACAATTATTACACTCAACGGAAACTCTTTGCCTGATAATGAATCCGTCAGCGCCATATCCAGATAATCCACTATATCCTGATATTCCGCTATATCCTGATATTCCGCTATACATTACTTCTCCTTATGCATCTTTCCATTTTTCATCTGATATTGACCCGGTTACTCTAAAATCTGCAATTGCGGCTCCATACTTTCTATGAGCTCCTCTTGTTCCAATTGAGTCAGCCATATAAGTGAATGATTTATCAGCTGTGATTCCGATAGATCCACCGACTTCTATTGCATTTTGATTTGCCCCTAAGAAAAGGAATTCCCATCCTTTTTCTTTTTGCTCATTAATCATGTCAAATAATTGACTTCTTTCATATTCTTCACTTCTATTTTCTTTACCATCAGTTAGAATGGCAATGATTACCTTCGCGCTTGGATCGTTTGCGAGACGCTCTTTTGTTTCATGGATTGCAATTCCTGCAGCATCAAGAAGAGCGGTCCAGCCACCTGGAAAAAAAGTATTTTTCATTAAGAGGTTCTACTTCTTGGATAGGTACCCCTTTATAAAGAGTTTTATATTTGGTATCAAAAAGAATGAGTGTTAAATTTGCGCTGCCTTCAATTTCTTGTTGTCCTTTGAGAAATTCATTGAATCCACCAATGGCATCGTCTTTTATTTTGTTCATAGATCCAGATTTGTCAAGTACTACTACGATTTCCGTGACATCGCTGTCGATAATATTCATGCGCGTGTCTCCTTTAAATGTTATTTCAATACAACTTTAAAATAGACACGCGCATGAATTATTTTTAATTAAAAATGGTTTTTTGGTAAAATGACATGAAAAAACTGGTCAAAGATTATTCTTTGACCAGTTCTCGGATTTGTTCGAGTATTTTTTCTGCTTTTCCTTCAATAGCTATAGCCTTGTCTAAACTTCCATAATGTTCTTCAAGACATGATAACAACAGATTTTTAATAGCGTTTTCATCGGGAGAATGTCGTAAATTACTCTGAGCATAAGTTTCTTCTAATATTTTTTCTTTATTTTGAAAATATTCAACGATTTGGTCTAATGTCCATTCTCCTCGGCGAATAGATTTAAGTTGTTCCCGGTTTCTTTGTAGGTCTAAATCGTGTTCGATAAGAATTTGTTCTACTTCGTTAAGTAATCTCACTATATGGAATGCGAACTTATAATCATATTCTTGAGATTTTACTTTTTCAGCTCTTAATGAACTTGCCTCTTTCACTATTTTAAAAAGATCATAATATTCAATTAATTTTTGGTCAGTTAAATGATTAAGAATATGATTATTTCTTTTTTTCATTTCTTTTTCTACATCTTCAAAAGACATAGAGTGAGGAATATCATGTCTTTCTTCAAATTCTTTTAATTCATCGAGCCCTTTGTGTTTTTTTGTTTTAAGCTTGTGAAGAGTTGAATAAGCATAGCCTTTAAATTTATGCCACGATCCTTTGTGCAAAAAAAGTTTTCGATTTTCTCTAACGATGCTTCCAACTTTTGTGCAATGTAATACTGCATTTACTGGAGTAAACAAACTATCAATCATGTTAGGATTATTTTCCATTGTGAGTTGAAAAAATTTGACAATGTTGTAAATGGAAAAATCATATTGTCTTCCTTTTCCTCCTTGAGCCGATTCATCATTTACGTGATGATGTTGCCATTGATCGAATTTCTTGATTTGTCTTCCAAATCCGTTGATTTCTCCAGCTAAATGAGGAAAGACCATTTTTTTAGGGGGAATGCAAAATCCATAGATGTCGAAGTCGGAATAATCTTCCTCGACTCCATAGGCCAGACTTCCCATTATTGTAACATAATGAGTGTTATCCAGAATAAAATCTGGAGGTTTAATCAATCCTTTTTTATGTAATTCATTCAATAACATCATGCATCTCCTCATGATTATTTTATTTTATTTAGACAAAGCGCTTATATATAAATACAATGTCTTTCGATAACGATCAATATAC
>Ga0114918_10005819_pt1 | contig 10544 bp, 9 predicted proteins | sample LantaG_FD_87015 | JGI IMG/M metagenome (GOLD analysis project Ga0114918, IMG submission 87015) | Deep subsurface microbial communities from Baltic Sea to uncover new lineages of life (NeLLi) - Landsort_02402 metaG | ecosystem: Environmental > Aquatic > Marine > Oceanic > Sediment | place: Baltic...
GAGACTGTTTTGTAGCACAAGATGCACCCGACATTGACCTGTCTGATGTGTCTGATTTCCTAGACCGCATTCAGTCATTGGGGTTTGATATTGTGGAGCAGGACACACAGGAGGGGGAGGCATGAGCAAGGTTGAGGCTGTGAGGGAGATGCTGTGTAAGTTCGGGTATGCAATAGCCCATGGCGACAACCCATCTGCTGGAGAGTTAGCCCGCTGCATCGACGCGCTGTATAGGGAGGGGTGTGAGTGCCGCCACCACATAGCAAACGTCTACGTGTCAGACTGTCCCATGCTGGCAGACCCAAACAAGTACGATCAGATGTGCCCCGAGAAGCCGTGTGTGATTACGGAGCAGGACAGCGAAACTACCCCTGAGCGCTCAGAAACACTGGAGAACACCGATTGACCTCTGCCGCGCAGCGGGCACCGCAACGACTACCTCTTAGCGTTGTGAACGGGTCCGTCAACACCGCCTGCTGCGTGGCACACTTTCTGCAACACAATATGCCCCCCTGCTGTAACTAATACCATTTTCAACCACTTAACCCCTGCCTTCATTGAGACACGCGGACCATCTTGCACATCACTATTTAATTAAGTATCATTATGTTGTACCATGGGTGTGGTATTGAGGTTGTGTGGAGAGCGAATTTGGGCCCAAGTGCGGTCTCTTCGGAGTCGCAAACAACCACACCCAGGTTGAGCGTTGTCTGCCGACGGGTGGGCAACGCTTTTTACAGGTGCCATGCCAACACTACGCTGCCGCAACGTACGCCGCAATCACGAGGGCGAAGAACGCACCTGCCACAAGGTGCTTGCCCACGTTCCCCTGTCTACTCTTGAAGCACTCAAAGCCAACGAGCCTGACCGCATAGTCTTCCGCTGCCCGTCATGCAAATGGGTATCCTACTCCTACGATGGAGGGGAGCTTAAGTTCGACGGGAGCGTTCCAACACCAGACATCGACAATCTTCTCACACCCACGCTTGAGTGCGTTGTCACTGCAGCTGCATAGGGGGATACATGCCAAGCCCGATCACAATGCCCGAGACACAGGACTACATCGACGCACGCTCATCCAAATCCAAGGCCATGACCTCTCTCTCGCAGTATGAAGCGAAGGAGCAGAGCGTGTCCCTGTATGTGTGCATTCGGAAGAAAATTCTCAACGGGAAGACGGTTGTGTGCGGCACCATCAACCGTGACATGGTCGATGGCTCCCTCCCCGAAGAGTACACCGACATGTCCAAGTTCAAGAAGCTCGTTGCCGAAACAGTCAACGGGCTAGCTGACCAGCTCACATCGGCCAAGGCTGGTAGCTGATGGCCCGCTACGGCAAGAAGAAGTCGGGGCCAACGCCTCGTAACTACGGCACTGAGGAGAAGTACCTCAGGGTCAGGTGGGTATCTGACATGTATGATCGGTACATGTCGTACTGGTCTCCTGAGATTGAGCGCTACAGGCGCAATGCTCGGTTCTCATGGGGTCTGGACTTCGGACAGTGGCCCAGTTACGTGGTGGAGAAGCTACGCGAGCAGGGACGCCGGCCCCCGACGTACAACGTGGCAGGTTGGAAGGTTGAGACCCTGATTGGCTCGTTCATAGCCAACGGGTTTGACATGAAGTTTCAGCCATCAATAGGCAAGCTTGACAGTCTGACCATCAAGCTACAGGGGATGCACCTCTCAGACAAGGGCAACTTCGACTACGATGCGAGCGAGCGTGTCGCCCTCAGAGACTGCTTTGCTACGGGTATTGGCTTTGAGCGGATGTACATTGATGACCGCTACCATGAGTTTGGCAACATAGCCTACGAGGCTGTGGACCCGCTTCAGACGCTCCTCTCCCCCAGCTGGCGTTCTACCCACGCGTACGACATTGAGAACTACATCACCTGGGGCATGTACACACCTCTGGAGATAGCAAACAAGTATGGCAAGATTACCTCTGATAAGCTCAGGGAGCTGCGTGAGCGCGAAGAGTCAGAGGCGTTCGACTATGGGGAGTACCAGGGGGCCGTCCCTGTCTACACGGACTCTGAGGAGAAGTGGGGAGATCGTCACAAGCTCATCGAGTTCCACTGGCTGAAGAAGGAAGAGTACGAGACAGAATACGACCTGAAGAACAAGTGCAACTTCCCGGAGACAGGGTTCACCCGTGGCTCTGATGAGGATCGCGCAATCAAAGAGGCGTACATCGAGATGATGGGGCTTGACCGCAACAGCGACATCACATGGGTACATGTGAAGAAGCGGGTCAAGATGTACGAGGCCATTGCCCCTACCATCGACCGCGAGATGCTGATTGCCCCGGGAAAAGACCGGATACAGACCAACAACATCAATCTCTACCCGCTGGGCCGCAAGTTCAGGCGGCAGTTCAAGGGCATCACTGATGAGCTCTACGACATCAACCTGGCTATCAACCGTGGGGAGATGACCGCGGATGACATCGGCATGCGTACTGCAAAGGGTGCATTCCTGCTTGATAGGGCACTTACTGGTGGGGATGATGCCAAGGCGGCAGAGATAGAGGCGCAGTGGAATGACCCGGCAGCACGCATCTGGGTGGAAGAGGGAGTGACCCAAGACCTCCCCGGTGGAGGCATCATACCGCTGCCGCACAGCCCAATCCCTGCTGACTTCTCGCGCCAGACAGACAGACGGTACGACCTGGCCGACAAGTTCTCACTGGTGCCTGCATCACATGACGCACAGAGCGCAGGGCCCGGCACAAGCGGCAAGCTGTTCCAGTCAGAGTATCAGGCAGGGCTCATCGGCCAATGTCCCTACATGGAGATATACAAGAGCTACAAGCGTGAGAAGACAGAGGCGTACCCAGTGCAGGCAAAGATCACCTACGCCGGTATGCCCAGAGAGTTTGGCGACGTTAAGGGTGGAGAGACATACGAGATCAACCGTCCGGGACGCGACCAGAACGGCAACCGGGTGATGCTCGATGACATCTCCAAGCTGCCTCTGATGAAGGTCAACGTGTTCCCATCACGCATGGGGCCAGACCTGAGAACTGAGCTGCGCACCCAGAACCTTGAGCAGATGGAGCTATTCGTAGACCCGGCAGACAGGCTGCTCAAGCTCATCATGCTTGGTGGAATCTCTGAGACTATGCAGAACACCGATGAGGAGAAGGAGGAGATGGAGCAGGCCCTCTTCCTTCTCAAGCAGGAGGCAGCACTCACTACCGGGCTGAATGTGCTGGGGCTGAAGATGCAGATGGACGCCCTACAAGCCCAGATGCAGCAGCAGGAAGCCAAGAAGCAACAGGCAGCAGCAGGTGGTGGAGCTCCGGGCGGTGCGCCTGGTGGACCTGGTGGGGGCCCTTCTGCTGGTGGATCCCCGGGGGACATGGGCGGAGGTGCGCCACAGCAACAGTTGACAATGGAAGGTGGAATGCCCGGGCCAGAGGAAGCGGCTGTGGGTACTCCCCAAGAAGATTTCGTCAAAATGCAGTAACCAAACCTCAGAAGGAGGGTAGTATGCCAAGCGGAAAGAACACAGGTCTGAGCGGGATGTACCCCGCAAAGGCACAGGGAAAATGCTTCACGGGTCACGATTACTCAGGTGCCCCGGCAACTCCTGTCAACGTCCCTGGTACTACGGTGCCACAGGGCGAGGCTCAGGGTAGCGGTCGCACACAGCACAATCGCTCAGGCGGGCTGAATCTGGCCGGCAAGGGTGAGAACCTCAGTGAGTTCCCTACCGACCATCAGGCCGGGTAGAACAAACCAACAAGGCCCAAAGACACGTTCTGGGGCAAGGAGTAAGCAAAGATGTCACCACAAGACTCAAAAGTCGATTATGCAGGACTCAAGGGGATGAGTAAGCAGGACATTATCGCCCAGATGACATCGGGTGCCCTGACTCCTCCGCCCCATGGCCCTGGTCGCACCGCGTTTGAAGAGTTCGTAACCATGGAAGCAGACAGCGAAGAGCGAGAAGCGTTCATCAAAGCACAGAGTGGTGAGCAGGAGCCAGAAACGCCAGAGAGCCAGCAACATGCAGGCAATCTGCCAGACACGGCACCTCCTCCAGCCCCGTCAGATGACACGCACACCGCCCCAGCTGCCGCTGGTGCTCCTCCCCCCGAGCCTCAGGACACAGAGCCTTGGTGGAAGAAACGTGGGTACGGCTCAGAGGACGAAGCGGTCAGCGCGATTGACACGCTGCGCAATGCTTCAGAAGAACAGCGTAGGCAGATTGATAAGCGTAATGCAGAGGACGGACGTGTTGGCCGGGAGAACAAGGAGCTGCGAAAGAAGCTGGAAGCGCTTGAATCGAAAGCACCTCCTGCAGATGCAGATGCTACGGCATTTGAACTCCCGGACGAAGCTCCCAAACCCCCGAGTATTGCTGACTTCGATGGGAACATGCTGGATGATGACTACGTAGCAGCTCGTTCAAAGTACGATGTCGACATGGCAGAGTACACGGGCAAGCTCTCCGCAGGCATCAGAAACGCCTCAAAGAAGATCGCTGACATGGAGGGGAAGCTTGACCAGGTGAGCAGTGTGGCCAATGATGTACAGGCTTCAAAAGCTGCCACCGGAGACAAGGTCAAGTGGGATACGATGTGGAGTGCGATGAGAGATGCGCAGAAGGAGCTTGGGCTCGAAACGTCTGTGGATATTGAGACAATCAATACCCATGCGCTTGCCAAGAACGCTGCGTGGATCAATTCGTTGCCCGCATCAGACCGTGCGGCATACGACAAAGTACGTCAGATTGCCTATGCGTACGCGGACTTCGGTGAGGATGGAACAAGCGCACCGACGCCGCGGTATAAGACTGTGAAAGGTGCTATTGCTGACATGGGGTTGCAGATTACCCGAGTGCCGGCCACCGATTCAGTCGCCCTTACGCCCGCTGAGGAAGCAGCTCAGAGGGAAGCGAAACTACTCGAACTCAATGGGACCACACAAGTGCCACCCGTATCACAGGACAGTGGTGGAGACACTCCAACAGACGGACTGAGCGACGTGGATGCCAGTGCTCGACTCATGGCTCTCAATGCCAAGCGGGACAAGGATCCAAAGGCCTTTGCTGCCAATGCTCATGAAGTAGGGGAGTTCAACCGACTGCTGTCAAGGTACGGGATGAAGACACGGGGTGGAACCGCTAGGAGATAACAGTGGCTATCAACAGACCGGCAACGCTTGATCCCCAGCTTCAGATCACGATTTTCTTGACTGATCTGAAGACGGAAGCGCTGCCCCAGGACATTTTCGACAAGCTTTCGGCGGACTTTGTGTACAGTACTGGCGAAGATCCGCCAGCGCTGCCAAACGCCATCTACATGAAGCTGGATGCCAAGGCTGATGAAGGCCGCTACGTGAAGGTCCCGATGGTCAAGGATCTGAGCGGTGCGCCGACTCTCGGCTCCACTGGCGACCAGAGGCTGAACGAAGAGGACATCACGACCAAGTACTTCCGCATGGAGTACACGGACGTGTCGCACGCAACAACCAACCAGGCCTACGGCATCTTGGCACGGGACAAGTTCCCCTACAAGCTGTTTGAGCAGAGAGTTCCGATGCTCGGGCGCTACTTCAAGCAGTATTTCGGGAAGATGCGTCGACAGGCCCTGCTCGAGCTGCAGTCTGAGAACCTTGAGACTGCTCCTCACTTCCTCACACCGGGTTTCAGCCCCAACTGGTACGTGCCGGGCATCAATGACAGCCAGCAGCCTTCGTACAATGTCGTTGCGGCCACATGGGAAGCGAACATCGCAGCAGCGCTGAACACCGCCGGCACGGGAACTTCTGCTTGTGCGAACGTCCGGTACTTCCAGAAGCTCGAAGAGTGGGCGTCGACGGTGATGTTCATCCGCCGTATCTCCATGGAGCAGCTGGACGGTGGCGACGGATACGTGATCATTCTCCCGACGCCTCAGGCGACGTGGATGAAGAATCACACCAACTCCGGGACCATGGGGCCCATCTGGCGCGACGCGATGGGCAAGGACTTCAGCGACAGCGTTCGGTTCATGTATCCCGGGTTCCTCGGGAAGCTCGGCTGTCTGTACTTCTGGGAAGACCCCCGCTACCCGACCATCACGGTGGGTGGGACAGCGACGGGTTCGCCAACGTACGGTTCGCTCACCGCGCAGTACTACGGTATGGGCAACGCCGACGATGGTTCTTCGGACCCCAGAGACAAGACTGCAAATGCTCGCCAGATAGGGTGGCTGCTTGGTCAGGGTGCCCTGATGGAGTGGATGCCTGAGGGTTTCCACTGGGAATGGGAGTATGAGCAGTACGACAAGTACTTCGGTTCGGGAGCTTTCTGCTCGGTTGGTATCAAGCAGGTGGGCTTCAACGTGGGTACGGGTGCAGATGCAACGACACTGCAGCAGCAGGGCAGCATCGTTCTTCCGTTCGCCGCGCCTCCGGGCACGTAGTAGCGTCGTGAGATAGATGCTCACAGGGGGAGGGTCGATAGTGGCCCTCCCCTTCAACCAACAAGTCACACAAGACAACGGAGGACAGGATGATTGTAGTAAAGGTGAACAACTTGCGAAACAGGGACGGGATGCGGTCAGAGGACTACATCAAGCAGGCCACTGGTGTGCCCGATGAGTACGGCAATCCGTTCTCGCTGATAGAGCTTGTGTGGAAGCTTCCGCGCAACACGGAGTACGCAAAGACTGGTGGGTTTGAGGATACCATCATCGAGAAGAAAGACGCGGGAGGGCTGTCTATTAGCTATCGCAAGCAGGGGTCCGCAACGTGGCACAAGAATCTTGCGGGAGTCTACTCTGCACGAGTGGCCAAAACACCCCACAATATGAGGGTGCTTGCAGCGATGTACGCAGATCGCATGTGGGACATCAGAGACAAGGTTGTCGACGCAGAGGTCAAGGCAATGGCCAAGTCTCTCTATGACAGCCTGACACCTGAGCTGAAAAAGTTCAACGATGAACGTATCAAGGACATGCGCCGGTCGCCGTGGGAGAAGGCAGACGAACATGCCGGGGCCCCCGAAGACACCAGGATGGAGGCCAAGATTCTTGACATGGACCGCCAGGAGCACGCTGCCAAGGCTCGTGAGCTGGAGAAGCGCGAGGCGGAGCTGGCAGAGCGCGAAGCGGCTCTCATGGGCAAGGAGATCGAGGCTGCATCAGAGGGCCTGCTCTCGGTTGGCTACACGGAGGATGCGCTGAACGCAATGCACATCAGCAAAGTCAAGAACATTTTGAGAACCGAGTTCGATGAGCACCCTCCGCTAACAACGAAGAAGACCGAGTACGTGCAGATGGTGCTGCAGAAGCAGCAAGAGATGCGAAAGAGTTCCTCAACCCAAGCAGAAGCGATTACGAGCTAATGCCAACGACACGACAGAACATCAGTCTCATTCAGTATCGCTACCCGAAAATCGGCCGCCCTGAGATAATGGCGGTGCTGAATGAGATTCAAATCATCGTGTACTCCTCGAACACGCAGCAGACGGAGTACGTCGACTCGACCACTGGGCTGCCGCCGTTCATCGCAACAACCGATGGTGTGTACGAGTACCAGTGCCCTGCGAACTGTCGGCAGACGATTGCCGTATTCTCAAGCAGTCCGATAAGCACGTACTCAAGGAGTCGGCCAAGCCCGCAGAGTGGACACTACTACTACCACACCAAGGGCTACTTCAAGGCAACGGTGACATCGAGGGACGCCCTGGTAGGCTCACGGGCGACGGTGACGTTCCAGGAGAACCCCGGGACTACGACAGACAAGTTCTATCACCACTTCTACACCCAGCCTACTCCCATAGAGACTGAGGATGTGCAGCTAACCATTCCTGAGCATCTCCACTACAAGATGCGGCAGGGAGTGATAGCCATGCTCAGTTCAGAGGAGTACGGCCAGACGGGGTTTGACACGGACGTGATAGACAAGATGGCCAGAGCAATCCGCAACCAGCTCAGCCGCGGGGCCCAGGCCAGAATCCATCGTACCCCGGTGCAGGAAGAGCATCAGCAATTCCCTGAAAGCACCCGGGGGCACTATATCTAATGGGAAACCTCAAGTCTCCACAAACACAGCGTAACTCCGAGCGGGATGTCGCCAAGGGACAGGACCGCTTCCTCGGCATGCTCAATGGCATTCCTGCCACTGAGATACCTGAGGGGTACGCACACCTTGTTCGCAACATGATTGACTACGGTGAGCATAGCGAGGGACGCCCTGGCACAAGCCTGGTTCATGCCACTACAATGGATGAGCAGATGCATGCCCGGGTAGAGGTGCAGCAGCTCAGTCTGTTCATCGTTCATCGTGGGACAACGGTAGAGGCTGGAAGCTTGGAGACCGGAGTATTCACCGAGGTCATCAACCGCACGGGCGTAACGCTTGCGGAGTCGACTGGGGAGATGGCTGTGGTTGGCAAGGATGTCATCTTCGCCAATGAGAATGGCGTGTTTCGCATTGTGCTGGACAATCCCGACTACTACTACATGATTCGCATCAACAGTTCCAACCCAGTGGATATCCCTGTGGACATCCCTGAGACAACGCTGCTGCAGTACGGGTACAGATACCTTTACTCCACAGCCCTGCTTGATGGGGTGGGGGTGCGCAACCGGACGGTGGCAGAGGTTGAGATAGTGCGCGAGGGCGGTACGTGCTTTGATATCGAGAATGACAAGGACTATGGGGAGCGGTTCTATGCCACTCCCATTGGCGAAGACCTTGATGAAACGCACCTGGCAGGTCCGTTTGTGGTGCCTGACGGGGTGCAGGATGTCACGCACATGCCCATTTACCGCACTGAGAACATCGGAGAGGCAAGTGGAGGGGTGAATGCCGCAGCAATCGGGCAGGGCAACCAGCTCGACTACATGGTGTGGGTAAACGACATTGCTGTGGCCAAGGCGTTCTCTGTGGTGAAGGCCGCTGCCATTGTAGACGCGAGCGTTGGCACCTTCGAGCGTGGAGACGTTGGGGAGACCCTGTACGACACTGCCGGCAACTCTGACACGATCGCCACGTTTGTCGACTCAGCAAGGGTGTTGGTCACTGGTGCCGGTACGTTGCCAAACGGGGCAATAGATGTGGCCCTTGGGCAGGGGCGCGTGTTCTCTATGGTGCAAGTAGGGACCGCTATCACACGCCTGGGGGGCGCGGCATTCGTTGCAGCCGATGTGGGGCGCACAATCTTCTGGGCTGATGGCAGCTACAGCATACCCATTTCGGTGAATACTGGAGCGGGTACAGCGGTGGCAGCATGGAGTGAGGGGCACGGCAACCAGGCCGCGACCATGATGCCAGTGGCAGGCAACTTTGTGAGGATGTACAACGACACGACATTGGACAGCGGTGGCGGTGCGGGTCGCATCAGTCTCGAGGACCGCATTGCAAGCGGGAGTGATGTGTACATCCCTCGCCGATACTTCCAGCCGGTGCCAAACGGTCAGGTTACGTGGTTCAGTTCAGGGTACATCTTCTTCGGGATCCGGGATGATACGAAGTACAGGTATTCCCAGGTCGGGGACAAGATGTACACTGCGGGCATGTATCGGCCGGTTGAGCAGGAGGGGGAGCTTGACGCAGAGCTTCGTGGGTTCCGAGGCCTCCCCGGCATGATGGTCATACTGCTCAATGGGAGGATGAAGATTGTTCCAACGTCCAGCTCTGTCAACGTCGGTCGGCAGGAGGTTGGGGAGACCGTGTCACACCTTCCTGAGGCGTACAGTGCCGATGACCATGTAGGGGTCTACTTCTGGCAGTCGATACAGTACATCGGGGTGGGCAGCTTCCTCGCGGTCACCACTGAGCCTGCTGTGCGCCTGTTCGCCGATGGGCGCTGGAGTCAGCAGAACTACGCCATCGACCAGGCAACAGGGCTTGATGCCATCTCCAAGAACTACCTCAAGCAGATGTACCCGCCCCTTGGGTGCGTGTCTCAGTACACAGAGGAAGACGGATATCTGCTTTGGTTCTACCGCTGGAGGGATACGGATTCTGACGATATCATTCTCGACACTGGCGGCACAGCGCTGGCCGGAGACGATGTGATAAACGATACGGGTGACAACGTCCTCGCAGGGGACGATATCTGGAACGACACCGGAGGAGTACTCGATGGCTCTTGACAAGCAGATTATCCACGAAAGCGGCACGCACGCACAACTTCAGCCCGGGTCTGGGGCAGCATCAGAGCTGCAGCCGGGAATGATGGGCATTGCTACCGACAGGCAGCAAGTAGAGTGGCGCGAGGTTGTTGGCGTCACGATGCACACGCTGCTCAACTTCCCCGACACGGGGGGAGCTGCTGGCAACATTCTGTTCCAAGGGGCGAACGAGTCTGCCGCTGAAGATAGCCGCCTGTACTGGGACAACACCAACAAGAGGCTGTGCGTTGGCGGTCCTACACCAAAAGCGCAGTTCACTGTGTACGGTGGCAACTCAGGGATAGCAGCTCAGGCACTGACGTATGCTCTGATTGAGGGCACAACGGATATGTGGTTTGAGATGCTTACCCTGAACACTGGCACGCAGGGACTGCTGTTCGGTGACGAGGACGATGCTGATGTGGCGA
>Ga0114918_10005821_pt1 | contig 10544 bp, 6 predicted proteins | sample LantaG_FD_87015 | JGI IMG/M metagenome (GOLD analysis project Ga0114918, IMG submission 87015) | Deep subsurface microbial communities from Baltic Sea to uncover new lineages of life (NeLLi) - Landsort_02402 metaG | ecosystem: Environmental > Aquatic > Marine > Oceanic > Sediment | place: Baltic...
TTCTTCCCATCCGTCATTCTGAACGAGGCAAAGCCGAGTGAAGAATCTCGCTTAAAAAGAGATTCTTCGCCCGCCTTCGGCGGACTCAGAATGACGAAAAAGTAGCCGTGCAGAGGTCTTAAAAATGGAGATTCCGAGCGTGACCCTAGAGCTGGCTCATGCTGTGGGTATTTAAAGATAAAGGGCGCGGGAACCGCGCCGCTATCGATGACGTTGGGATAAATAATGAGCGGCATGTTTAAAATATGTTTGAGTATTTCAGTTTTAGCGCACGCGGCGTTTTTCGCGTCGTATGCGTTTAAACCTGCCATGGATAACCCGCGAATCAAAGAGCCGGTTGAAATAAATTACATAGTGATCGAACATCCCAAGATAACGGACGAAAAAGAAATTATCGGCAATAAACAATGTGAAGCAATGCTAAAACGAGAAAATATTAAAGAGAAACGGCTTCAGAACGAAAAAGATGACAAACAAGAGCCTAAACCTGAAAACAAAGAATTCTCACGTAATTTAAAAACTGCAGAAGAAAAAACGCTTTCAGGAAAGCAGGAAGCGTTTCTTAAATATTTCAACCTCTTAAGAGAAAAAATACGTAGAGAAATGGACAAGACGCTCAAAACCGAAAATAAAAACACGGTTACGCTGATTTTTACACTAAATCCCGACGGCAAACTTGGCGAGTTTAACTTTGAAACAGAAGGATTAGAAACTTCGCTAAGATCAAAAGTCACAAAAAGTTTAGGCAAAGCCCAGCCGTTCCCGCCGTTTCCAAAAGAATTGGGCCGCGATTCCCTAAATTTTTCCCTGACGATACAATTTAATCCCCGCGAGCTCTAAGCGGAGATTCAGAGATGGTAGAAAAAGCGCCTCCGGATAAAACTTCGCCAACCGCGAACCGATTTATCTTGACATTTCTTTAGTTCCCGGATATACTTTAATTGAAAAATAGTTAAATTTGTGAAATATTTTTTGTGTTAATTTTCTTAATCCGGATATTGCGTTAGAGCATGAAAAGACCTCTGCGCAATCACCGCTTCTTCCCATCCGTCATTCTGAACGAGGCAAAGCCGAGTGAAGAATCCCGCTTAAAAAGAGATTCTTCGCCCGCCTTAGGCGGACTCAGAATGACGAAGAAGTAGCCGTGCAGAGGTCTTTGAATGAAGAATGCTGAGATTTTTAAGTCTTTTGGCCAAAAAGATTGGCGTTATTCGCCGTGTTCTAACGCAATATCCGGATTTAATAAATAAAGGAGTTTTTATGTGTCCGAAAAAACGAATCGATTTTGGCGGAGAAATTTCAAGAATGCAGCCGGTAATTCTCAGGGAAGTCAGTAAGAAACATGTGTTTACCATCATAAAAGCGGGCCTCACTTTTCCTCAGATCACCATACTTGATTTTGTGAAGGAAAAAGGCGAGTGTAAAATGGGAGACTTGGCTGACGCGCTCAATATGACTATGAGCGCCGTGACGGGGATAGTAGACAAAATGATAAAACTTAAATTGGTTAAACGCCGGAGGTCTCAAAAAGACAGAAGAATTGTGAGAGTTGCTTTTTTGAAAAAGGGACGGGATATGGTAAGTCTTATGAATAAGGAGCGCAGGGAGGCGATAAATAATCTTTTTTCCGCGTTTACCGACGCGGAAAAAATGGAATATTTACGGTTGGTAAGAAAAATGTATAATGATATCAGGAAGGAAAAATGAATAAATTTATCCGAAAGATAAAAAAATACGCGGCGCCGTCCATGGGGTTTATCTCGGTGTTTTTTTTCTGTTTCTTTTTGTCCGCGCAGGAGCCGTCCGGCGCGAAGAGTCCCGCGAATAGTGTTCAGGCCTTTCAAGTGAATCCGGCGGTGGATTCGGCTGTTGATTCGGCGCTAAAAGGGGACGCGCGGGAAGTTTCAATGAGAGGCTGTGTCGCGTTTTCCATATGTCACAGTTTTGACGTGCAGTTAGCGAAGCTGGATCTTTATGTGAAGGAAACGGATCTTATGTATAGAGAAGCGGTTTTTGACGCTTTTATTTCCGGCGGAGCAAGCTACACGGAAGATAAACTGCAACAGCTTTCAGTTTTTGCCGCGGATGACAGCCAAACTAACGAATACTATGTTGAGATCGAAAAAACTTTGCCTACAGGAACAGAATTAAGTGCTAAGTGGAGTGACACGCGTTTTTGGAGCAATAACACCTCTTACACTTCGAAAAACCCTTCTCACAGCGCGGAACTTTTGTTTGAAGCCGTTCAGCCGGTGGGTAAAAACTTTTTTGGATATGTGGATCGAGGGAAAATTTCACTTACGCGTCTCGCGATCGAAAGCGCTGATTTCGAAATGAAAGACACAATTGAAACTTTTATCGCGAAAGTAGAAAAACTTTATTGGGAACTGGTTTTCGCGAAAAAGTCTTTGGAGATATATACGGACATGCTTGAACGGGCAAAAAAACTCTACGAGTCCGATAAGAAAAATTTCGGCATCGGCATGATCGAAAAAGTGGATCTGTTAAACTCAGAAGCGAACGTTGAAAAAAGAAAAGCCGAATTCGTCGCCAGTGAAAACGCGTATAGGCGAGCCGAGGAAAACCTTAAACTGGCAATGAATCTTGAGGAAGAAAAACGTATTTTCCCGAGAGAAAATTTGGATTTTGAATATGTGGGGAAAAAACTACCGGATTGTTTGATGACGGCGTTTGAGGAAAGGCAGGACTATAAGACAAAGAAAAAAGACGTTGATTATATGGGATTGGACCTTAAGATCAAAGCGAACGAAAAATGGCCGGAAATTGATCTTAACGCGTCTTTAGCCATGAACGGTGTCGAATCAAAATTTAATAAAGCGTTTGGAAAGACTACTGTTGCCGATAACACATACTATTACGCCGGGATTGAAGTTGTTATTCCTGTCGAAAATAAAGAGGCGCGCGCGGAATATAAAAGGGTCGAATTCGAAAAAGAAAAAGCGATAGTTGAGCTTAAAGAAACAGAAAGAACCATCATAACGGAAGTGGGAAACGCTTATCGGGATGTTCTTACTTTCCAGACGTCTCTTCAATATTTCGGCAGAGCTGTGGAACTTCAGACGGAAAAACTCACCGAGGAAGAAAAAAGGTTTGAATACGGCCGGTCGAGCACAAAGAGAATTGTTGATTATCAGCGGGATCTTTTGCTCGCGGAACTTGAGAACGCGGCGTTTCTTCTTAAACACCGGCAAGCGCGCGTTGATTTAGATAAAGCAATGGGAACAATTTACTACAAATATGAGGACTTGATATGAGCCTGCCGCGTTTTAGCGTGAATCAATCGCTTTTTGTGAATCTTGTTTCGATTATTATCGTGATAATGGGTATTATTGTCCTTTTCGGTATGAATAGAGAAGTGTTCCCGAATGTTACGTTTGATATGGTGAGCGTTACCACCTATTATCAAGGAGCGACACCGCTGGACGTGGAAAAACTTATTACGGTGCCGATAGAGAAGGAGCTTAAGGAAGTTGACGGCGTGAAAGAAATAAATTCTACGTCCGCTTCAAGCGTATCAGTGGTTTACATAAAGATCGATCCGAATGAATCCGACAAAAATAAAGTTATAAGGGACATTCAAACCGCGGTTGATAAAGTCAAAGATCTTCCGGTCGATGTGGATGAGCCTGTTGTAACGGAAGTTACCAGTAAACAGTATCCGATAATTGAAGTGTCTCTTTCCGGGGATATGACCGAACACGCGCTTAGATATTACGCGGATACGCTTACGGATGAACTGGAGGACATAAAGGGGGTCGCGCGCGTTCGAAAATCCGGATACCGCGATAAAGAGATGCAGATTCTCGTTTATCCGGAAAAACTCAAAAAATATTATGTTTCGATAGACGAGATTGAAAAAGCGCTTCGCGTGAGGAATGTAAGCCTTCCTGCGGGAGAGATTAATACGGAAGGAACAGAATATAGCATACGCACGACGGGTGAATTTACGACGGCTGAAGAAATAGGAGAGGTTATAATAAGAGCGAATGATTCGGGTAATCATCTGAAGATAAAAGACGTCGCTCGCATAGAAGATACGTTTAAAGACGAGGATGTAATTACCAAAACTTTAGGGACACGGTCGATCAATCTTGTCGTGATGAAAAAGGAATCCGGAGACGCGATACATATTGTGGACGAGATACATGATGTGTGCGGTGATTTTATGAAGAACGTGAAAGATGAGCTGAAAGTTTCTTATGTTAACGATTACGCTTTTTTCGCGCGCCGCCGATTGAATGTTCTAAAAAATAACGCTTGGCTCGGTTTAATTCTGGTGATTGGGTGTATGCTGATTTTCCTTGAGAAGCGGGTTGCTTTTTTTACGGTTTTAGGAATACCTATCTCGTTTTTTGCCGCGTTTCTTGTTATGGACGCGATGGGCGTTACTATAAATCTTGTTAGCATGTTCGGTTTGGTGGTGGTGTTGGGCATGCTTGTCGATGACGGTATTATCGTTGCCGAAAACGTGTATAGATACATGGAAGAAGGAGTGTCTCCGAGGATAGCTGCTGTTAAGGGATCCGAAGAAGTTATGGGTGCGGTTATTACCGCGGTTTTTACGACAATAGCGGCTTTTTCGCCGCTTTTATTTATGTCGGGAATTATGGGAAAATTTATTAGAAATATCCCTATTGTAGTTATTCTCGCGCTTCTGGCATCGTTAGCGGAAGCGCTTATAATCCTGCCGAGTCATCTATCGGATTTTGTTAAGGTCAAAAAAGATAGCGCTATGCGCACGGTGAAACTTTCAAAAGATATGCCGTGGTTCAAAAATTTGGTGAGAGCATACGCAAAGATCGTGACGTTCGCGGTCAGACATAAATACCGTGTACTTGTGGGATTTACCGCGGTGCTTATTTTGTGCGGCGTTCTTTCAGTGAAAGTTCTTAAATTTATTCTTTTTCCGAGTTCAGGAATAAACTATCTGTATGTTAGGGCGGAAGCGCCTGTTGGTACGCCCTTATCTAAAACAAATGAACTTATAGCGCCTATTGAAGACATTGTGTCCCAGCTTTCCAAAGAGGAACTCGACACTTATGTGACAACTGTTGGGAAAATTGAAGAATCACGTCAGGATCCCTTTTCAGGTCAGGCCAGTAATTTGGCGCAGATAACAGTATATTTAACTCAGGAGCAAGATCGAAAACGCGCCGTTGATGAAATAATAGAAGAACTTCGTGAAAAGACAAAACATATTGAGGGATTTGATGAACTGAGGTTTGAAACTCCGCAGACGGGTCCGCCTGTCGGTAAGGCCGTTGAAGCAAAAATACGCGGAGAAGATTTTGAAGTATTAGATAAAGTGTCCAAAGAGTATATGGATTATTTATCCGCGATAGAAGGGACAAAAGATGTTACTTGGGATCATAAACCCGGCAAACAAGAGATCCGTATAAAAGTTGACAATAATAAAGCCGTTATGGCGGGTCTTTCGGTCGGACAAATAGCCAAAACCGTAAGAGCTGTTTTCGAGGGCGGTATTGCCACAACAATAAAACCGGTTAAAGCGGAAGAAGAAACTGATGTTACCGTGAGGTTTGCGACGGATAAAACACACGACATAAGCATTTTTGATGATATCATGATTTTTAACCACTCGGGTAATCTTATACCGCTTAACAAAGTAGCTGTAATAGAAAAAGTTCTCGGAACAACTAATATTCATCACCTGGATGGAAAACGTGTTGTTACCGCTTCAAGCGGTGTTGACAACAAAAAAGCGACTTCTCTTTCGGTAAACAATCTTTTGATGGAAAAATTCCGAGATATATCAAAAAAATACATAGGGTACAATGTAAAATACGGAGGTGAGCAGGAAGAGAGCATAGACTCTTTAAAAAGCCTTTTAAAAGCGTTCTTTTTCGCGTTTCTTTTTATTTATCTCATTCTGGCATCTTTTTTTCGGTCTATAGTTCAGCCTTTTATTGTCATGTTCGCGATACCGTTCGGGTTGATAGGAGTTATTTTCGCGTTTATTATGCACGGTTTGCCTCTGTCGTTTTTAGCTATACTCGGGATTATCAGTCTTAACGGCATAGTTGTCAACGATTCGATAGTTCTCGTCGATTTTATAAACAAACTAAGGCGCGGCGGCATGGAAAGGCAGGAATCGATCATTAAAGCGGGTCAAATGAGACTGCGTCCGGTAATTTTAACAACTGTCACGACCGCCGGCGGTATCTCGACAGTCGCGTACGGCATTGGCGGAAAAGATCCTTTTCTAGTCCCAATGGCGATGGCGCTTTGCTGGGGACTTATATTCGCGACTATCCTCACGCTCATAGTTATCCCCTGCATATATTCGATTTTAGACGACCTGGCAATAAAAATAAGCCACCACACAAGTATGATAGAAACCAAAAAACTCGAAAACGGAAAAAATAAATAGGGACGTCTCCCATTTAATTAGTAAAATAAACAGGGAGTCACTTTTGGTGTCATAGTAAGTATTTTTTTGCCTAATTAAATGGGAGACGTCCCTATTTAAAGGAGCGGTGTTATTGGAACGTTTATTGTATGTTTAATCTTTCTTTTTTTGAACTGCTTTTCTCATGCCGAAGAATTTCAAGCCGAATATTGTTCCGCTCATATGGATAACGGAGCGAGCGCGGTTTGTTATTATATGCCTGAATCTTCCATTGTGACTATCGAGATACGCGTTTTATCGGGACTTTCTAATGAAGGAAGGTACGCGGGAAGCGGCATTTCTCATTTTCTTGAACATCTTCTTTTCAAGGGGACTAAAAATAAAACAGAGGATGAGCTTCGCCGTAGTGTTAAGAAGATGGGCGGAATCATTAACGGTTCTACCGGGCGCGATTCGGCTGAATATCATATTACGGTTCCTAAGGAAAATTTCAAAGAGGCTTTAAACATACTTTTCGAAATGGTTACTGAAGCCGTTTTTACCGATGAAGAGATGAAAACAGAACGTGAAGTTATCTTAAAAGAAATGGGGCTTCATCACGATGACCCGGTAAGCAGACGAATGCGTCTGCTTTTTCAGGAAGCTTACCGGAGACATATTTATAAACATCCGATAATCGGCTATGAAGAAAGTTTTAAAAACCTTTCAAAAGCGGATATTCTCGCGTATCATAACGCGGTTTATACGCCGGATAGAATGGTTATAGGTATAGCCGGAGGTGTTCCCCCCGAGATTGCCTTAAATACCGCGAAAGAGACTTTCGAAGTGTTTCGGCGAATTTCGTCTTGGGAGACTGAAATATTTGAGGAGGCGGACGAGGCGCGGGAAGTGGAAAAGAAATTTCCCGCCGAAATTACATTGGGATATATGGCAATAGGATTTCACATGACAAGTGTTTATTCACCGGATCTTTACGCGGGTGACGTACTTAACATTCTACTTGCCGGCGGCAACGGTTCCGTTTTGTATAAAAGGCTTGTTAACGAAAAAAAACTGCTTTATACCATCAACGGCTACAATTATACACCGGAATTTCCCGGACTTTTTATTGTAACGGGCGTAGGGGCGGCTCAAAACCTTGACGCGGCAAGAGAAGAGATCTTTAGTGTTGTAGGTGAAGTGGAAAAAAGGGGGACAAGGGCAGACGAAATAAAACGAGCCAAAAATATGGTGATTTCAGGGTATTTACACGCGCATGAAAAAACCGGCACTATTGTTTCATCAATGACCAGTTCTCAGGTTTTTATGGGTCGCCCGGATTTCTTTGAAAAATATGTGGAAGGGATAAAAAGCGTTACAAAAGAGCGGGTAAATGAAGTGCTTTTCAAATATCTTAAAAAAGAAAATTCTACGACGGTTTTTCTCCTTCCTGAAGATGTATTGAAAGATCAGAGAATAGTGGACTCCATTGAAGACAAAATCGAAACGAGTGAAAACGTGAAAAAAATTACGGTGCGTCCGAGAGATGAATTTATACGGCAGAGAACGCGCCGAGAGAAACGCGTGGAAGCTGAAATCAATATATCCGAAAAAAGAAAAAAAGAAAAACGGGAAGACTCTCCGGAAAAAGAATTTACACATCTTGAAAACGGTTTAAAGATAATTGTCCAAAAGCGCGGCGATTTGCCGTTAGTTTCGGTTACGTTTGCTTCTCCCGGCGGCGTAAGGGCGGAAACCCCAGAGACAAGCGGGATTTCGAACCTTATGACATCTTTGATCTTAAAGGGGACACGGAATCTGAGCGAGGATGAGATCATTCCGGTCATTGAGGAGTTGGGTGGCGATATCAGCGTGTTTAGCGGGATGGATGCCGTTGGAGTTCAGTTAGATATTTTGGCTAAAGATTTTGACCTTGGCATGGATATTTTTGAAGATGTAATAAAAAATGCCGTATTTCGCGAAGAAGAAATTTCAAAACAAAAAGAAAAAATAACGGCTTTTATCGCCGAGCGGGATAATAACATTTTCGAGAATGGTGTTATCAATTTACGAAAATTGCTTTATGGAGACCATCCGTACGCTCTCTGTGTCGAGGGCGAAAAAGAAACCGTTAACGCGATTTCAAGGGATGAAATTATTTCTTTCTATAAGGAACATTTTGCGCCGGAGCGCGCGGTGATAACGGTAGCCGGGGATATTGACGCTAATGAGGTTATGGTGGATATAGAGAAGAGGTTTGCTTCTTCGGAAGGCAAAAAAACGTCTTTATCCGTGAAAGAAGTGCTTCCATTAAAAAATCCTCAAAAAAAAGATATTGTGATGAATAAGGAACAGGCGCTTTTTATTTCCGGTTTTCTGGGAGTTAAAAAAGACGATAAGCTGAGGTATGTTCTGGATGTGATAAGTTCCCTTTTGTCGGGGAGCGACGGTCTTTTATTTGAGTCACTCCGGAAAGAAGAAGGTCTTTCATATGCTTCCGGAGCGGTATCCGTTCCTGAAGCGGATACCGGATATTTTATTTTGTACGCGGCGACTACGGAAAAAAAACTTAAAAAAACCGGCAGGATCGTCTCCAATATTATCAAAAAACTAAAAGCGGGCGCTGTCTCACGCGAAGAGATAGACTCCTCAAAGAAAAGACTCATTTCTCAATGGGCGGATTCAATTGAAACAAATCTTGCTGTTTCAATGACTATGGCTTTAGGAGAGCTATATGGATTAGGAGCGGAAAGTTATAAAGAGTATCCGGACAGAATTAACGCGGTTTCGCGAAAAGATATAATAAAAACCGCCCGGAACATTTTTAACCACAAGAATTCAGCGACCGTTCTCATTCATTCCGATAATAGTAGGCGCGTGGTTTCAACGCCTCAATAATAAAGTGTTGTTTGAAATAGATTGACGATGATAAAAGTCAATTATTGGTAATCAGAAGGAGAGATAAAGGCTCCGGGAACCGCCCTCTACAAATCTTGACCCCTTGGGATCTTTAGCATATACTACTGTTTACTGTCGTTATTTTGAGAAAGGTTATTAATTTACGAGTTATGTCAACTACACCAACAACCTCGTAGGTTACTACCAAAGGTTACTACCAACCTACGAGGTTGTTGGTGTAGGGTATTTTGGAGGGGAAAGATCGTATGGTTAGAGAACCTGTGGTCGCGGGGCGGTTTTATTCGGCGGATAGAGATGATCTTCTCGCGGAGCTTAAGGCCCTGGTGCCGGAGACTGAGCCGAAAATCGACGCGTGCGGAATTATGGTGCCGCACGCGGGGTATATGTATTCGGGACACACTGCGGGGGCGGTTTATGGGGGGATAATCCCTAAAGACACTTATATAATCTTCGGACCTAATCATACAGCGCGCGGGTCGGATTTTGCTTATTCCTCTGATTTATGGCAAACTCCCTTGGGTGAGCTTTCTCCTGATACGGAGCTTTTTAAAAACATCATAACACGTACTGATCTTATCGCGGAAGATTCGGCGGCGCATAGTTTTGAGCATTCAATCGAAGTACAGCTTCCGTTTATTCAACGGACGGCGCCGGGCGCGAAAATAGTGCCTATTGCGGCGCGGGATGGAGATATTTCGGATTTGAGGGAAATAGCCGGCGCGGTGTCTTCCGCCGTTAAAGAGGCGGGGCGAGATGTTGTTATTGTCGCTTCGAGCGATATGACGCATTATGAAAGCCGCGAAGATGCGGGCCGGAAGGACAAAAAAGCAATACAAAAAATTCTTGATTTGGACGCGGAAGGGCTTTTGGAAGTTGTGGAAAAAAATCGTATTTCAATGTGCGGATATATTTCTACGGTGATAATGATGCTGACGGTAAAAGAATTGGGAGCGCGAAAAGGGAAACTTATAAAATACACCGACAGCGGGGAAGCGGCTGGGGATACGCGTCAGGTGGTAGGATACGCGGGAATAGTTGTTAGTCGGTAGAAATTCCCCTAACCCCCTTTTTCAAAGCTACTCATTACCCATAAGTCTATGTGGAGAGGGATAAATGAGAATTGTAATTTCCTCGCACCCGTGAATTTATACAACGGACAGGGACAGAAGTCTGTTTTACAATGTAACTCGAACGGGCACATGCAATGTGCCCCTACGATGAGCGCTCAAATAAAATTACCCGTGAATTTATACAA
>Ga0114918_10005823_pt1 | contig 10541 bp, 20 predicted proteins | sample LantaG_FD_87015 | JGI IMG/M metagenome (GOLD analysis project Ga0114918, IMG submission 87015) | Deep subsurface microbial communities from Baltic Sea to uncover new lineages of life (NeLLi) - Landsort_02402 metaG | ecosystem: Environmental > Aquatic > Marine > Oceanic > Sediment | place...
AATACTAAATTTATCTTTTTTCCACTAAATAATAATAAACCTATTAGTTTTATTCTTTGTTTAAATGGTACTTCTATTTCAAGTAAACTATCACATTTAATTTTCATCTTCTTTAACCCCACATTTCTTGCTCTGACTCAATAGCGAATAATACAGTATTGCTAATCCAATACTATAAGATAATATAGTTATTGTTCCATGAACATAATCTCTAAAATAATGATGTAATGCATTATTTAATCCCAGTAATATTAATACTGTAAAAAACATCCATTGTTTATTCATTCTGTTTCCCCACAGTTTACGCCGTTACCTTCAAAACCCAGTTCAACAGAAGTAGTTTTTGCCTTTTGCCTATCCTTTTCAAGTTGAACAATCTCCTTTTCTAATCTAATAATGTTTTCTCTGTGTTTGTGAATGATTTGTAATGAATCTTCAATATTTGCTTCACATCTTCGTTTAAGTAATTCATAATCCATTTTAATCCTCCTTCGCTTTCCTGACCTTTGTAGAGCAAATTATTTCTTTTACATAAGCTATTCTTGAATAGATTTTCCCTGCACCATTGATAAAGGTGGCTTGACCTACTGCTTCAGATATATGGTCAAGGATAAGGGAAACATCTTTAACATCAATAACTTTTATAGCGTGAGATGGATGAACATCTTCTGGAAAGTTTAATGCTTTTGGAGTTGTTTTTGCCTTCTGAATATCTGTTCTAATTCTTTCCAATTCAGTTTGACAATAAAGCATATTACTTCTGCTATGTTCAATAGACTCAATATAATAATCAATCTTTTCTTCATATACTAATTCAAGTTTTTCTAAATCTTTAATTTCCATCTTAATCCTCCTTGTGCATATTTCTGACCTAATCAAATGCTCCTATAATCCATCCTCTCCAAAATTCTGTTAATATCATTTGTTCACCTCAGAAACTATCCATCCTTTAACCTTAACACACTCAGGACAGATAGTAAAATGCTTCCCCCTAGCTTTAAAGAAGTCATTGCATCTCTTACATCTCCTTAGATAAAAGTTATTGTTTTTCATCTTCTAGTTTTAAGTATTGATATTCTTTGTTTAAATCATAAAGTGTCTTTAAGTCATGCCTACATCCTGAGAAGTAAAGGATAATTAAAGCTAAATACATATACCCATTAAGATAATTAACAAATACTGTTATTATTGTAAAGCCACTAATCACTCCAAGTAATGTAACATAAAATATCTCTTGGGGTTTTAAACCTTCGATATCACATTCAAAATCCTTATTTTCCTTATTAAACTCTAGGTAATGCTTTTTTTTAGAGTACTTATTGATTAAGAATAAATGCCCCATCTCATGGACCACTATTGAAGCTAACATTAAGACAATGAATAGTATTCCCTGTAAGATTATAGGGTTCATAAGAACTCCTCTAACATTTCTTTAGCTTTGGCTTTACACTTATCACAATAATCATTTAATGTAATTCTCCCGCCCCTTTGCGTTATCTTAACACTTTTAATCCTGCATAATCCACAGAGTACATTATATAGTTTGATGTTTTTGTTTACTAGCTTCCGCATCCCTACATCTCTGGCTTTATCAAATTCCTTCTTTGTTAGTCCCATTTTTTTTAACACATCCTTTTCCTTTCATTTTATCAGCATTTTCTTTTACTAAACTTTCAAAGTCATCTAACGTAGTTTCTTTAAAACTGACTCTGCCATTAACATGAGTAAACTTGTTCAATCCTTCTTCCATAATTCCCCGCTTCTCTAACTCTTTAGCATACTTCTTAACTGTAGGAACAGTTACTCCTAAGAACTTGGCAACCTCACTCTGTTTCAATATACCTTTATCATTAACAAGATTGCCCCATCTTGCAAAGAACTCCTCTACCTTCTCATCCATCCTAGACTTTTTCTTGTGATTATATTCTTCCTTTAGAAAGCCATTATATTCTTTGTACCATCCAGAATAGTAAGCATACTTTCCCCTGATCTTATATAATAAAGGTAGTTTAAGATGTCCATACTTGTTGAAGATAGTTAAGATTGCTTCCTTCTCAAAGAAATAATAAACCCTTCCTGCAGATTTATTTACTAAGCCATTCTTCTGTTTTGGCTTAATACAGAATAAAACTCCTTTGATCCTTTCTTCAATGAAATGTTTATCCATCATATCTAAAGAAGGGTTACACCAAATATGTAACATATTAAGTCCCCTGATAGATAGGTATAAATCTATAGTGTCCTTATTGAACTTAGATAGAGACTCCCGCTTATTGATATTAGCTTCATCTGAAAAGAAACATCTGGGTAATGGTTTATCCTTAGCATACTTTAGTCCTTCTGCTATACTTGGCTTATTAAGTCCGATATACTTTACATCTGCTTCTTCTCTCAGATACCTTTCAAAGATATGCAAACCTAGATTAGATTTCCCTGATCCAGTTTCCCCTACTAATAATAATAGGGCATCATCATCATTAATCCTGATGTGATCCTTAGTGGCATCAATAGTCTGCTCTAACCACTCATCATAATCTGCATCTCTATATGGGGCTACCTTTACCATCTCATTTTCTCCCTACTAATTTAGTTGGATCAAACTCATCTTCTGCATCTACTTCTTGGCTTGGTAATAGTAAATGGCTTGTTGAACCAAAGAGTTTAGATTGCATCTCTATTAATGTAGGAGCAACAAATGACATCTTATTAAGACCATTTAAACTAGCCATGCTTTCCTTTCCACGTAGTCTATTATTAATAGAGTCAATCTCTGCCCTGTCTTTTGAACTGATGAACTGCTTAGTTATACTGTAGTAGTTGATAAGAAGCATGTGCCATCTATTAGTATCAACTCCATCATCACAACTACATCTAACTATTGCTCTCATTACATCAATGAGCATTTCACTAAAGGGCTTCCTAGCATCATAAGTAGTCCTGACACTCTCTCCCTCACTCATGGGAAGCCACCACTCGCCTTACACGTATATATATTTCTGGTGTTCAAAATTAAGGGCAATACCCCTATATGCTTAGTATATGGGGGCATATAGTCCACTTTTAGTTCAATTTTTCTCACTATGCTACCTCACAGGCGGATTTTCATCTGGATTGACTATTACTGGATTGTTTTGTGGCTTAATTGATTGAACACTTCCCCCTGCCTGTTCTAACATGTCTTTGGCTTGTCCTAAGAGAGAACTACTGGCTTGATCCTTTTCTAAAGTAAATTTAGCTATGTCTCCCCAGTATATCATACCAATTACAATAATAATCAGCATTGCTCCTACACAGGCAAGATTTAAGATGTTTTCTTTGAGCCAACTCTTAGGTTTTTCTGCTTCTGCCTTAATGAACTCTTGAACTACAACTTGTCTCTGTACTGCTGAGAAAGGTTTATACCCATCACACATCTTCTTTCCATTATCAATTAGTATATCATTATCAGCAATACCAGTATCTAAGTTATAGATATACTCATCCTCAGTTATTCTGTAAAGATTAATCTCAAACTTACCCCGCTTGTTTACTTTGATTACTTCATCTGGCGGTTCAATAATCTTAAATTTCTTCTGCCAGAATACAGACTTCCACCAAATAGTCCCGTCTGTTTTATCCTTCCCTGCCAAGACCCAAAACCTATCTAACAGTTTTTTTCCGTCTTGGCTATGAAGATTAACTCTATGACTTCTCATATAAGTTAGGATTAAAATAAGAGTAATTGCTCCTACTAACAAAGTTCCTACAAGAGTAACAACTCCAATAAATGCGGATGCCATTATTTATTCTTCTCCAGATGTTCTATTAAATCACTTCTTAACCTTAACATTTCTAAACCCGCCAGAACTTTCTCAGCCAGTTTAACACTATCCATTAAAGTTATTTCTTCTACTAAATTTTCCATTCTTTCTTTACTCAAAAGAGTTTTTGTTTCGGACATTTCATATACCCCCATTTAATCTTATAATAACAGTTCTCGCAAACATGGAAGGTGTTAATCCAACATCTTGCTTTAATTCCACAACTGCATTTACTTTCTTTCTTTTGGCTCATTCTTGAAAAGGTTTACATGAGATGCTATCTTTACACTAATGTATGGTTTTCCATTCTTATCTTTCTTAACCCATCCTGCTACATCTAATTTACCTTTATAGTCTGGCTTTGCTTTTGTTTCAATATCTAATTCCATTTTGTTTCCCTCATTCAGTTGTGTTTGTTTTCTATGTTGACTTGTTTTGTAAGAGATTACCATCACCCCAACACCCCAGAGCAATGGCGAAACTCCAAGCAGTAAAAGTTAATGCTACTTTCCATTTTACTGCTCAGATTTGTTTCTTTCATTTGTGAGTATAAACCCCCCAGAACCATATTATCTGGGCTACCTGATTTAAGGTCAGGACAGGAAAAAGAGGTGATAGATGTTCTCTATCCCGTCTCTGTGGTTAGCAGAGGACTATAATCTAAACCCCATCTCGCGGTTTAGGTAATTGAATTCATTCCTAGTATTAATATAACTATTAAGAGTGAACTCTAAATCTGCAATCCTCTTGTTTATCTTTTCCAGTTCAGTATTAACTAAGAAGATTATTCTCCTAGCTTCATCACTCATTTCTGGATAGTCATTCATCATATTTTTTTAATCCCCATATCTTTGAAGATGCAACCCTTATCTTTAGGGATGTTGTAAAACTTAGATTCATTACCAATTAATCCACAATGTCTCCCTTTATTGAACAGTTTAGTTTTCATCCTAACAACCCCTCAACAATTCCTAGCATCAAAGCAGTAAAGATAACTAAACCATAAAGCCAAGCAACTGCAATACCAATTTTTAACTGCCACGTTAAATCACTATATCGGATTAATGTTTCATAATGTTTCACTCTTGTTTCAGCTTGTTTCATTGTGCAAATACCTCTAACATTTCTTTTTGAGTATGAAAATCTTTGAGAGTTTTGTTTCCAGAACGAATAAATTTCTGGGGCATTGTCTGTCTCCAAAATCTTCCTGCCCTTTCTATTGTTGATGTACTCATTACCTTACCCCAGTAATTCTGATAGATTGCATTAAGTACAGAATTAAATTCTACTGCATCTTGATAGTTACAATATATCCAATGAACTCTTTCCGATATTTCATTTATTTCTTCCATCCTTTTTTCTCTTCTCTTATTAAACTAATGATTGCACATCTTATAAAATGTGAGATGCTATCATAAGTCTCTCCGTCATCTTCTTCTATTATTTTATCAATGTCTCTGATTATTGGTATTGTTAATCTGACCCTGTATGGTTTTGTAAAAAACATTTAGTCCTTCTGAGATATTGCTTCAATCAACTTTAGTCTATCTTCAACTATTTTACTTCCAAATCCAAACATAGTCTGAATTTTAAACTTAATAGCTTGTTCTGATTGTCCTTCCCTATACAGCTTGTCAATTATTTGATAGGCATTTTTCTTATCTAAATAAAAACTCATTTTCATCAACCTCTTTTTCCATGTAATCACTAATAACTCTACTGGCTTTTTTCTTTCTATCAATCATTAACTTCTTAAAGTTCGCCCAAACATTTTCGTAAATTGTTAGTGTTACATTTTGTTTTTTCATAAGAAGTGAAAAAGGGTATAAGTATTTAAGTGTTTTGTTGTTACTGAAAAATGTATTTAATCAATGACTAAAACCTTTAATCTGCTTAAAAGTTTTAAGCACAAAAGAAATGTTTTTATTTTTTTTTATTTTTTTTATTTTATTGGTAAGTAGTAGAGTAGTAGTAATTCTGTAGGACAGATTTAGTTAGTTAGTTAGTTAGTTGCGTAAAAAAATAAAAATAAAAAAAGAAAAAAAAGTTTATGGTTTATTGTTTCTTCTAGTGTTTTTTAGTTATTTAGAATAAGAAGAATAAAAAAAAGAAAAAAGGTTGTTAGAAATTACTTAAACCTAGCCCATAAGTAAGTCACTAATATTCCAATGATTACAGATGCCACTACTACAGTTACAATAGTTGGCAACTTCTCAGGGATAATAGCCACTCCTTCAATAGCTAGACTTGTTGCGTTAGCTTCTGCAGAGTGTACGGCCATATCATCCTGCACATCTCCCATTACTTGGAGTCCGTATGCTAATCCAATACCTAGTACAACTAAAGTCATACCAATGCCTAGTAATTCACTAAGCTGAAATTTTACTTTATCCATTGTTTACACCCCATCTCCCCCCGCCATTTTGGTAGAAGTCGATAATATTTATTAAGAGTAAAAAGTAATATATTAATCAAATCGGGCAAATGGGACATTTAGCCAAAATGAAAAACTTTTAATACTTCAACATATTTCTAAAATCTAAATGCTACTTTCCTAGAGGGTGGTATGGCTTATAAATCTGGAACTAAAGTAACTGTAAAAAGAAATGCTAAGACAGGAGCATTAATTTCTAAAACATACACTACATCTGATGGTGGTTCTACAACTTATGGCTATGGCGGTTCTACTGTTACACATTCTTATAGTAATGGTGGAGCAAAGGAATTAGTTAATCCTGCAGTAGAAAGAGAAAAGCAAAGACAAGCAACATCATCATCATCACAAGCAACATCACAAGCAACATCTACTCCAACTCCTTCTAAACAAATTACAACAGAACAAGCAAAAGCATCAGGATTAAATGTAGTTAATGGAAAGATACAAGTTCAATCAGCAGGAGATTGGGTTAAGTATGCCCGAGCAACTGGGATGAGTACTAAAGAATTTACTCAGAAGATGCATACTTATAATCCAGAAACTGCAGGAGATTGGGTAAGGTTAGGGAGAGAACAGGGATGGACTACTCAACAGACTAGAGACACTATGAGAAATGTTTATGAACCATCCGCAGTAATGTATGAAGGACAGAAAGCATCAGGAACTAGTGGAGTTTATGGATCATCAACATCTACTAATAAAACACAATCAGAGAAAGAATATAAATCATACTTAGAAAGCCAGAGCAAAATCCAACCATCAACTTATGATAATGTTAAAGGTTATGCTCAGAATGTTATTGTTAGTGGTACTCCTAAAATTGTAAAAGATACTGCAAAGAATGTAGGGTATATGGCATCCACTCCTTTTCTTTGGGCTTCCAAAGTATCTGAACCATACGCAGAAAAGATAGGAGAGTATTGGAAAACAGTTCCAGATACATCTATGACTGGAAAGAGAACTACTTCCACAGATTATAATTTAAGGACAGGACAAAAAACTACTGTATCAAAATCAGATTATGCTATACAAAGCCAAGCTAGAAAAGAATATCAGGGAGAATTTGTTAAAGGATTTATCCCAGAACTTATATCTTATCCAGTTAAGCATCCAGTACAAACTGCTTTACTAGTTGCTACTCCTTATGCAGTTGCAGAGTTAGGAGCATTGGGAAAGATTGCAGGGGGTAGAGCATTAATAAAAGGAGTACAGAAAGGATTACTAAGTGAAGGGGGAGCAAACTTAGTTTATGGTACTGGAAAAGTCTTAGGGTTAGGGGCTAAGGCAGGACTAGGAGCAGGAGTTGTTTATACTAAAAAGCAAGAATATAAATTAGCAATGACTCCAAAAGAGAGGGGAGCATTCTGGGGCAGAACAACTGCGGAAGGAACTATATTATTAGGAGCAGGAACACAAATATCAAATACATTACCTAAACCCGCATCAAGATATTATTTTACAGAAGTAAGACCCCAAGTGGATGTTATTAGGTCTGGTTCAAAATATGCAACTAAAGAAGCATTTGAATTAGCGAAGTCATCAGGGAAGTATGTTAGAGAAGTTAATAAAGCAAACATCAATCCTAAAAGAGATTTAGATTATGAGAATGTTAAACTTTTAAAGGAAAGTAAAACAGGCAAGAGAGATATAGCTAGATTTAGAGACTTACCTAAAGACACCATCACTCATGGGGGAACAACTGCTCAGGGAACATATTTAGATGAGCCAGTATTAAAAGGATGGAAAGGAGTTAAAGAGAAAGGAATAAGAACAACTCTGGCAGATACTCAGAGAGAGTTTGGAGATTTAGATTTATATGCTACTGGAAAAGAAACAGGGATTATTAAATCTCCAAAAGTTAAAGTTAATACATTTAATACTAGATTTTCAGGGGGAACTTTTGACGAAGCATTCGGGAAAGGAGTTTCTTTTAGAACAGGGGCAGGAATACCACAGGACTTAGTTAAATACACCGACCCTCACGCATACGAAGAACAATTTAATATTAATCCATACACAAGCCAACCGCAGAAAACTTCTAGTGGAGAGCAAGTATTACCCTTTAAAACTCAAACCGCAGGAAAGTTAGAAGGAACATTTAAACCTTTCAAGTCTGAGACTTTCTTTGGTGGCGGAAAGCCAAACGAAAAGGGAACAATAGATATTTTCTACAGAACAACTAAAGACTTTAATGATTTACTAATTCAGGGGGAGCAAGTTATTTATGAAGGGAAAGCATCTCCATCACTCATCAAAGAACACCATTTCTTAACTCAGGGATATAAGAGCATTAAAAATCCTGATGCAAGTATATTTCCAAGATATAAAGGAGAGACAGTTAAATTTCCAATAGCAGAGAGAGGAGCAGTTTCTCCCGCAGGAAAGTATGAGCCATCTATGTTAGACAGTTTTGTTAGTAAAGTTCCAACTGCTCCATCATTAAGTGTTAAGACTCCTAGTTTCTCTCAACCAATTAGTATAAATCCTTCCCTATATCCAAGATTTTCTCCTATTAAATCTGTTAGTCCTTCTTATGGAAAGTCTCCAAGTATATCTCCAAGCAGGAGTCCTAGTTTCTCTCCTAGTTCAAGTCCTAGTTATTCTCCTAGCAAATCTCCTAGCTTTAGTCCTTCTTCAAGCCCTAGTTATTCTCCGAGTGCAAGTCCTAGTTTTAGTCCTTCTCCAAGTCCTTCAATGTCTCCTAGTTTCTCTCCATCTCCTAGCAGTTCTCCAAGTCCTTCAATGTCTCCAAGTTATTCTCCTAAACCAAACAGACCGACTAATTTTATTATTCCTACAATGTCTTGGAGTAAGAAAATATCAACTTTTAAACCATACCCTACAAGAAAATTAACTACATTTAAACCATTTTATACTCCTACCCTTCATGCATCTTTAGGGGGAGTTAAACTTAATACAAAGTTATCAAAGAAGAAACTTAACAAGACTAAGTTTACAGGATTAGAACAGAGGGGAACAATATGAGCAGTTCAGAAGGAGAGCATTATAGCCAAGTTAGTTCAGGAAATTACAGGGACATGAACGACCCAACATTTATTAAATTAAAGTTAGATACGTCTCCTTTAGTAGAAAGGACAAGAGAGTTTATTTCTGGAAAGAAGATTGAGTATCTAGAGGATAAAGATGGAAACATTATTTCTAGAGAGGTAGTTGTAGGATTACCTTATGCAAATGAAGAAGGGGTAAGAGCCATTGTTAATCTTACTGATATGTCCGCCAACAATCATTCTGTACAGGGCAATCTAAACAGGGATGAATATTATACTTTCATTTCTGGAACTAGAAAAGAATTAACTCTAGCCATTGTTTTAAATTGTTATGAGTGGGATATAGACGAAACTAAACTAGCTATGATTATTGATAACCTTATGAGATTTATAAAATTGTTCTTATCCAGAACTATAGACAATAAAGAGAGAGAGTCTCTTATGTCTCAATTCCAAACTAGAGAAGTTATAACTCAACCAAAAAAGAAGAACATGATGCAAGACTTTACAAGTGGGATGAAATGAAGAAATGGATATTTGTTATTATTGTATTAGTCTTAATATGTATGACTATATGGGGAGTAAAAGCAGAAACAGATTGTATTAAAAACCCAGACCATAAAGATTGTATACCACTATCTGAACAAGATAAAGAATATAAAGATAAAATTAAAAAGTACCCGTTTGTTGAAATAGAATTTCAAGAAGAAATTATTTCTAAAAAGGATTGGAAAGATTTAGAAAAAAGTATCAAACATGGATACAATTACATTGAAATTACTGACAAAGAACTTAAAAAAGAAGCAAAGGTTACTTTTAAAAGCTTATTCTTAATAAATCCAGTTGCAGTACACAATGGAATTATAGACTATTCAATACAAGTAACTCAAGAAGGGTATGGAATATATTCTATCGAAGTTGACTCATGGTCATCTTATAGTATATTTGACAACACTTGGAACGGAACATTTGAAGGAACTTCATTAAGTGCAATAGATGGCAGTTTAATTATTGAACCTTTAGCAGTAGTAGATTATGACTTCACTAGTTTAGAAGATGATATTAACATTGATGACCAAGGGGTTTATGGTAATGATGCAGAACTAACAACATCACCAAATTATAATACTTCTTGCAAATATGGTAGTGATTGTTTAAATTGGGATGGTGTTAATGATTATTTAATTACTGAACTTGATTTTGATGATTTACCAGAATTTAGTATTTCTGCATGGATTACTCCAGACACTACAGCAGGAACATGGCATCCTATATTAACACAAGGTATGAACTCTA
>Ga0114918_10005825_pt1 | contig 10537 bp, 8 predicted proteins | sample LantaG_FD_87015 | JGI IMG/M metagenome (GOLD analysis project Ga0114918, IMG submission 87015) | Deep subsurface microbial communities from Baltic Sea to uncover new lineages of life (NeLLi) - Landsort_02402 metaG | ecosystem: Environmental > Aquatic > Marine > Oceanic > Sediment | place: Baltic...
AATAAAAACACGGCACTTGAAAGGAGCTGAAAGTATACTTAGGACATGTGAGAAAGGGCATGAGAGCATCCTAAAACTCGTAACTAGTACAACAAAGGGAAGCTCTCAACAGCTTGTGTTTAACAAAATCAGTCGTAAAGGCTCTCAAGGAATCTCACGTACAGAGCTTATGAGGCTTGTGAGCCACAAGCTTGACTCACGTGAGCTAACAGATGTTATAAGTACCTTGAAAGCTGCCGGCCAGGTAGAGATAACAACACGTGTTGATGGACGTGGTACACTTTATATTGCGAAAGGATTAGAGAATGAGTAACAGAAGCAGTAGAAAAAGTTCAAAGAAACTTATACTCCCAAACGCAGAAGTCGTGAAGAAACGCCAAGAAGAATACCAGTCTCTAAAGGACAGGCTTCAGGAGATACGAGACAAGGACTTTACAAAGAGTGAGATATTTGAAGAACCACGTCCAAGTGACAACGCAGGGGTGACAGTCTTTAGACTTGCTATGTTCTTGTCTCAGATGACACCCTTGTGGAAAGACCGTGATGCAATGTTTCTTAAGTATATAGAGGAGAATGAGAATGAGTGAAAGAGAACCTGTGTTCAAGACTCCTCCAAAGGCTAGACTTGAAAAGCTAAAAGCAGTTTGTAGAATGTCCGTAAGAGAAACAATCAGAGAAGCTGTTTCATATGACGGACTCTCAGGACGCACAAGAAAAAAGATTATTGATGACTTTGGTCTGTTGTGGGAAGAAAAGGGTGGGAAGTCTGAAGATGATATAAGTGTTGACGAGTTGTTTGATTATGAGGTAAAAACTGATGCCATCGTTTAATGAACACAAGAAAAACCTTGTAAAAGCTGTTGAAGATGTGATAAAAGATTATGTCAAGGATGGACACACAAGCTTCGAGCGAGTGGAGATGATCTCATACGCTGGTAGAGAGCTAAAGCGTTTTGACCCAAAGCTAGAGATCACGTGTAAGTGGCTCGCACGAGACTAACGAGAGGATTCATATTATGAAACGTCATAAGATAAAGATAGTGTACAAATGTCCATACTGTGTTAAAGAGTTTTCTCAGCCTCCAACACCTTTGTCTCTTTCGGTTCATGGACTGATTCTGAAGAGAAAGTATTGTCCTCATTGTCATGTGTTGTTTCCTGACTGTCAAAATGATGTTGTTCTACAAGTCCTAGAGCCTGGAGATGACCCCACTGGCGATTTACAACAAACGACAAGTCAGTCCGATGCTGCTTTAAGGGAACGGAGAGGTTCCTACACGTACGTAAAACACGTCGATTCGCTTCTGTTACGGTCGGACCCCAACTTGTTGACCAACCAAGAATTGACGAATCTGTGTAAAATGCTTTTGAATGTCCTCGCAAGTCGTTGAACCAGAAGTGTTTCTCGATTCCGGAGTTGATACCTAAAACTTGTTGCCTGTCACTCTTTAACGTGTGTGGATAAGGATAGCACGAGAGCATCAAGTTAACAGACCATGATTGCATCAAGGGATTCTCACGGGGGAACGCAAAGAAGTCACTGAGCTTCCCTGGACATCCTTCAAGAATGTTGTAGAGACCATTGCAAGGAACTCCACTTTCGATACTTACGACACATAAGTCAAAGGTCAAGAGAAACGAGACAAAGCCGTTGTATTTCAAAGCTCTCAAAAGGCTCACGAGTTCAGCATTATCAAACACGCTTTGTAAGCTTGAGTCATTACAATACCTACATGCATATCCACTTTCGACAATGTAACCAAGGTCGTCGTTCATCAGAGTCTTCAAAGGGATTCCGACTATGAGCTGTTCTAGGAAGTCATGAGAATCAAACCATTTTGTAAGCACAAAGTCATAAGACTTCCGGCTTGTGGGCTTATACCCAAGAGCTTCCACAGCACTCGACACTAGCTGGAACTCACCACCGACAAGATAAGTCGAAAGCTGAGACGTGTCAAGACGTTGGTCATTCAAGACCATTTCTGCGTCTGCAATAACTGGTGTGATAGTGTCACCTTCAAGAGTAAAGTGTCGTCTGAAAGGCTCTGGATTCTTCAAGTTTAGAAAGATTCTCACATTAATTCTCCTTAGTGTTCGCGGTTGTAGTTGTTCCATCTTCGACGCAGGATGTTCTTTTTCCTGACAAGTGTCTCACGTTCAAAACGTGGCTTGGTTTTTACGATTGTTTGTCTGCCTCGTGTGGTCTTTCTTTCAACTTTCTCCCTGCCCCACTTGTCAAGAACACGAAGTGCATCGCGTAAGGTTGTGCCGTTCTTTACAAGAGTTTTCATGTAAGAGTTAACATAGTCATCGCTTGTATTTTCAAGAGCAACATTCTTGATGGCACCGTGGATGTCACCTGTTGAAGTAGGTGGATTTGTAACAAAGAGAGCGTTTTGGATGCGTAAGAGTGCACTTCGCTCTTGAACTTTTGGCTTGTAGTCGATGCCAAAGAGTTCTCTGCCAGCCTCACGCAGGTACTTTGAGCGTCGCTTGTCACCCCAGCTGTCAAGTATTGCTGTCGCTCGTCTGTAACCCCAGTAGTAATAGTTCAGGTACTCCTCACCAACGTTTGCAAGGTCTCTGGCTTCAATCTTTAACTTGTCAAGAGTAATTTCATCTCTGTCAAAACCGTACTGAATACTTCTACCTATGAGAACACTTGCGTGTTGAGCACCCTTTGTAAACGAACGAGCTGCTGCCCAGATTTGTGATGGCATATCGCCTTTTGCAAACTTACCTATGATAGTCACAGGAGTGAACAAAGTATTAACTCCGCCAACTCCGCCATAGCTGAACGGGTCAAGCTGAGCAGCAGCTGTGTTCAAGAGACGTTCTGGGAGGTCTCTTCCACCTTTTAACTGGCCGACAATAGCGCTAAAGACTGTTCCACCTACAACAGAGAGTGCGAGGTGGTTGGCAAGACTCTTGACACTCTCAACTTTCATATGACTGTCACCATTCTTGAGATTGTAGAGTTGTGTATACCAGAGCTTTACATAATTCCTCCACCAGGTTGCGTACTGCATAGTAGGCATGCCTATGGTTGTGTTAGAGAAGAAATCTCTCAAAGGCTTGATATACTTGTACTGGTTGTGCTCTGTCTGGAGACGTGCTGTCTCAAGTATTACATCATCAATCTTACCCTTTGAGTATAAGCCTTCAAGATAATTCTGTTCCCAAGGCATCAGCTTCGAGAACCCAAGCTTTTTACTTGCCTGGTTCCAAGGTAAACGCTTTTTCTTTAACACATCTGTAGCAGTTGTAAGCCAAAAGTCCATGGTTGAGTATCTGTTCTTTCCGTCTAGCCAGATATGTGCGTCTGCCATGTAGTCTGCAAAGAGGGAGTTCATGTAGTTAATAGCTGGGTTGTTACCAACTGTACGTATGATCTTGCCAGCATTTGTAAGGTCTTTCCAAGGTGTTGCTGTGAAGTCAGCATAAAGTTCTTTATACAACGGGCGTTCCATTATGATACGTTTTTCCATATACTCCGCCATGTCAGATCCCCACTTTTTCTCAAACGCAGCTTTGTTAGCACTGTAAAGAGAGAGAGCTTGTTGAATCGGCATGTTGGTACGACCAAAGAGACGCTGGACAAACTGCTTAAGCTGGAGCTTTCCTGTTGAAGCCGGAACTTTAAAGAGATTACTCATTGACTTTTGTACTTCAAGAAGTGTACTAGAGAGTGGACTATCATACACTCCTACAAGTCTCTGGAGAGCTTTCTTTAGTGTATTCATACTTCCGGCCTGTAGGTGTGGACTAGCCTGCTTCCACAACTCATTTATCGGCAGGGCCATTTCATAGTATCTGTCTTGGAGAATATAATGATGGAGTATTTCGCTCACAAAGTCATCTGCTGGTGCACCTTCTTTAGTAACACGACTTTGTAACATCTTTTGCCCTGGGCCTTTGGGGGCCATGTAAGCTTTAATGTTCATATTCTCCCCCACGATGTTACTTATGAACCTTTGGGACATTCTCAGCGAATAGTTAGAAACGACTAGAAAGTCCGTCTCAGGGCTCTTAGAAAGCCGCTGGAGCTCGTTGGAAAGCTCTTCACCCTTCAAAGACTTAAGACTATCATACTCCTTAAGAGCCGTTAGACGGTCACCAGTAAGACCCATTGTGTTACCTGTTTGAGCAAAGTGCAAAAGTCGGTTGTGTTTTTCCTTGTACTTTCCACCCCCAGGCTCATTATCAATCTTTCTAAGTTCTTTTGCGACAGCTATTGACGCAGGAGACATCTCGTCAGGGAAGACATTCTCTGGATTGTTCAAGCTCTGGGCAATCAACAACTGTTGCTCTAGTGGAAGTAGTCTTGCATCCTGACCAGCAGCTTTGTTGATGCGTTCATATGTCGCACTTTGATATGCTCTCGAGTGCATAAAGCCTCTCTCTGCAGCCACTCCAAGTTCGTACAAGCCGGGGAGACCAAGAGCTTGTTCTATGTGACCTATGTTGTCAACAAGGTCAAAGATGGTGTGTGACATAAGTCCGAACCTGTACTTCTTGCCACTCTCTTCACGCTTTCTTGCATTCTCACCTAGTGTGTTATTATAGTCTGAAGGTGGGCCTTTTGACACACTAGCTGGGTCTACATTATCTGGATTTTTGAGCGTGTCTCCAAACTCAACCCTTTGTCTCTGACTTATTGCTTCTGTTGTAGCTCTGCCCAGAGACTCTCCAACTCGCTCGGCTTGAAGCCCTGTCTTCGTGCTGCCTGTCTCCAGACCGACATCTTGGCCTGTCTCTCTCGCTTTGATTGCATTGCGTTTGATAACCTCCCTAGAAGTACCACGCCTGGACGCCCAAGCTTCTGTAACTTGGAAGAAGTTGTTGATTGTGTCATACGAAAGTCCTTTCAGTGATTCTAAAACAAGAGTAATTGCATTTGCTTGTTCTGCCTCAGTAGCCTTGTCGAACTGAGAGAGTGTTCCTTCAAAATCATCACTCTCTTTTCTATGACTTGCTTCATTATGGGTGATTTCATGCAAGGTTGCATCTATTAACTTACCTGAATAAAAAGCAAGAGCTTCATCAAGACCAAGAGTGTCTTCAATAATTTTTGCTTCTGCTTTGTTCTCAAGCCACACACTAGCTGCGTTTAAGAACACAAGATCTTTTTCAGTGCCTAGAGTGTTTGAGTAATGATATATTCCAAGAAAGTCATCTGCTGCCCCCATCGCAAATCCGCCGAATTCTGCAAGCGTGTCAGATTCTGTTTTGCGAGTGAATAGGTTTTGTTGAAAAAGACTGTTTGTGAGAAGTTCAAAGCCTTGTGGTATTGAGTTTGCAAGACTCTCATAGACAGGTGAATTTGCTGCTTTTTGATATGTTTCTTTCTCTGCTAAACTTCCTTCAGTCATTGTCTGTGGCAGGTCAAGGAGCTTGACACTTGTACCAGCAATAGGTAAAGCGTTGGTCATGGCTTTTCTGGTTATGTAAGACTCTTCAATAAGATATTCAAGAGAATCTTCATTGATGGGTTGTGATGTTTCTTCATTAGTTAGTAAGCCAGTGAGAGAATCTTTCTCAGCAATCACATTTGACAAGTGTGCACGGAGAGAGCCTGTAAGTCTTGTAACTTCGTCAACATCCTCATTCTCAAGAGCATCTCTTAACAAGAGTGCTTGAGCACGTGTACGCTGGTTTTCAACAAGCCCAGCAGCAGCACTTTCACTCACATTAAGGTGGGCTGATAATAAGTTCTTTGACTGCACATTCTCAATTTCAACTCTGTCAGCTTCTGGAATTTTCTCAATTGCCTCGTCAAGACTCTCTCTTATCTTTTCCCTTGCCTGGAACTCATTCAGCAGTCCTGGCATTATGTCAGTGTTGAAAACCTCAAGTTCTTGCTCACGAGTAAGCTCACTGCTTGTAACCTGACGGATGTTCTCAAGCTCGACCAGGCCGTCAAGTGCTATCTTGTGTGCCTTCTTTTCACTGATGTTATAGTTTTCTGTTATTTGTTTTGTGACAAAATCAGCATCTATGTGTTTGTAGATATCACTTGTTTCTTGCTTTGTAAACTTTATCCCATGAGACCCAGCTACAAAACTCGGCACACCGAACAAGACTGTTGCTCCTGCAGCACTTATGGCTTCTGTCAAGCGACTGTTAAGCCAGTCACCCCACGAACTCTCCTGATTGTACAAGTGTTTTGCTGCCAAGTCACCAACGGTTCCCTGAAGGACTTCCTCAACGCTTTCACGAGCGATAGAAGCAAGATGCCTACGAGTTGTGTAGCCTACAGTCTTTCCAGCCTTAAAAGACAAAAATTTCTTGTACGCAGCCTTAGACGAACGTGCGGCAAGTGCTCTTGTACCTGCTTTGTTAAGCTTCAAGAACTCACTTATTTGTGCAAGTTCTATCACAGCATTTATGCTTCCGACAATGTTTGCACTCCACTCAGCAGTCTTCGTGTCAGCACCAGCCTCGATAGCTCTGTCATAAGCTTCTTGACCTTCAACAAGATAAGCTATTGAACCCGCTGCTGCGATTCCTGCTGCACCACCACCTGTCGCAATTGTGCTTCCCAGGGTAAAAAGCATGTAGGGTGCGTTTGAGAAGACAGTATTCGCAAGCTTCTTACCACTCGTGAGGTTTTCCCACCAGGCTTCTGATTGTAAGGCACTTTTTTCAGGCCTGGAGGCAAAGTATGTCTTTCGGCCAAGGTCAAAAGCACTCATGGCACGAGATTTTTCGCCTGTTATATAAGACTGCAGAGTGTTAAGCCTGCGAGACACAGAGCCGACAATGTTATAGCCACCTCTGTAGACAGCTTTACCTGTTGCATCCCACCAAGTTGCTTCACTTTCTGGAGAGTAAAGCTGGGGAATATCACCAGAGGTTAACTGTGTGAGCTCCTCCCAGTCGTCCCACGCGACTTTAGCTAGTTGTTCACGTCTGGCGAGGAGTTCATAAGACCATTCTTTCTCATCACGTGCCTGTGTCTGGCCACCAAGCTGGAGATAGTGTTCAAGAGAAATGTCTTCAGTGCGAAGATAGTTTTCTGCAAGCTCTTGTCTTGTGGGCTCACTCGTTCTGGGAGCGAACATGTTACCACGTGAGAGAGAAGATTGAGAGCTTGGAGCTTTCACACTCTCTATGCCTAGTGTGCTATCAAGACGCTGAAGCGGGTCGGTTTTTGAAAGAAGTCTATCAAGGTCTACTCCTGACATTATGGTTTACCTCCAGCAGCTCTCAACTCTCTCATCTTCTCGTCCATGAACTTTTTCTTTGGGCCTTGAGTCATACTATCACCCAAAGGATTCAAGCCACCACGTTTGAAGAAGTCATGCAAGAGCATAACAGGGTTCAGAGACTTACCACGACCAAGACCAAAAGAACCTTCAGACACTTGTCTGTATTCTTGCTCCCACGCTTTTTGCCTAAGACCGCTCTGGGTGAGTTGAAGTCCACCTTTTACTTTCTTTGCAACACTTTCAGGGTCATACTTTTTCCACTCACTGGGATCACGATTTGGTAAAGGTTTCCATGTCTCTGGCTCTCGTTCAGTGATCATACCAATAGCTTTTTGGATTCGTTCTTTTGGAGTCTTGCCTAGTTCTTTGCTGTTGTAAGCTTTTCTCAAGCGTTCTCTGTGAGAAGGATTACTTACAAGACCAACAACTTCTCTGGAAGTCAGACTAAAACCGTCTTTCACAACATCTGAGTTGATGATATCATAATAGAGTTCACCAGGTGGAGAGTTTAGGAAGAATGCTTCTGGAGTATTTGGCAAGCCATTAGGATCAATCCAGTACTTGAAATTCGTGTTCTTGTAATCACCTTTCAAGCGTGACTGTCTGATCTCACCCCTGATAGTTGATTCCATTTCTGCAGCTTCTTTAATGGTACCAACATCAAGAACGTCTAAAAGAGCTTCAGTCCTGCCAAGAAGTGCTTCTTTTTTTGCACTCAAGACAGCTAGTTTTTTCTCACTCACTCCAGCCTGACGGCCTTCTTCTATGAGCTTGTCAACTCTTTGAACATCTTTCAAAATCCAGTCTTCGGCTGTCAAGGCTTTCTTTTCTTGAAAGTCTTCATACTCAAAAGTCTTGATTTGCTTAACATGTTCGCTGTCTGGTCCGCCCATTTCAGGACTAGAAAAGTGTGCAAGCATCGCATTCTTTTTAGCCTCGAAGCTTTCAGGAGAGCGAGAGCTTGAGAGCACTGCACGTCCGTTTGCAAGCATTCCATTACGACTGTTGATGGTTGACATATAAGACTGTTGGTCTCTCAAGATTCTTTGTTTTTCAATACCACTTGCTTCAAAGGTTGCAATCTGTGCTTGGGCTTTTGCGAAGTCAGCGTTGTCACGTGCTTGGCTTACTCTAGCATTCTTTGTTTCTTCAGCTATTTGAGCTTCGATAGCAACACGTTTGTTAATATCTGGCTCACGAGAGAGCTGAGAGTTTAAAAGCTCAAGGTTTTTCACTGAGTTCTCTCTTTGTTGTTTTCTCAGTGCAAGAGTCTCAGGGTCAAGATTTTCTTCTGTCCACAAAAGCCTTCGCATTTCGACATCAAACACTTCTTTTTGTCTGTCATTGTTTTGCATGTTCATTATGTGTTGTTCTTGAGATCTTTTATCTGCGTTTTTTGTAATCTCAAGACGTTCTTTAGCATTAGCTATTGAGGCTTGTGTAGCCTTGCGTCGGAGTTCCTTGTCACGTTGGTCTATTCTGTGTTTAAGCATTGCGTCCCAAGCGGGAGACATAGATCCTCTGGATGTTACACCATGCGATGGTCCTGGCATGTTACATTACCTCCTTCCACACAAGATCTTTGAAGATGCACAAGAATCCGTTGACTTGAGTAACTAAGTGTGGCCATACTTTCAAGACGTCTTGAGCTATGAAGCCTATGTCAGAGCCATGACAGCCAAACTTTTCTGCTTTGTCATTCCAGTCCCATGTGGCTACATTCACAGGCAAGCCTGTTGTGATATACTTAATGTTTTTCTTGAGTCTAACGTCTGAGAATGCAGCAGCCATCGATGCAGTCCCACCAGCCTGAGCACCTCCTGCAAGTGCAGCCTCACCTGCGGCTGATGCCATTGTGGTACCAAAACCAGCGATGTCTTTTGTAATGTCCCAACCAGACATCGGCTGCCACCAGTTAGTCGAGGTTTGAGGAATGCCCATATAGGTGAGCATGTCACTTACACCAGGGGCTGGGTTACTGTAAGCTTGCATAGCTCTCGTAGCTGCTGTCTCTATCCGGTTTTGGAACGGGAAGGACATTTCCATCCGGTTGGCGATTCTACCTGCTTTCAAGTCAGGAATCCCCATAGCGAATGGGGCTATTTGTGCACGAAGCTGGTTTGCTTGAAACTCAGCATCCAAGTTACGGAACATTATGTCTCGTTCAGTTGTTGCTCGTTCACCAGCAACCGTTTGTGCAAAGTCAAGATATGCATCTCCGGTTAGTTGAGCACGACGACTACTGCCTGCTCCACCTTGCATAGCTAACATGTCAGACATGGCAGGGATGAACTGGGTTTCAAGAGCTCGATAGCCAGGAGTTTCGACATTCTCTGTAATTGCTTTTTGAGCAGCTTCGCTCGTGATAGAAGGGTCCCAGTTCATCATCTCACCAAGCCACTTTATAATACTATCATCTAGTGGACCGTCAAGGGAAAGACCAGCAAGCTCACCTTGCATCTTCTCAAGCGTAGGGTCAAGAGGCGTGAGGAAGTTTTTCAAGAACTCACTCATTCCACCACTCGATGCAAGCAAGTCCTCAATACGAGGTCTTGAAAGACCTTCTTCAAGGTATGGATAAACTGCCTTCTCACCCTTTTGCTGTAACGCACTTCCAGTGTGGACTTGCTCAGCTCTCGGAGGTTCGTTGAAAAAACCACTCACATTAATTCTCCTTGGTTGACGTTTTCACACTCTCAAAAGCTTTAGGCTCTTTGATGGGTGTATTTTCTTTTTGTACTTCAGCTTCTGTGATCTCAACATTCTCCGGCTCTTGAGGCTCTTTAGCTTTTTGGCTTCTAAACATTTCACGACCAGCAATGAGTTCTTCTTCAAAGTTTTCAGGAATTCTGTAGCTTAAGACTGTTGAGTGGTTCTCGAAGCCCCACTTGCGTAAGAAGGGTTCAGGACTTCGACGAGTCTCTGCTCTCAACTCTGTGAGACCACGTGCTTCAGCCCACATCACAAGTCTCAGGAACATAGAGTCTTTCCAAGACTGAAGCGTGAAAGTTGGGTCTGCCCAGGCTTGGTAAATATGCACATATGTCTGACCAGGGATGTCATAGCCAAGGACAAAGGCTTTTACTTCAACATCATCCATTATCATTCCTAGGAAGATGTTGTCAGCACCAGACTTAAAAGCGTTCTTTAGTTGTTCACCTAAGACTTCTGGCTCTACGTCATCATCCTGATCCAGGTGGGGGATGATGTAGTTGACTGCAGATGAGTTTTTAGCTATGATAATTTTCATATTCAATTCCTTTCATATTTCACGTAAAAGTTAGAAAAAATGTTTCTTATGTCATGTGCACTCGCAGCGGTTGTCT
>Ga0114918_10005826_pt1 | contig 10535 bp, 10 predicted proteins | sample LantaG_FD_87015 | JGI IMG/M metagenome (GOLD analysis project Ga0114918, IMG submission 87015) | Deep subsurface microbial communities from Baltic Sea to uncover new lineages of life (NeLLi) - Landsort_02402 metaG | ecosystem: Environmental > Aquatic > Marine > Oceanic > Sediment | place...
CCTTATCTGAAAGAGGTGAGTCTGAGGCTGTCAAGGGTTCCTGAGTGGAGTAGACATATATAGCCTCTCTTTTTAAGTTCGTTTATTGCGAATTTGCTATATGAATGGGCTATAACTACTCCCTGCACTCTCTCGTAGGTTTGGTTGATAAGTCTAAGTTTGAAGTGTAGGCAATATTTTGCAATTTGTCCAACGACTGCATGCGTAGCTTTTTTCAGTTTGAACTCTATTGGGAAAAGGGTTCCCGCATCATTTAGCGACACCATGTCACATCGATCCTTTTTCTTTTTACTCCCGCATTCATGTTCAAGAGAATTAAGCCGGATTTTTCCTCCCAATAGAGGTTCCAGCATCTTTTGGTTCCGGCCGACTTTTTTGACAATTAGAGCCTCTTCCTCTATCTCAGTGTCGGTCAGTTCCATCTCATGTTCCATGGGAGTGAACTCTTCAAATACCTCAAACATTTTCCCCATTTCAAGTTGCTGTTTCACTAATTTCAATTCCTTCATCTTTTCCTGATTAAGGAAGTTCTGAAAGGGAGATTTATCTTCGGAGTTTTTGTTTTCTTGTCCCAGAAATTCATAATACATTTTCATGTTTTCAAACTCACCAAGAAGGGAAGCGTTATAACATTTGTAATATAACACACTGACGATTCCATGCGAAGCAGATTCATTTTTCATGTTTCATTCCTTTTTTATGTGTCCTCATATATACATTCCATTTTCTTTTCTGCAAAACCTTCAAATAAAAGGAAGCGGTTTGAGAAAAAACGAAGATATATAACAGGATCCTTTTAACTAGTAATTAAAGAGAGGTAACATGAAAAAGAAAAAAGACACTGATATGTATCTGCAGCATAAGCTGCCTTGGGAAAGTGAATGGGAAGATGTTGGAGCCGGAAAAACTATTGACTGCGAGAAGTTCATGAGCATACTGGGCGAGGAGCCTCCTCATTTAATCGCTACAGAATATAGAATAATAAAGAAAAAGTTGACTCAATTGCGTAATAAAGCAAAATCAATTGTATGCCCTGTCTGTATAATGAGTGGGTCACAGATAGCCGACAGGCTTAAGGAGCTAAAGAGAAGCGACTAATGCAAAACGAAGTTATTAAAATTGGTAACGTCTCATTTCTTTCTCAAACAGATAAGACTATTATCAAAAAGATTTTCAACTCGGATTTTGAAATCAATGATGATTTTAGTGGGAACAGATCTAAGATAACCTTTGATTCTCTATCTGAGTCTACAGCCGTGGAATCTGGGATGGAAGTGGTTTCCAATGTGACGGAAGTTACGGCGAATCCTGTAAAAGTGTATTTTGCAAAGTATAGAAAGAACACTTGCGATTGGGGCGATGTTTTATATTATGGTGTCCTCGATGAATATGATGATATAACTATGGATGAGTGGCAATTTTTGTATTCCAATGATCAATATTGTGTTTACAGAATTTTTGCCTATACTCTTCCTACAACTCTTCCTCTTAGCGGGGAATTGCCTTCAGCCGGGAATGCGCCATTTATCAAATATGAATCGTTTAAGAACGTATGGCTAAGATCTCCGTGCACATTTAAGTATGAGACCTCCGTGGTTTCTTTAGTGGATTCTCCCGGAACTGATAGCTGGGTATTGGCAGATTCAGGAGATACTCAGTGTAGCTTTGTTTATACTAAATCAACTCCTTTTGGCTGTAATTTTGATGTCCCAAGCACTGATACGATTGTTTTAGGGGAAGATTGTGAATGCCTTGAATTATCATCGTCATCTTCGAGTGAATCTTCTTCATCGTCTACGGTATTCATGTCAAGCCAATCCTCGGCAAGTTCTGAGTCCACACCTAGTTCAGAATCCTCATCGTTGAATTCTTCATCGTCTGAAGTGAGAATGTCTCCAAAGAATGTTGATACCATTTATTTAAGAATTGTTGGAGAACCTTTTGTCGCCTCAGAATATGTGCTTCCATTGGTGAGTGCTAATGCAGTACCTCTTGTTTGGACCGCTAGTAGCCATAGTTCACAGGCGGACACTGTTGGAACTGTGACGGTTACTATGAATGCGTCGGGAAGATTTCTTCTTTCAGTTAACGCTACCGTAAGCGGTTCAGCCATTGTGATAGAAAACGCATTGCTCTCCAATATCCGCAATGACAATTTTGCTCATTATTCAACGTACCTCAAGGGGCTTAGCACAGTTTGCTCTGGCTATATAACTACAAAATATACTGACGATGCTGGGGATCAAACCTTGAGCTATGACTGTATAATTAGTTATGAAAGCTTAAAAAGGAATACAGGATCTCCTAAGAAACTTTCAGAAATAATCTATGACTATGAAATAGCAGAGTTATCTATTGACGACGATTCAGAAAAAGTAAATATATACTTTGGAAAAGCAAATATAGAGAAGGACGATTCAAGCGACATATGTAGAGCCTGGGGCCTTTTCTGCTTAAATTATGTGGAAGATGGGAAGTGGTCCTATTCTAATGATGATCAGGAAATAGAATTGTCACGCACTGATGGCGGATGTTGGACGCTTTACAGAAAGTATAAAAATTCATTGACAGATACCCAAGAAATTTACATGGAAATAGATTCAAAAACCGTTACCTCAAACTTGTCAGGGGAATATGACGGCTTTGCAGGGACTTGCATAGTACCAAGATCTTTGATAAGAGGTGGAGTAACAGAAGCTAGTGCAAATGATATATGTAACGACAAGGATACAGTTGTTGCATTTTATTCTGGCGATTCATGTTCGCAGAATGCTGACTATAATCCATATTTGGGAAATTTAGCTCTCACAGTTGATGGTGGCGGATGGGATGGAGAATCATCTTATAATCTTGCCCCTAACGTGATTAGCGCAAATTTAAGTGTTTGGAATTGGTCTAGTAACAGTAAGGCAAACGGCTATGAATATGCCGTGTTCTTTTCTCATGATGGTATTTTATGGAAATTGATGCTCATGAAATTTACTTCTACGTCGAGAAGTTATTTATTCACTGAATTCATCAAAGAAAATCAAGATCTTAACAGTTTTTCTTCTATTTTTCAAAAAGTTCATAAGTCTTACATTAGTTTGAACGGCTCATGGGGAACGAGCAATGCGACAATAACGATTTCAGGAATCGAGGATTAATTTTTAAGTGAAATAGGAAAATGAAATGGAAAACAATTTTTTTGATTCTTACCATTGTAAGTCGAAGTTTCATTGTAAAACATGTAGAGATATAGAGGACGATGGTTTTAGAGTGCAGTTACATGACAGTTTTTCTGACATACATGAAATTAATTTTGATTGCCCTCATGGAGTTCCTTGGGGAGCAAAAGGTGAAATCATGGAGGCGTCGAAAGACAAGTACGATGATAGAAATATCGTTAATGTAGATATGGTAAAAAGTTCTAGAGAGCTTTTTGAGAAAGTGGAAAAATTACAACCAATCATAGACGAATATGGTGGAAAGGTTGCTGACTCAAAATGTTCGCCTTGTTTACGAGCTAGAATTAATAGAGCGATCAATAGAGTATTGGTTTCTCATATACAGGAAAACAAAGACATAAACTTACTTAATAGTCTCAATCAAGATTTGATTTTAGCGGATGGCGAAACAGACAAGCAAGTATCAGAATGGAAGAGTGAGATACAAAATGTCCTATAATATAGATAAAAATACTAGGTTGTATTACGTTTGGACAATTCGCTATGATAAATATCTATGTAGGTGGTCTAACCTATCCTCTTCAACGACTTCAACAAACGGAAGAGATGAGTGGGTTGCTACTACCAATTATCGTTTTTTGGTGATGACCTATCATAAGAGAACTGCGAATGATTCTACTCAACCTGATTTACCTTCGGATTTGAATTATCCTGGCTATCCTCCTCAGAAGTATGTTTCTATGGAATACATTAAGTGGAGAACTGTAAAATCTTCTTCCTATATTGGAGCGCCTACTCAGTTGAGTTTTATTACATCCTCAGGAGATGATTTATGGAGACAGGTTACTCCATTTGAATACGAGATGACTCAATCTGTCCCTATGTTTTGTGCTACAATCCCTCAAATTCCATCTTTTACTAACACAGTTTTGAAATATGACGATACGGATGTATACAGAAAGTTCAGAGCAAGATGGGCATGTAACTCTTCTGGTGTTTTGACTTATGTGTCTGGACCTACTTATATCAATAGTGTTAAAGAAAGAGGAAATGGGCGTTGGGAATATGAGGGAAAAACTTATGCTGATTCAGTTTTAGGAACAGTTTATGAGATCATTTGGGTATCTTATGAGGCTGGAATAGGAACTTCTCCAAATAAGGTAATATCAGAAGATTTGCGTACACAGTTGTCCTCTTATTGCGAAACACAAAGCTCATCTACTGACACGAGCCTTGAGGCATCTGACGTATCTCTAACACGGAGAACATTTGATGAAGAAACATACAGCGGGTATCCAGTTTACAGAGTTGAATATACCTGCGCCACTAAAACCTTTGGCGATGTTGAGTTGATAGCCTTAGACCAAGATGATAAACAAAAGAGAACAAATGCTTGGGAATATATAGACCTTTATACGGAATTGAGTATAAATAAATGCGTGTTCTATTATTATTCTTCGGGATATCAGACGGACATAACGAACGAAGAAGCGGCCGCATTAACAAAACCAACTACAACTAATATCAAACTTTATGAGTGTCCGTGTAGTTGGCTTATTGATGTTGATCAAGTTCTCGAAGCAACTGAATTTATTACGCTTATTATATCTGGTCTTGAGGGCAGGGCTAGTTCTAGAAATAGTGTTTATAAGCTTTCCAAAATTGAAGGAGAAAATTCTTGGAAACTAGAAGATAGCTCTAGAGAGATCGTACTGAAGTACACTTCAGACACATGGGATTTTTCATTGTCTGATAATTACAAAGACAATAATTATTTGCGAATTGATAAAGAGATCGCTATAACAAGTAGTTTCATAGGAAATTTTAGAATAGTTTTTAGTGAGAGTGCTGATTTTTCCGATGAAGATGGGGTGGGAACTTGTATGTTGAGTTTCGAAGGAAATACCTTAGAAGATTATGTCGCCCCAGTTGGAGCCGCCACTAGCTCAACAACTACGGATGATGATTCTTCTTCATCTTCATCTTCATCTTCATCTAGTGAAAATGATGATGTAGTTGAAGGAGCGACAACGCCAGATGTGTATATATATGAAGATTTTTATGGACCTGAGGCTGAAGAGCCTATTGAAATGCCAGAAGTTTAATATGAAGGAGAGAATTGTTTATGGACTCTAAGGGTGTTATCTATTATAATCGTGGCACTAAGTGCATGATTCGTTTGTTAGTGTCTTTTTATTCTCTCCGTAAACATTGGACAGGACCAGTGACTGTTATCTGTGCCGGTCCTCAAGAGCCTTGGTTTCTTGAGGCTATTAAAAAGTTAGGTGGAGACACAGTTAACATTCCTTACCGAGACGGAATTGGTTCTCTTGTCTTAAAAGCAAGTCTTTGGAGACATTCCCCCTATGATTTAACGATGTTTATGGACGCTGACACAGTTGTCCTCAAGCCTATTGATGAATATTTTGAGTTTATTAAAGAGCATGATTTTGTTACAGGAAGTTTTGCTAATTGGAAAACTACAGGAGGAACTGTTTCAAAAAGAATTAAAGCATGGGAATGCGTGGCTCCAGACTTAATCAAACCTGCTTTGGAATTCGGCGCTGCTGTTAATACTGGTATTGACGGATGGAAGAAAGATTCCACGTTGTTACGCGAATGGGAGACTCTGACAGAAGCAGGAGAACAAAATGGTTGTACTACAAGAATAGTGGATGAAATAGCATGCCAAATTCTTCTTCCTAAGCATAAATGCTATGTGGCCGATACTCGTTGGGGAGAATCTGTGAAATTTGGAAATTACAACGAGAACGAAACAGTTATCATACATTATCATGGGAATAAACATGTGGGAGATAGACCTACTAATCATATATGGAAGTGTCTTTATTGGGAAATGATTCGAACATTGGATATCGCAGAGATGCAGGGTGACTCATGGAAAGACAGATCACTCAAGGGTTATTTAAAGAGCCTTCCCAAGAATCTCACTATTGTAACTGGGGTCAACGAAAAATATTCCAAAGCATTTAAGAAGCATTTTCCTATGTGGATGAAGACTGAGGGTCTTATGGAAATGCCTTTTATGATTTTCGCTCATGCTGATTGCTATGATGATATAGTGGAATTCTTAAAACCTTACAACAACATAGAGAAGATTGTTAAGTGGGAATTCCCAGTCGCATCAAATATGAGGGAAGAAATGCTTTCTGCTTTTGTATTTGGAACTGCTCAAAATGTAAGAACAAAATATTGGATGAAGTTAGATTGTGACTGTACTCCCATTGTCGATAAGGTTGAACTTCCTCCTGAGACCTTTGAGAGCGTCATAACGGCCTCTAAATGGCATTACACCAAAGTAAAGGGCGATGATACTGGGAATGAAAGACATTGGCTTAATAGGCTTGACGATTGGGCTGACGCGCTTCCTGACTTTAAAGGAACTGATAGAGTTTTCCCAGATAACATTGAGGGTAAGAGATATAGACACCGTAGAATTTGCTCGTTTTGTGAGATTGAGAAAACTGCATGGACCAGGCATCTTGCAACAATGTGTGGAGATAGATTGCCCATACCTACTCAGGATACTACAACATGGTACGCCGCATTCAGATTAGGAAGAAAGATTACTGAACATAATTTTAGAAAGTATTTAAAACCATGATAAACGACATAGCGCATAGAGATGAATTTACATCTTTAATTAATAGCAAGGGATATAAAGTGTGCGCCGAAATTGGTTTGGGCAGGGGACTTTATGCATTACACTTGTTGGAGAATTCTAATCTAGATCATCTTTATAGTTTTGAGAATTGGGGATCTAGATGGGCAAAAAAAGTAAAAGATAAGACGTTAAATAAGTTTGTCCCTCATTCAGATAGATTTAAACTTATGGAAGGTAATGCCCGAGAAGAGATTAAAAATTTCCCTGACGGATTCTTTGATTTTGTCTATGTTGACGGCTATCATAAATACAAATATGTGAAAAGAGATATTGAGGCATGTTATCCGAAGGTTAGAATAGGTGGATTTTTTGGAGGACATGACTATATCGAAAATGGGAAATATGGTGTTGTTAGAGCAGCAAATGAGTTTTTCTCATTAATAGGAAGAGAATTTAATGTAACCCGTGAAGAGTCAATTGAATTAGATAATCCTAGTTTTTGGATGATTAAATGAATTGGAGAATAGAAAATGAAACCTTCGATCACTATAGCTATACAGTGTCATAATTTTCAGAAAAGATTGAGTCTGATGCTTTCTAGTCTTTTGGCTCAGAAAAAACAGAGCAGATATGAACTCATAGTTGATGTGGCACATATGGCGGATAATGGCACCCCTTCTACTGAGGAACTAGCATTGTATTTTTCTGAAAAGGGACTTATTGTCCGAGGCAGAGCGTATAATGATTACAGCAGGTTCAAATATAGGGGCCTGACTCGCAATGATCAAATTGCCTCATGTGATACGGACTTCTTACTTTTTGCTGACACAGATATGGTTTATCATAACCGTTTCTTTTTTCGCATGATGGAACTTCTTTTCACTGATGAGGACTACAAAAATTATGATGGGATTTTGACCTGTGGAAGATGGTCTCAAGATAATCCCACCATAGAGAAGACAAATGAACTCGTAGATTATCTAGTAGCAAAAGATCCAGTATACATTAAAGATATATGGAGTGTTGTTGATAGAAAATTGGACAAAGTTAAAAGAAGCAATGTCGGGGCAGGATTTTTTCAGCTAATTAATATGGGGAAATGTGATCATGGGGGCATTTATGTTCCTGAAGACGGGTGCAAAGATTATAGTTGGGAAAAACGAGGTCAGAAGGCAAAATCTGACCAGCAATTCAAAAGACGAATAGGTATGAAGAAAAAATTGCCTGCATGGTATAGCGAAGCTCAGATACACGTGAACCATTATAGGGATAACATGTTTGAGGGTAGACACTTAGAAGATCAACGATAAATATAATTAAGGAGAATGAAATGAGAGAGAGGGGCTTAAAAAGAGATGAGAATGACCAGAGGGCTTTGAGGCATGGCCGCGAACGACATGTTGGTTTCTCCTTTGAGCAGGAATATTTTCAATACATGCCATTTTTCTTTTCCTCTGAAGGGAATGTGGATTATAAGTCTGTTGGCAATTATCGCGGGGCGCATGCTTTTCTTATTTGCGGCGGTCCTAGTTTTGGGGAGCTTGACCATAACAAGTTGAAGAATTGTCTGACTATGGGAGTTAATAATTCCGCAAAGACTTTTCGTCCCGATATGTGGACTTGTGTAGACCAGCCCTCTAGATTTCTGAAGTCTATTTGGCTTGACCCAAAAATTCAGAAATTCGTTCCTTTCGATCATACTGAGAGCGAATTATGGAATAACACTCCTAATGAATGGGGTCCACTTTATGAGCCTGGCAATAAGAAGAATCCTATGAGGGTTCGTCAATGTCCTAATATCACTTACTTCAGACGCAACGAGAAGTTCGAGCCTTCCAGGTGGCTTTTTGAATATACTTTCAATTGGGGCGACCATTCAAAATGGGGTGGAGGTAGATCTGTAATGTTGGTTGCCTTCAAGCTCATGTTTATTTTGGGAATTAGAAATGTCTATTTGCTTGGGTGTGATTTGAATATGGATGAGAAGAACAAGTATCATTTCGATGAGAATAGGGACAAGGGAGCACAGAGAGGGAATATGAGCACCTATAAGAAGATGATCGAGGTGTACTTCCCTAAACTCAAACCTTATTTCGATTCTTATGGCTTCAAAGTCTTCAATTGCAATCCAGAGTCAAGACTGACGGTTTTCCCTCACATGCCTTTTGATGAGGCTGTAGCAAAAGCCTCAGACCCTCTAAGTGTGGAAACAGAAATCAGTTGCGGAATGTATAGGAAGTATGAGGAGAAGATGCGTGAATTGGAGAAAGACAGAAAGAAACTGAAAGAAACTGGTGCTCTTTAAAACATTCCTTCTTGTTCGTGAAAAGTTCCATATGGATCTTTTTCTAATATTTCGGTATTGGCTTTGTCCAGATATAGAATGTTTTTGAATAGATTGCCTTTGTTTTCATTGATATTATGGTTCTGCTTGAGATAAATTATGTTTCCTGAAGCTTTTGGTTTTATATCTTTATCTCCATCTACGTCATGTAAGGAATGCCAAATCATGTTTGGAAAAGAAGCGGTAGGAAGGCTATTGGATTCTTGTTCTTGCGCTAGTTTATTTAGTATATCTAAGACCTTTTTATAGTCTTCCTGAGCAGTTTTTTTAGATTTATGATATATGCATTTTTTATATACAATATTACCTGATTCAAACGAGAATGCCGTGATAACAGTGATCCAGAATGGGTCTTTTATTTTGTTGTCAAACTCTCGGCAAGTTACTTGGATGTAGTAGGAAGTTTCATGAACTCTGGTCGCAGTGATATAAATAAAGTCTTCCCATCTCTCACTAGAGATATGCCCGAACTCTTGCGTGATCTCAGCCGCATTTTTCGTGAGTTTGTTCTCAGTCGAGGCAGATTTAGTGATGCTACCTTGATCCGAACTTGAAGCTTGTGATTTTTGATACCAATTCATATATTGAACCATTGATTTTTGTACTAGGAGTTGATAATGTCTAAACATGCTATAATAACTTGTGGTTTCCCTTATTCTGGAAAAACCGATTACTATCAATCCAACTATAGTGAATATTCGTACTTTAATGTAGATATTCCTTTTAGTGGGAACCTTGATGAGTTAAAAAAATTGACTGACACGGGGAGAAATATTTATCTTGAAGGTAGTAACCCAAGAGAAAAAAGCCGAATTCTCTATTCACAGTTTCTAAAAAACAGAGGTTATTCTGTGACATGCTTATGGTTCACAGTTCCATTTGAGGGAATCCTCTATCACAGTTTCGATATTTTGAACTTCCAAGAAAAGCAACAATTCTTGAGTCGGGCCTATTCGTTCAAAAACAATTTTGAACCTCCAAATGCAAAAGAGCCATACACAGTTTTGGAAAAAGTGCCTCCCAATCCAGAGGTAATTAAATATGGCAATGAGAAGGCATTGTTTCTTCCTATTATTGGAGTGCTGGCTCAGTTCGCTCAAAGACCTAAAGAGCTAAGGCAATATGACAAATTCGCAATTTCCAATACACAGTTTACGGAAATCGTCCAAGAGTTTTTTGAGGCTGGTTACAAAGTGATATGCGTTCCTAATAAAATGATGCCTTACATTGAAGAGAATGAAGTGCTTAAAGAGTCAAAGAGTATTTTGAAAAAGATGAAAATACCTTTCACAGATATAGTTTTTGACAAGAGAAATGGATACAAGATAGGCACAGTTAGGATGGCTCATCCTGAAGTTATCTTAAAAGTATCTAAGAAGCATTCTATCGACCTCGGGAA
>Ga0114918_10005827_pt1 | contig 10535 bp, 13 predicted proteins | sample LantaG_FD_87015 | JGI IMG/M metagenome (GOLD analysis project Ga0114918, IMG submission 87015) | Deep subsurface microbial communities from Baltic Sea to uncover new lineages of life (NeLLi) - Landsort_02402 metaG | ecosystem: Environmental > Aquatic > Marine > Oceanic > Sediment | place...
ATCAAGCAACGTGAAGGTGGCCGCAGCAATCCCAATCAGGTGCCCAGAGATGCTGAACGACATGCCCTGCAACAACGCATGATCCAGCAAAAGGGTGTCAGTCCAGAACCCATCATTGTTGCCAAATTGAGCAATGGCTATGATTTGATCGAAGGTTGGCATAGGACCATCCAGCATTTACAAGCCTATCCAGAGGGATACACTGGACCTGCCTGGGTAGGATATGGTGCAACTTATACCAGTGAATTAAAACCGGGTTTGGCCGAAGGCATCGATCCCGATGTGTACGATGATCTCGATGCCAGAACCATAGTGCGAGCTGCCAAACGTGTGATGCCTGACATCCGAGGCCGCGACACCGACGAGGGCTATGTGCATCTCACATCAGGCCGAGGCCTGGACTTGTATATCGGCGCCAGCGTGGCCGATGGTGAGATCAGCATCAACATCGGATCCGGCGGTGGTATCGCCACCAGCGGCACAGACCAAGGTGCTGTCACTGCCATAATCAAAGCAGTGTATGATACCGCAGTGCGGAAATATGGCCAACCCGACACCCCGGGATCGCTCACCATAGACGACGATGCTGGTCATGGTGTGTGGCAACACATCGCCCAGAAGCTGGGCTTGACCTATGACAGCATGAACGAAAACTTTGCTGATGGTAAACGGAAAGGTCGAAGCCGGCCTGGGCGTGTGAAACGTTCAGGCGCGTCATGCAAAGGTAGTGTCACAGATCTCCGTGCTCGGGCAAAGAAGTACGGTGGTGAGCGGGGTCGAATGTACCACTGGTGCGCGAACATGAAGGGCGGTCGAAAAAAAGCTGCTAAGTAGCTGCATGAAAAAGGCTTACATATTTGGCTGCAGCCATGCAGCCGGTTCAGAAATGTTCGACAACGACATTGATCAGGAATACACCCACAGCTATCCGGCCTTGATAGCTCGGGATCTTGGCTACGAAATACACAATCATGCCATTCCCGGCGGGTCAAACGATGCCATATTCCGCATATTGATTGACATCCATCAGTCAATCACTGACCAAGATCTCATCATATTTTGCTGGATCGGTGCCGGACGTGTGGAGATCTGGAACGAACAGCATCAACAATGGCTGCAGTTCTCGGTGGGGCAGCCTGCGTTCAAGGTTTGGGAGCCGCACCCGGTGGCACTGCAGGGTCGCGCCACCGGTGCCGACATCGCGGATCATGGGGGTTGGCAACAGTATCACAGAGCATGGCAACAGCGCTGGTTAGGCATAGAAGATCGCAATGAGAAAGCACAGGAATATCGCAACATCCTGGCAGCACATGCCTTGGCTGAGACCCGCACTGCCAACATCATCAACATCAGATCATTCGCCGGGCACGAACATGCTTACCGATCAACCACAGATCGATTTTATTGGCCCATAGGCCATGAAGAATTCTGGCAGTGGTGCCATGATCGCATGTTTGCACACACTGACTGGGGGCATTTTGGTCTAGATGCCCATCGTGCCTTTGCCGACTATGTGCTAGAGAGATTAGGACCAGATCGCCATACACAGTAACAGTGGTCAGAACGATGCTTTACTACATTGTACAACTCACAGCTAAGAGTCGCAGTGGATAAATATCGTTATATGCGAGCACGAGAATTCATTACGGAAACCACCACTGCCGGAGGCATAGCCTCTGTGGCCATGCCCATGGGTACGGTCGTAAAACGCGAGGTCGATGAAGACCTAAAAAAATGGTTCAGCCAAAAATGGGTGAGGTTTGGCCCTGACGGCAAGATCCGTGGTGACTGCGCCAGAGGCAGCAGCAAGGAAGGCAAACCCAAATGCCTACCACAAGCAAAAGCGCATGCTCTGGGCAAGAAAGGCCGTGCTTCGGCCGCTGCTCGCAAACGCAGACAAGATCCCAATCCCGAAAGGCGTGGTGCTGCAAAAAAAGTGGCCACGAAGAAAAAATGAGATATCAAGAATTTGCCGAAGAAGTTGACAAAGAAGTCAATCTCAGACTACAGCACATGTTGCGAGTAATGCGGGCTCGCTATCCCGGTGCACGCAACGATCTCGAAGCATTGATGCTGATGTTCAGTCGCGACCAAGAACGCGATCGCAGAGACATTGGTCGATTGGATCAAGAAAACGATCAAGAAGAAGCCGACATCGAGGCCATAGAACGTTATCTCGATCAGCGGGAAAGAAAACGTGACGAGGTCACACAAGAAGCCAAAAAAGACGCCTGTTACAACAAGGTACGCAGTCGCTACAAGGTATGGCCTTCGGCCTATGCGTCGGGCGCCCTGGTGCAGTGTCGCAAAAAGGGAGCTGCCAACTGGGGCAACCGGGCCAAAAAATGAGACTGGTGGAGTTTGCCGAAGGCTTTCAGATCTACGCGGCCCGAGTGCGTGTTAAAAATCCCCTGTACACCAATTCAATAGATGTGGCTGTGTTTGCCAAAAATCCTTCCATGGCCCGTGCCTTGCTGCGAGCCCAATACGGCACAGATTCAGTGGTCGCAGATGTTCGCAAAATTTCGTAAACTCTAGATTTACTTCATACATATTGACATGATCGATATCGCCACAGTTGTGATGCGCGAAGAATTGCCTATGCTGCGGCTGCAGGCCGAAAGCATTGCTAGACACGCACATGGCATTGGAGTACGCAACATCTATGTGGTGGTCAATGACGACGATGCAGTGGCACGAGAAATAGATGCTGCTTGGTGGCAGCACATGCAAGGACAAGTGCTGGTGATTCCACGCACAGCTTTTTCTGCGCCCTGGGTGGAAGATGGATGGGTCAGCCAGCAGGTCTGGAAGATCCTGACAGCTGCCATGAGCTACAATCTGTTTACCATGGTCATGGATGCCAAGACCATTTTAACGCGTACTATCGAACCTGCATGGTTGTTCACACCCGACGGCAAGTTACGCTCAGGCGCCGATTTCCCCATCTATGATGTTTTTCAACCCAGTCGCGACATCATACAAGATGTGTTTGAGATAGAAATGACACATCAGGCCGGTCCGGGCGGTGTGCCTTTTTTCTTCCACAATGACACTGTGCGTCTCATGATAGCCGACATCACAGTGCGTACCATGACGTCGTTTCCGCGCTGGTTCCAGGATCAAGGACGTGTGACAGAATTCATGCTGTACTCAGGTTATGTGCAAAAACGCTACGGCAGCCTTGAGTCAATCTACGCCGCACGGGCCCCTGAAATGGACCCCATCAATCTCTGCCACAGCGATACACGCACCTTTGATGAATTCATGACCGATGCCGAGCGCCGCGATGGTGTCAGTATCGGCATACATCGCAGGAGATGGGCCGTTATGTCCGAATCGGAACGACAACGATACCGACTGTTTCTCGTTGATCGAGGCATCACCGCAGCATGGGATCTTGCATGAAAGCCGTATGCATGGTGGCACATCCTGACGACTGTGTGATCTTCGCCTACAGTCTCATGCATCACTTTGATCAATTGAACTGGCATGTGGGTTATCTCACTTATCAACACACCGATCCACGCGCACAGGAACTTGATCGATTCTGGACTCGCCGCGGGGTGTCGACATCATTCTTAGGCTTTGTTGACGACTATCATGACATCGAACAGGATAGTCCTAGTTTTGATACTGATGCGGCTCGCGATGCCATACGAAATATCACACGAGACGCGGATATAATTCTCACGCATGATGCCGATGGTGACTACGGACACCCACATCATAAATTTGTACATGGCTGTGTGCGCGGTCTATGCCATGATCATGTGATAACTTTTGCACCGCCAGGTCAAGGCACACATCATTACAAAATTGATGCCCCAGACTACGATCAAATTGAACTGCCTCTGCATTGGTCGGTAATTAAAACATTCCATAAAGACGCTCATTGCAACAGTTATGCCATTAACCCTACCACCTATCATAGGATCTCCAATGCCTAAACTCATTGTGGCCGGCTGTAGTTTTTCTGCGTCATCAAAATCCTTTCCGGGCACAAGCTGGGCCGAAGTCATGGCTCAAGAACTCGACTGGGAACTGGTACATCTGGCGCGTCAAGGTGTCAGCAACGGTGGCATCAGGATCATGATAGACGAGATCTTGAGACAAGGTCCCGACTTCGCCGTGGTGACTCCTACTTTTTGGGACCGCATGGAGATACCGGCCACAGCAGCTCCTTATGATTGGAACTTGCCCGATCCAGGTTGGGATCCACCCTTGCAGCGCCACCTGCAAAATCGCGATCTCGGCAACGGTTATGATGCTGCGGCCGGCATGTCTAATGTCAACTACGGTGACCAACCCAGCAGAATGATCTCGGAGACCATATTCAGTCTGGCAGAAAATTTTCCGCACCCCTACAGATCAGGCGCCATCACCAAAACAGCTCAGACTGCCATACGCCACTGGATCGATGGCATCTATGATTCAAACTGGAAAAAACAACAGGACGAATGGATCATACGCGAAGGTGTGTTCCAGATGTTTCATGCCGGTATAAAATTCTTGTTGGTGCCATGTCTGTTGTGGCCCTGGAATCCTGATCATACCGCCCTCTGGCGTGATAGTTTTCCACTAGTGATCCCGGACCGGTACCTCATGCTAGATGATCGCCAAAGCCCACTCAGCGTGGGCGGTGCTCATCCATTTACAGGCGAAGATCCCGGTTATCACATGAGCGCTGCCGGGCAACGACAGATCGCACACAATTATCTAGAACGCATGCATCGAGATCACGCAATCTGAAGCGGTGGCCAATGCCAATGTTCGCCCGGTATGTGCCGGGTCAAAAGTGATTGCATGTCTTTACACCGTCTGTGTTCGAGCTCTTGCAAATGCTGCTTATTGTGGTCAAGAACTGCCTCCACGTTTTGGTATATTTTCACAGGATCTTCTAACCAGGCCAGGCGCCATATTTGATGCAATGCCTTTTCATATCGCATGATATCGCGGTATTCATCATCGTAATTTTCATCGATACAGTGACAAAAAGTTTGGAAACCGTGCCGGCGTAAATTGGCTAGGTATTGGCAAGGGCCAAACATCACAAACATTCGTCGATTGAACATAGCCTTGATGGTTTTCTCACTCAAGAAAAAATTAGTTCCCGTAAATTGGGTTTCACAAATTACGCTGTACCAAGTGCGACGATAGATTTCCACAGGACTTTGCCGGCTGTCACGATTGGTTATCTCAGCTGATACCTCCCATTCAGGTCGGAGATTTGGGCTGACATAAGGCCATTGCAGAAACTCTCCAAACTTGTCAGATACTTCATCAGTGAGATAGCTCTGGATTTCTCCCGGAAAACCAGATCGATAGGTAACAATGCTGTCAGCCAGAAGGCCGGATCGGCGAAATGCTTTCCATACAAAATCACGATGTGGTCGTCGCGCACCCAATAGAGCTTCGAATCGGTAGGGTTTTCTGGGCTGTTGAGTGTCTTGGTAGTGATTCTGCTCGAGAAAATCCCGGATGTAGTAGGCACGATAGACCTCTCGATCTGGATCAATGCAGGTTCCGGTATGTATGCCACCAGTAGCCAAGAGAGCGTTTCGCGTCGGCAGCCAGGCTCTCAATCGGTCTAGATCGTAGTATTCGGGATCGCTGAACAACACCAGATCAAATTGTTCGAGATCCAGATCCTTGATCTCAGGCAGATATGTCCACGAGGACTCCTCATTGTAAAACACCGGGAGTGCAGCAACTCGATAAGGTTGGCCCAACACCAGATCTAGATCAGTGGTGCCTTGCATGAAATTACGCGCCCAGTCATCTACCACGTTTAACACCGCGCCTGATGGATCAAACACCGGGTATCGGAACCACAACCGGTTATCGGATCGCTGCATCTACCCAGGATTTGTAACGATCAAAATTGACAACGGTACCGGTATTGTAATCATACTGCATGCTACGGGTTAGATCGGGCACCGCATCACACACAGCATTGAACCTGCCAGCATCAAGACATTGCAGTGCATCAAGATTGTCGTATTCAAAACGTCGCTGAAACTGGAACCGGGCAGGTTCTTGAGTGAGAGCCCAGTTGCCCATGAATTCGTATTCAGAAAACCACTTAATGAGATTTCCCTTGCCCCAAGGAGGAACGGTAGGCAGCGAAGTACAGTGATCGATCAAGGCATCTAGCCATCGACCACCGTGGCGTTGCTGCATGGTTCGCTTGAGTTCTTGCAAGTGCTGGTTCTTGACCGGTACCAGTTCGGTCACAAAACAGTGTGGTGTCTGTCGCGGCAAACCGGTAATGGCTTCAAACATGCCATTGTAACTGCCTTGTGTGGTGTTTTCCAAAGCCATGAAATTTAACATGCCATCTCGCACACAACGATAGGGTTCGATCATGAACGTGTCGGGGTCATGCATGAGCATGACATCTTCTTGCACGATATCTAGGAATGCCAACTTGATGGCCTGCTGGCGCAGCCAATAAGTGCGAAAGTCATTCGGAAACACCCAGTTATTGACTTCGGGATAATCACGATAAACAAGATCGTCTGACACCAATTGCCAACCAGTGGTGTCAATGTGGTAGCGTTCAAACATGGGCCATAGCTCGTCGTGCGTGAGCGGAGTGGCCACTACGGTATAATCAATGTCCTCGAGATAGTGGTCCCATTGCAGAGAAAACAGTGCATGTGGAATGCGATATCGGGCCAGAAACAGTATGCGAACAGTGCTCATGTGCGATTGCAAGTTACCACACACTGATAGGTTCTGCCATTGCTCACACTCGTTCGATTCCAGGTCTCTTCCACACGGTTAAACCATGCCATGGCCTGTTCTAGGCCCACTTCTAAAGCATTGTTGCCTTGCACCAGCTCCCGTAGTTCACGATTGCCGGGATGATTCATGGTCTTGGGATAAAATCCTAAAAAACAGCAAGGGTATACTGTGCCGTCAGCTGCGATGTAAACTTCGCGTTTCATTTTATGTACACATCGTAAGTTTAATTGAGCGGTGTCTCGCTCGTGTTTCACAGTGCGGCTATCATACCAGGTAATATGATTTTCGAGCCAATCTCGCCATGGCGGCGGTTCTGCGGCTTCCGAGGGCTTGAGATCACCGATGTGATGACTGAACACACCGTCTCGTGTGAACGCAGGACCACGGTCACGACCATCCCAGATGTTTTCAAACTCGGCAAATCCCAGCTGCTGGGCCATGGCACGGCATTCGGCCTCTTGATACCGATTGTGATCAAACGGTATAAATCTCCATACAGCTCGACCACCTGCTGAGATAAAGGTCTGTGCGTTGTGGATCACACGATGCCAGTCCGTGTCTTGGCGATAAAGATGATGTGTGTCAGCCAGGCCATCTATGGCAAAACCTATTTCCACACCCAGACGGCCAAGATCACTCCAGTAGGTGTCTGGACGCAAACTGCCATTGGTGTTGATACTGACATCCACGCCGTGATCACAGAGATATCGCACTATGTCCACACCATCGCGAGCCAGTGCAAAATCTCCGAGATTGCCGTTGAATGTGACACCTTGATCATCGTATCGCACTGCGGGCCGGTCGTTCACAGGCGGGTCCGGCTGCATGATCGACTTCAAGATCCTGGGAGTCAGTATAGTGCGGAACTGGCTGGCCGTGAGTTCAGTGATGGGATAGCCGGCGTTGTAGTCGCCGCCGCGATAGTTACGCATGCACATAGGGCATCGCGCATTACATCGCGTGGTGAGTTCAACATGTACATGCCTAATTTGATCCAGAGTCAACACCCAATATTTATGTGTGTGTATTATGATAAATATGCAATGTCAAAAAAAGCCGTCTTGGTGCAGGCCGATATCGAATGCGACGTTTTGGGACCGGCTCCCACCTATCGAGCCTGGTTGGATCAAGAACTGTTCACCGAGCGTGTCTGGCGATTTGAATCCCATCAAGGTCTTGAAGAAGTCTGGCAAATACGTGCGCGACCCGGACGGTATCGGCTACACTACGAACTGATCGGTCCGGGGCGTCTCCGAGTGCAGCGTTGGCAAGTGTTGCAAGGCGCAGCCGGCATCACTGACCAAGGAGAGCTGGTGATACATGATGCATGAGCTAAATACTGGTTATTAGGGATCCAGAATGCTGTCTGATGAATTGAAAACACTGCTGGCCACTCAGTATGCCTTTGTGATCAAGGCACAGTTTTTCCACTGGAACGTGGAAGGGCCAGACTTTGGCCAGCTGCATCGGCAGTTTGGCAAGATATACGAAGAAGTGTATGAGAACAGCATAGATCAAACCGCAGAATTCATACGCACACTCGACGACTATACCCCAGGCAGCTTTGAACGATTCGGTGAACTGAGCCAGATCCCAGGACAGCTCAAGGTACCACGTGCCAGTCTCATGATCATGGAGCTGTTGGCTGACACGCAGACCTTGATCGATCTTCTCAATCAGGTTTTTGCTGCTGCGGAATCAGAAAACCAACAGGGCATCATGGACTTTTTGGCATCCAGGATCGATGCCATGGGCAAACATCGCTGGATGTTGCGCAGCTACACCCGACAGGAGCGAGCATGAACAACATCCACGACATCTTGGCACGACTAGACGCCATCGAAGAGGGTCTGGGTCAAGACCAAGAGCGAGTGCAGCAATTGCCGGCCTTGTTCAAGCCCAAGTCGGCCAGTCCGGCCCTGGCAGGTGCATATCCCACAGCCAACGCCACCCGTGGTTACCTGGTAGGCGAGGAACAAGAATTGGGTACTGTGTTTGAGCCTGGCATAGAAAACACCGCAGAATATCGTCAAGGGCACAGTGCTGCCCGTGATGCCAAGAACCCACATCAAGAGGGCACCACGGCCTGGACTCGTTGGCTGAAGGGTCGCACGGACCGGATTGGTCCCAAGGCCGCCCAAGGCGGCTTCATGAAAAACCTCCAGGAAGAAATGACCGAGATCGAAGAAGACATGCTGAGCAAGGTCAAGAAAGATCTCACCAACTATCTCGACATGCTGGAGAAAAAAGTGCGTGTGGACCGCGATCTCAGAGACAAGGCAGTAGATGCTGTGATCAAAGGTCAGGCCGAACAAGACGCAGAAGCCAATTCTGAACCCGTGGAGGAAGATCCTACCACACAAGATACAGAAACGGAACCGCCACCCGCTCCCCAACAGGACGTGATCACGGCCGAAAGCTATGCAGTAAAAACTGTCACCATGGAAGATGGTGTGTTAGAAATACACGGCGACGAAGGTCGGGGATTTGAAGTGCGTCGCGAAGGACGTTCGATGCCCAGCAGATTCCGCAGTCTGGCCGAAGCCGAAACTGCCATTGAGCTGTTTCGCAGTCGACGCAAGACGCTCAACGCCGATCAAGATTATCTAGAGGAACGATAGCATGAGGATCGAACAGGTCTATACTAAAAAAACCAATCAAGATGCATGGCTCACCGAAGATCCCATATATCGGGCCTTCCGCAGTATAGGTCGTAAAATAGTGAAGGAGCAGGAAGCTGCCCTGGAAGGCAAGCGGCTTACCCAACAAGACATCATGGACATATTCCAGGCGGTGGAACAGCGCATGCAGAGCACCGGCCAGAACCGCACCATGATCGGTCGCGGCAAAGATGCCACCGTGGCAGTCACAGATGCCTTGCAGCGTGCCTTCAACGGAGTGGCCGAAAAGATCCAGCAGTCGGGACCGGTGTCGGGTTTTGATGTGGCAGTAGACCGGCTCACAGATCGCATCGGAGATGCTGTGGGTCGCGACAGCAAGGTCATGCAAGGCCTAGAGCGCTATCGTGAGTTCGGCCGCCGCAACCCCAAAATGCAGATGGGCGTCAATGCCATCTTGGTGGCCTTGGCCGGCTTGGCAGGGGCCACAGGCTTGGCCTCGGGCGGCCTGGTCCCTGCCGCAGTGGCCGGAGGTATCGCTGCTGCCAACTCATTGCTGCTGGGACAGCGTGCCAGTTCGGCGCTGTGGCGCGGATTCACCACCGGTGCGGGTGCATACGGTGCCAGCCAGCTGGGTGCTGGACTGCGTGGTCAAGATGCCGCTGCCGTGGCACAACCTGGCACACAGACTGCTTCCACAACTCCTGGTGCCACAGCTCAGACTGCTGCGCCAACCGGTCCGGCTGCAGTCGACACCGGAGAAGTGCCCGGAGTCACCACCTTCAGTGGCGATGTGCCACGCAATATGCCTCAGGCGCCATCAGCCCCCACAGCACAAGCTGCTCCTACCACAGGCGGTGCTGGTCAGGCCTATACCGGTGGGTTGAGAGCCACACCAGACATGGCACCAGGTGGTAATATCACCAGCAATGTGCAGGCTCCAGACACCAGTGCCGCACTGCAGGGTCCAAGAGATTTTGTTTACAATGACGAAGGTGAACTTATTCCTGCTGACAGCGCAGAAGCTCAGGCCATTCGTGACGCACAACGGTTGCAGGCTCAACGACGCTATCCGGTAGAAAGCAAACAATCACGCAAACGCCGATCGCTCAACGAATATCAAGTGCATCGCATCTTCCGGCGTGTGAGTCGATATCAACACATGCA
>Ga0114918_10005828_pt1 | contig 10534 bp, 5 predicted proteins | sample LantaG_FD_87015 | JGI IMG/M metagenome (GOLD analysis project Ga0114918, IMG submission 87015) | Deep subsurface microbial communities from Baltic Sea to uncover new lineages of life (NeLLi) - Landsort_02402 metaG | ecosystem: Environmental > Aquatic > Marine > Oceanic > Sediment | place: Baltic...
GAAAAGCAGTCAGAACTCAACCGGCTGAACCCTCCCTGAGTTTTTTACTCTACGACCTTGCATTTAAAAACTAAAACCTATAAAATATATATAATATGCTGTTATTTGCATTGTTATAATCTCAAAACTATTAGCCCGACTTCATCAATTATTTTAAATCTTGATCCTTGACCCAAATAATAGATTTTAAAATGGGAGGCAGGTTTTTTGTCTTCCCTTATTTTTGTATTTTTTATCTTTTATATTATTTTGTGACTTAAGTCTAAAATAGAAAAGAGTCCCATAAAAAATGCAATATTTAAAAAGAAATACTAAATATAGTATTCTTGCCTTTCTCGTCATCGTTCTTTCTATAACTACCTCTATTTCCACCTTTGCCAAAACCGAAGTCTACTTCTCTCTATATGATAATCCTCGAATCTTGTCAACCACTTCCTCAAAATTGGAAGTTCAAACCATAAATACCAACATTGCATCCAAAGATGAACTGATAAGAGTGTCACAAATAAGCAAGCCTTTCACATAAAAAAATAATTAACTTAAAAGAAAACCAATACGGGGAGTTTAAAAATCTCAAGGTCCTTTTCTAACTAACATAACTTACTAACTTCAATTTTTATGAATGAGAAGAAGAGGGGACAGATTTTATGTTGAATAAAAATAGATTTATAAAATTATTTAGCAAAAAGTATGAAATCAAAAAAAGAAAATAGAATCTTAATATTTGTAATAAATTTCAATTTTCGTTTAGGAATATAGAATGAATAATGATGATTTAAATATAACATTACCTGAAGAACATTATAGAGAAACATGTAGTCTTTTAAAAGCTATTGATAAAAATAAAATTGCTACTTGGTTACTAGAGGAGGGGTATTTCCCTGAACAAAATATACTTCCTCCCTCTTTTAAAGTAGACAATTTTGTTCTGAAAAATGATCCATATATTAGAGACTTAAAAGATCCACCTCGAAGAGAATTAGGCACTGTATCATATCCAAAGTCATTTTTGACCTATCGTGTTTTTGGGATACAATATCCATATCATTATCATGATATTGTATACTGGTTAATTAACGACTGGGAAAATATTATTGATCACATGTTTTTAAAGGATAATTTAATTTATACTTACAGCATGCCAATACCAGTCAATGCAAATAATAAAGGAGAACTGAGTCCATTACGATCAGGGCGATTGATCTACGAATGGATTGAGATGGCTGAGCGGGATTTAGTCGCTGAAGCACATAGATTTAAAGTCCTAATTAGAACTGATATCACAAATTTCTATAATTCGGTTTATACACATAGTATTGCATGGGCATTGCATGGTAGAAAGATAGCATTTGCGGATAAAGAATTCAAATTAATTGGAAATAAAATTGATAAATTAGTCCAATATGCTAATGACGGCAGAACAAATGGTATTCCTGTTGGATCTGCGGTCAGCGATTTAATCGCAGAAATACTTTTAGCAAAAATTGACCAAAATGTTTCATTAAGATTGAAAAGGAAAAAGATTACTTTCTTGGGCACACGTTTTAAAGATGATTACAGAATCCTTGCGAATTCAGAGGAAGATACTAAAAAAATATTAAGCGTTCTTTCTGAAGAGCTCCATAAATTTAACTTACTCATCAGTGAAAATAAAACCAAAATCCTATGTTTACCGGAAGGCTTATTCAGACATCATAACCGTGAATATTTTCCTTATTCGCTCCGAAAGAAAAATAGAATATCATTCAAATCTTTTGAATTTACACTATTAAAAGTGCTTGATATCCATAAAGAATATCCCGGGACAAGTATAATAGAAAAATTTTTAAGCGAATTATTTGATAAAAACTATAGTTTAAAATTATATTTCTCAAATAATTTAAAAGTTCGCAAAAAAGAAATTCTAAAAACATTTAGCCTTTTATTTTTACTAAAAAGGGAGTCAGAAAAAATCCTATGCTATGTTATGACAATTATTGAAGCTATTTACCTTAGGGATAATGTAAAATATGATTTAAAAAAATATTTACGTAAAATAATAGAGCTTGAGATAAAGAATGCGTCTGAAAAAAAATCTGTGTTTGAAATAATTTGGTATCTATTTTTTTCCCGGTATTTAGGGCTTGGTGTTATTTTTTCTGATTCTATTGATCCAGATTTGAAAGAAAATTTATTATTAAAATCGATGACCGCCAGCAGGCAAAAAATATTTTCAGATTCCGGAATAACACTATTTAGAAAACCAAAAGATTGTTGTGGTGAAAATTTAGCAAAACAGCTTGCGGTTTTTAATAGATCAAAAGAGTAAAGATAAATATAGACAAAGAGAATTAATTATTTCATTAGTAGAAAAATATTTAAAGAAAATTTTACTATATAAAGAGAGAAAGGAAATTTAAAATGAATTATATTCAACATAATTCGATAACAAATTTTATATGGGGTATTGCGGATGACATTCTTCGGGATATCTATGTTAGAGGAAAATATCGGGATGTTATCCTTCCGATGATAGTTATCCGGAGATTAGATGCTCTATTAGAGCCGACTAAAAAAGTGGTTTTGGATATGAAGAAACAGCTTGACAAGTCAGGCGTTGCTAATCAAGAGGCGGCATTGTGTCAGTGTGCCGGACAGGCTTTCTATAACAGTTCACCATTTACCTTAAGAGATTTAAAAGCCAGGGCAAAACAGCAACAGCTAAAAGCTGATTTTGAAGCCTATCTTGATGGATTTTCATCCAATGTTCAGGAAATATTAAGTAAATTTAAATTTAGAAATCAAATACCCACACTTATCGAATCGGATATTCTTGGAAACCTTATTGAAAAATTTCTTGATCCATCCATTAATTTAAGCCCTGAACCTATCAAAGATACTGAAGGGAATATATTGATTTCAGGGTTAGACAATCATGCAATGGGGACAATTTTTGAAGAACTGATCAGGCGTTTTAATGAAGAAAACAATGAAGAAGCAGGAGAACATTTTACTCCCCGCGATGTTGTCAAACTAATGGCTGATTTGATTTTCCTGCCTATAGCAGATCAAATTGTATCCGGAACCTATCTTGTCTATGATGGAGCCTGTGGAACAGGCGGAATGCTTTCCGTTGCGGAAGATAGATTGATGGAACTATCAAAAAAGCATAATAAAAATGTGTCTATTCATCTTTATGGTCAGGAATCTCAGCCTGAAACGTATGCGATATGCAAGGCAGATCTTCTTCTGAAAGGTGAAGGAGATGAGGCGATCAACATGAAGTTTGGCTCAACGCTTTCATCTGACGGTTTTCCTTCCCATGAGTTTGATTTTATGCTTTCTAATCCGCCTTACGGTAAAAGTTGGAAAGCAGATTTAGATCGTATGGGTGGAAAAACGGATATGAAAGATTATCGTTTTATAATTCAACATGGTGATGATCCGGAATATAAGATGATTACACGCTCAAGTGATGGACAACTTTTATTTTTGGTTAACAAGCTTTCAAAAATGAAGCACAATTCAAAACTGGGAAGCCGTATTGCAGAAGTCCATAATGGGTCTTCCTTATTTACCGGCGATGCCGGCCAGGGAGAGGCGAATATTAGGAGATGGATTATTGAAAAGGATTGGCTTGAAGCCATTATTGCTTTACCTGAAAATATGTTTTACAACACCGGTATCGCTACTTATATTTGGCTTCTAACTAATAAAAAACCGGAGCATAAAAAAGGAAAAGTTCAGCTTATTGATGCTTCAGATTGGTATACTCCTTTACGAAAAAATCTAGGTAAAAAAAATTGCCAACTTGCAGAAAAACATATTCAAAATATTTGTACGCTAATTACTGAATATAAGGAAACCGAGCAATCAAAAATATTTCCCAACAAAGCATTTGGATACAAAAAGATTGTAGTTGAACGTCCATTGCGCCTAAGTATTGAGCTTAGCGCAGACGCACTTAAGCAGTTCCAAAAAGTTTGTGAAAAAAATAAAGAGAAGGGACTCTCTAATTTAGTTATAGGAGTATCATTGGAACTAGGGAAAGGTCCTCATATTGATTTCAACCAGTTTGTAAAATCTATGAATGAATATGCTGAAAAGAAAGGTTTTAAGTTTACAGCTAAAGGGAAGAAGATTATTCAATCTGAACTGGCTGTGGTAAATGAAAAGGCGAAACCTGTTATAAAAATAATTTATAAGGAAGGCAAAAAAGAACCGAATCCCTTATATGGAACTTATAAAATCGATATAAATGGGAAAAGTCAAATTGTTGAATATGAACCGGATGCTAACTTGAGTGATACGGAACATATTTCACTGTTGGAAAAAGATGGTATTGAAGGATTTTTCAAAAGAGAAGTGCTTACTTATGTTCCGGATGCTTGGATTGACTCATCTAAAACAAAACTTGGTTATGAAATATCTTTTACGCGGTATTTTTATAAGCCAGTAAAATTAAGAACACTGGAAGAAATTCAGAAAGATATTTTTACTTTAGAAAAAGAAACTGAGGGAATACTTGAGGATATTGTAGAGGAGACCAAATAATGAAATTATCCCCTTATCCAAAATACAGAGATCCTGAATGGGTAAATTTGGAAAATCTTCCTTCTCACTGGGATTTGCTAAGAAATAAATATTTATTTCGAATTTCCAAAGAAATTGTTGGGAAACAAGCAGATAAATATACACTTTTATCTCTTACTCTTAAAGGGATAATTCCTAGAGACTTGGATAATCCAACAGGTAAATTTCCGGCTGAGTTTGATTCATATCAGAAGGTATTTCCTGGTGATTTAGTTTTTTGCCTTTTTGATATTGATGAGACTCCTAGAACAGTTGGTTTTTCAAAGAAAAATGGAATGATTACGGGTGCTTACACTGTTGTAAGGTGTTTTAGTTGGATGAATCCTGAATACTTATACTTTTATTATTTATTCTTAGACACTCACAAAGGATTGCGTCCCTTTTATACAGGCTTGAGAAAAGTTATAAAAACAGAAGTTTTCTTGGGATTAAAAACGCCTGTACCACCGAAAGAAGAACAGGATCAAATAGTGAGATTTTTAAATATGAAATTTACTCAAATAGCAAAGTTTATACGAAATAAACGTAGATTAATTAAATTATTCAAAGAACAGAAACAGGCACTCATTAATCAAGCCGTAATTCGAGGTATTGGTCCTAATGCCAAAATAAAACCCAGCGGAATTGATTGGTTAGGGGATATTCCAGAACATTGGGACGTGACAAGATTAAAATTTGCCTTTAAGAAAAATATAGGTGGAGTGTGGGGCACCGATCAAAAAAATGACGAACATGATGTTGTGTGTGTACGAGTAGCAGATTTTAATTATGATTTTCAATGCGTTAGGCCAGCTAACCTAACTATACGGAATATTAACGACTCCGAGTTAGCTGGTAGAGAGCTTTCAAGAAATGATATTATTTTAGAGAAATCCGGAGGTGGTAAAAAGACACCGGTAGGAAGGGCAGTCTTATACAATTTGGAATATAAAGCAGTTTGTTCAAATTTTACAAATAAATTGGAAGTAGAATCTAATCGTTTTGACGTTATGTATTTAACACTCGTTCTATACTCTATGTATGCTAATGGATTGACGGTTTTTTCAATAAAACAAACAACGGGAATACAAAACTTAGACATTAATAACTATTTTTGTAATCTCATCCCATTACCGCCACGTAAAGAACAAACGTATATTAATGAAACTATCCTAAAAATAACTAAAAGCAGCGATGATTATATTAAAAGAATTAATAAGGAGATAGACCTTATTAAAGAATTCCGTTCACGACTTATCTCTGACGTAGTAACAGGAAAATTGGATGTAAGAAATATAAATGTTGATAATATTTCGGATGAAGAAATAATAGATGGGTTATCTATTAATGAAGAAACGCAAGACCTCAATAATAGTATTAAGGAGGTTTCTAATGAATACTGATACAAGTGAAAAAGGGCTTGAGGCAATCATTATTGATTCTTTGGTAAAGGATGCGGGATACAGTCAAGGTAGTAGTAAAGATTTCGATAAGGACCATGCTCTTGATTGGAATAAATTACTTTCCTTTCTTACGGATACACAGAAAAAGGTTGTTGAATCATTACATTTGGAAGAAGAAGGTGCAAATAGAACTCAATTTTTGCATCGTTTGCAGGGAGAAATTGCCAAGAGAGGCATTGTAGATGTTTTACGAAATGGTATTAAATATAATGAGTTCAACAATATTGAGTTATTCTACGGAACACCATCCGAAGAAAATAAAAAAACTAAAGAGCTTTATAAGAAAAATATCTTTAGTGTAACTCGCCAACTTCATTTTAGCAAAGATGAAACTCAGCTTTCTTTGGATATTGCTGTTTTTATCAACGGATTACCGATTGCTACCTTCGAACTTAAAAACACACTAACCAAGCAAACTGTTTGGGATGCTATTCAACAATACAAGCGTGATCGGGATCCAAAAGAACTGCTTTTTCAATTTGGTCGATGCGTGGTTCATTTTGCAGTTGATGATCATGAAGTCTGGATGTGTACGCACCTAAAAGAAAAACATTCGTGGTTTCTACCCTTTAACAAAGGATATAATGATGGGGCAGGAAATCCTCCTAATCCTCAAGGTATAGCGACGGATTATCTTTGGAAAAGTATCCTTAGAAAAAGTGAGTTAACAAATATTTTAGAGAATTATACTCAGATTGTTGAGGAAAAAGACGAAAGAGGTCGGAAAAAATATAAGCAAATTTTTCCCAGATATCATCAATTGGATGTTGTTAAACGCATTTTGTCTGATGTCTCCCCTACAAAAATTGGTAAACGATATCTTATTCAGCATTCTGCCGGAAGCGGTAAAAGTAATTCCATTGCATGGCTTGCCCACCAGTTGGTCGGATTAAAGAAATCAGGAAGTATTTTATTTGACTCTATAGTGGTTGTAACTGACCGAAGGATTCTTGATAAACAAATTAAAGATACGATAAAACAGTTTGCCCAGGTTTCTGCAATTGTGGGACATGCTGAACGATCCGGAGACTTGAGGAGATTTTTAAAGTCCGGTAAGAAAATTATTATTACAACCGTTCAAAAATTTCCGTTTGTATTAGATGAAATTGGAGATGAACACCGTTCCAATAAATTTGCTATTATTATTGATGAAGCGCATTCCAGTCAAGGCGGACGGGTATCGGCAAAGATGAATGTAGTTCTTACTGATACCAAGAAAGAATTTGGTGATGAGCAGGATATGACTACTGAAGATAAAATAAATCAGCTTATGGAAGCTAAAAAAATGATTTCCAACGCGAATTATTTTGCTTTTACGGCTACACCGAAAAATAAGACGCTGGAAATATTTGGCGAGGCATTTAAGGAAGGCGGCAAAGTAAAACACTGTTCATTTCATTACTATACGATGAAGCAAGCCATACAGGAAGGATTCATTTTAGATGTGTTAAAGTACTATACATCTATCAATAGTTATTACCTTTTAACCAAAACTGTTGAGGGGGATCCGAAGTATGATACAAAGAAGGCCCAAAAGAAACTTCATAGGTATGTGGAGTCTCACCAAAAAGCGATTAAAGAAAAAGCGGAGATTATGATAGATCACTTTCATGAACAGGTTAGTGGTGCTCATAAAATTGGCGGTAAGGCGAGAGCCATGGTTGTTACAAGCGGTATTGAGCGGGCAATACAATATTATCATGCGTTTAAAGAGTACTTAAAAGAAAGGAAAAGTCCTTATATGGCCATTGTGGCCTTCTCTGGAGAACATGAATTTGGTGGTGTTAGAGTAACGGAAATGAGAATTAATGGATTTCCCAGTAATTTAATTCCTGAGAAAATTAAAAGTGACCCATATCGTTTTTTAATAGCAGCGGAAAAATTTCAGACCGGTTATGATGAGCCCTTATTACATACCATGTATGTAGATAAAATGCTTTCCGGGATAAAGGCGGTGCAGACCCTTTCGCGGTTAAATCGTGCTTATCCACAAAAACACGATACGTTCGTTCTGGATTTTTTTAATGACGCGAAAACAATCAAAGAGGCCTTTGCCGATTATTACCGAACAACTATTTTAAGCGAGGAAACCAATCCGAATAAACTACATGACTTAAAATCAATTTTGGATGGATATCAGGTATATGCGTGGAGTCAAGTTGAAGAGTTAGTAGTTAAATATTTAAATGGGGTTGAACGATCCGAGCTTGATCCCATTCTCGATGCTAGTGTTGCGACCTATAAAGTTGAGTTGGATGAGGATGGACAGGTTGATTTCAAGGGAAAGGCGAAAGCTTTCGTGCGGACTTATGGATTCTTAAGTTCAATTTTACCCTATACAAATGCTGAATGGGAAAAACTATCAATTTTTTTAAATTTCCTTATTTCTAAATTACCTGCACCTCGCGAAGATGATTTTTCGAGAGGTATTTTGGAAGCTATCGATATGGATAGTTACCGGAATGAAATATTAGCAACGAGTAAACTCACTTTGCTGGATAAGAATGCCGAGATAGGCCCTGTACCGACAAGTGGTGGCGGGAGAAAAGATGAACCGGAAATGGATCGTTTAAGTAATATTATTAAAGCGTTTAATGACCTTTTTGGAAATATTGATTGGAAAGATGCGGACAAAATAAACAAAGTAATTACAGAAGAAATTCCGGCGAAGGTTGCCGCTAACGAAGCGTATAAAAACGCAATTAAAAATTCTGATAAGCAGAATGCTCGCATAGAACATGACAAAGCTTTACAGCGGGTTATTATTAATTTGTTAAATGATCACACGGAATTATTTAAACAATTTATGGATAATACGAGCTTTAAGAAATGGTTAAGTGATACGATTTTTCAAGAGACGTATAAGGTTGCGGAGTAATATATTTTATGGATAAGTTAAAACAATCAAAAACAAGCTATATTGGACACCGTCAGAGGATAAAAACAAAATATGAAAAATCCGGGTTGAACGGATGGCTGGATTATGAAGTTTTAGAATTAGTTCTGTCATATTCAATCCCTCGAAAAGATACAAAATCAATCGCAAGAGAGCTGCTTTTACGTTTTAAAAGCATTAATGGAGTTTTAGATGCTGATAATAGGGATTTGCAAAGTATAAACGGTATATCAAAACATACTGTTTTGTTCTTAAATTTATTAAAAGATGTTTCTGTTCTCTATATGGAGGAAAGGATGTTTAGAAGAGATTTGCTTTCTTCGCCGCAGGTTGTTTATGATTATTTAAAAGTTTCCTTAAAAGGGCTAATGGATGAAGGATTTAAGATGTTGTTTTTGGATAATAGGAATCAGCTCATAGCGATGGAGACTTTAAAAAATGGTACAGTAAATCAAGCCATTGTTTTCCCTCGTAAAATTGTAGAACGAGCGTTATATCATCATGCTGTGGGAGTCCTTATTGCGCATAATCATCCTTCGGGTTCATTGGAACCATCACAGGAGGATCAAGACGTTACAAAAGATATAAGGGAAGCACTGAAAACTGTAGATATCACTTTACTTGATCATATTATTATTGGCGGAAATGAATTTTTCAGTTTTAAAGAAAATAAGATTGAGATTGAATAAAATAATAAGTGAAGTCAAATTCCCGTATTTTAAAGAAGAAAAAAAAGCGATAAATTACTATTCTTGAACCTGAAATAAATTATTTTCTCAATAATAAAGATTTGGTCTTGATACCCACTAAAAAATATTAATAAACAATACCATGATCCTTTTATCGAAGTTGTAAATAAAATTCTCGCAATTACTAATTCAAGTGATTGTATATCTATCCATAATAAACAAACTATATTAAAAGAATATGAAAACCAGATTGGCTAAATAGTTTACAAATTATATGACTTAACTGATGATGAAATAAAAATTGTAGAGAATTTTCATAAAAAACATAAATATATATTTCATATAACAGCCCTTATTTTTAAGACATCCGTAAAATAGGATGTGTCGTCTCTAATTTCTATAAATAGAGAAGGAGTATAGAATGGTAACAAAACAAGCTTTTGTAATTATACAAATTGGTAATAAGGAATTAGAAAAAATATATGATTATGTAATTGAAAGTGCAATAAAATCATGTCAATTAATTCCAAGACGCGTAGATAAGCATAACGAAGGCGGGTTATTGAAAAGTGAAATAATTAAATTTATTGGATCTTCTGATATTATTGTTGCGGATATTACTAATGCTCGTCCGAATTGCTATCTTGAAATAGGATTTACAATGGGATTGGGGAAATTTAAAAATTTAATTTTAACTGCGAAAGAGGATCATAACAGAGATAGTCCGAATTATAAGGGCGGAAATAAAAAGATACATTTTGATTTACTGGGTTATGATATTTTATTTTGGGCTCCGGATAAACTCGATGAATTTAAAATAAATCTGGAAAAAAGAATACAAAGTAGAATTTTAAAAATAAATAACACAAAAGATGAAAATGTTTGGGATAAAGAATGGATTACAAAGAGACATGAAGAAGCATTATCTGAAATGA
>Ga0114918_10005830_pt1 | contig 10532 bp, 23 predicted proteins | sample LantaG_FD_87015 | JGI IMG/M metagenome (GOLD analysis project Ga0114918, IMG submission 87015) | Deep subsurface microbial communities from Baltic Sea to uncover new lineages of life (NeLLi) - Landsort_02402 metaG | ecosystem: Environmental > Aquatic > Marine > Oceanic > Sediment | place...
AACTGAAACCCAACAAAATATATTCCAATATCTGGGAGTAAAGAAAGTATCTTCTTTGTAAGAATTAATTCCCATCGCTGGTTCTTTATCAAATATATCTCTCATTCATTCCCCCTTTAATCTCTTGTGTAGTGCTGTTGCTATCATAGTAACAAGTGGCAGTATAGCATCGTCATATACATATTTGTCGCAAGCCTTACAGACTATATCCTTCAGCTCTTTCTCTGTTGGTAAAAAGGCGTTGAACTCATCTATTGCTTCGTTAAAAGAATCAATATTACATCCGCAATATGAATACTCAAGACATTGACAATCATTTCTGCTTCTTTCTTTAGGTCTCTTCATTCCTTCACCCCCTTCACTATCTTAATAGCTTCTTCTAACGCATCATATCCCGGACTACACACATCACATTCTTTCAGACAGAAATGCTTTTGTAATATTTGTAACTGTTTTATTATCTCAGACTTTTTCATTCTCTCCCTTTTCAGGTTTTATACCACATTGCCAGCAATAATGTTCAACTTTGCCGTTTCTATATCTTAGTGTCCAGTTATCGTAAGGGTTGTCTTGCCCCGGATCTGATTCCTCTTTGTAATTACACTTATCGCAATGAATACTACTTTTAGTTCTCATTTCAATTAAACCTTTCTCTTATTATAAGTTCTAGTTGGGCTTCTCTTTTGGTGTTAAAAAAGTCTTTAACATTTATGCTTTCAATCAAACAATCATTTGGTCCGGTAGGGTTATTTAGACTGTTGTCCATAGAAACAACTAAATGTGTTGTTTTATAGTCAAATTCTACATTCATTCTAATAAACTTCTTAACCCATCTAACTTTACCTTTTATAATAAAAAATCTATTAAATTCACTCATTTATTTATCCTCCTTACTTATAAATTTATATAATGGTTTAGTTTTTAATATACACCACATACTATAAGCTACTAAAGTACCTAGCATATAATACCCTAGCCCAACTATTACGCTAAAAGCTACTGTAGTCCATATACACGCTGAAGTAGTTATACCACCAATGTGGTCTTTATTTCTCATCACTACTAGGCCGGAGAAGAACCCACTGCCAGATATAACATAAGCAATGATTCTACTGAAATCAAATCTAAACCCTTTAAGTTCGCTAATATCTGCTACTAAAAAAGCACATATAGTGAAAGTAACTGCCCCTAAAGAAATAATCATTATAGTTCTTACTCCAGCTTCTTTGTGACAAGTCTCTCTTTCTAATCCAATAAAAAAACTTAATACTAAACAAACTATTATTTTAAGTGCGTGCTCCATTTTTCCACCTATAATACTCAGTTGTTATTTCGTTAAAGGTTATGGGCCTGAAATTCCATTGATCAACGCCAACATTTATACAATCAACAAATCTAGTCTTGTCAGTATCATGTGGGTGATATATTCGTTTACATAACCATTTTTCATGGACATGCCCAACAAAGTTAAGGTCAACATCAAACCTAACATGATCTGGTCTATGTACTAAGTTAATTGTTTTACCACCATATTTAATAGTTAAACTTCTAATAATACTTCTGGCTGAGTTGTTAGAATCATGGTTCCCAGCCACAAGAATAAGTTTACCATTTAAAAGTTTTTCATAATCTCTGGCATTTAAGATGTCGCCCTCTCCGTATTTACCACCAGCACTATTTTTAAAACAGAAATCCCCTAAATGATATACAACGTCTTCTGGTTTCACTCTTTCATTATAATTTCTAATAATGGTCTCGTTCATTTCGTGCATAGTTTTAAATGGGCGATTACAATATTTAATTATATTAGAGTGGCCCAAGTGAGTATCACTCGTGAAATAGTTTATCATGTTAATTTCCTTGTGAGGTACCTCTATACTGCGGTGGTAGTACCTTCTGGGTTTTCGTCTTCTTCCAAAATTAAACCTTCTTCTGTTAATATACCATCTACTATTCCTTTGGCTTGACATTCTTCAGCATTAAGCCACAATTCACTTGTTTTTATTTGGCTCATTTCTTCTTTAGATAAAGTAGTTTTTTCTTCTATAAAGGCCATTAATTGCGCTTTTAACTTTCCTATATAAGTAGCATAAGCTGCAAAGTTAGCCGCATAATCCCACTTACCGCAAGAAACATCGTGCCCCATCCAAGTAGAATGTTCAGATATTAATCTTTTTTCACCTGCTAGAGCAACTACTCCAGCCATAGAACAAGCGGCTCCGTTAATAATAGTAACTACCGAAGAAGATAAAGAATACATAGTGTCTATAATAGACCAACCATCAGTAATAGTACCACCATAAGAATTTATCCATATAAGTATCGGTAAATTGTTTACAGTGTCTAGCGCTAATAAGTTTTTAGTAACTTTTTTGGCTAATGCTCCATTTATCTCTTCATATATAAACAGTTGTCTAGTTTTTAATAGTATTTGCTCCACTACTATATCATTGCAGACACAATCATCTTTTCTTCTTTTAGCTCTTCTAGCAATATTAGCAGTTGTCATTTTTAGTTCCTAGCTTCATTTAAGGTTTGGGCAAAATACCATCAAAAGTATTATAAATCTTGATCATAGCGCCCTCTAATTCTTCAGGGGTACCCAAGGTACCAGTTAGAGAAGTAACTGCCTCAGAGGTGGCTTTAAGAAGCGCTAGCGACCTAATTTCAAGGCGTTCAGCAGGTGACTTACTGCCATAAGGAACAAATGGTTTTTTCTCTACTGGAGCTGCTACAGTTGGGGTATGGTTTGATTTAGTAGCTTCAGTAATAACTTTGGTTACTTTTCCTTTTACTTCAAAATTGCCAGTTTCATTCTTTTCTATAGTAGCTACTACTTCATCTCCAGCAACAAAAGTAGAACCGGCAAACGTGTGCACCACAGGGTCACATAATGCCCATTGAGTTGCCCCATCAATGTCAAACTGCATCCAAGGTGGGTTAGTGTTCTTTGATACTCTTAAAAACTTCATACTTCCTCCTTTAATTTTTTAATTTAAGTTAAGTCCAGCTACTATCATTGCACCACCAATAAGACCACAAGCGCCCCCAATTACCCAGTATAATGGTGGGCTATCTATTTTGAGCCCTACATCTAAACACATACAATAAACACCAGATAATAATGGCAATAAGCTTCCAATAAGCAGTAAAGCAGTTTTCATATTACTTTCCCCTTACGTTATTCGGTTAAATAATCTCTATAATATTCTTTAACATCACATTCATTATCAATAACATTATAACAGCTTATATGTAAAAACTTATCTTTCATAACAGCAAAATCATCATCTTCATATATTGGATCTTTGCAGTACATACAATAAGCTCTAATTTCTGGTTCTTGTTTCATTGTAGACGTCCTCGTCTTTCGTTTTAAGTTCTTCTGGAATTTCATTATTCCAGATCATATAAGTTGATATAAATATATTCAATAGTATAATTTCTTTTATATCTAAGAACATACATTCTTCACATGATAACATTGCTAATTTAGTATATATAGAATGTATATTTCCTTTTGTATTTCCATAACTAATATAAAACATTTTTACTCTATCAATAAATTCTTCAAAATGTGCAGTTTTAACCTCTACAGTAGTATCAATAATTTCTTTACTACCATACTTGCTTAAATGAAATCCACGTTTTAACCATAGAATAAACATATAGCAGTTACCACACCATATTGATTTGCCGTTTCTTCTTACATACATTATATGATTTGGTACTTCTAAACAGTAAACATAGTCATTATATTTAATTTGTGCTCTGTAATCTTTTTTACTATTGACAATACACTCTTTATATTTTTTCGAAATACTAATAGTATATATATCTTTTGTGCTTGAATTTTGATAACTGACTTTAGAAGTAAATCCTGCTTTTAAAGCTAATTCAGAAACATCATTTGCTAACTGTTTAGACACCGTAGCATAAGAATATGAATTATAACCTCTCTTATGCCCATCACCCATTATTAACCATTTTAATAAAATATTGCATTGTCTTTTAGTTAAGTATTTTAAAAACTCTCTAGGTATATGTTTATCTCTGCATTTTCCAAACACAGATAAATGTTCCCATAGTTGCATATCATAAATAGCAAAACCCATTTTATCGTTTAACATATTGTATGAATATGGCAACCTATCTAGTAATTTTTTTATTCTTAAATATTTTTTTGGGTTAGCCTTTTTGCTTTGGGAAACCCCAACAATACTTTTATTGTGTTTACCTTGTCCAGTATACCCTTCTGCTAAAAATATACCTAAAAATTTTAACCAATCATTAATTTTAATGTGTTTTTCTTCTATTTCTCTAGTTACTTTATATTTACCTTCATACGATATATTCACATATTTTTCTATCATATGATACTCAAATACTTTTTTGGTATTTTCATAAGGAAAATCTCTTTTGTAATAACATATTTTATTTGCTTGCTGTGCAGGTATTAATTTATAATCGTTTTTTGGGTATTTAATATATAAACTGTGGTCATTAGTAACCAATAAATCTACATAATCATTTTTTTGATGAAATAAAGTCTCATTTCGATGTTGTTTTATATAGTTTGATGGGTAACAATATTCAACTTGTTTTGTTATTGGGTTTAATGTAGCTACTTTAACAGCTTCACCCTTATCTACTATGTCTTTGATTAATTTCCAACCATCTTCTGTCAATACTTCTGTATCTTTAGAATAACAAGCTATTTTTAATAAGTCGCGCTCCCTAGCTAAGTTAGCAAAACGTTTTGTGTACTTAGCAACAGTGCCCAATAACCAACGATATCCAAAGTCATCTACTAAAATATCAGTAGCTTCTTTAGTAGTGGTAGCAGCATATTTTTGCCCCCCATAGGTGAACTGATTGGATATTAATTCTACAAAAGTATTAAAGTGCTCATTTCTCATTTATAGTAGCCTCCTTACTGTCCCAGATTCGGTTAACTTTATCTCGCAATCTCCTTACATGAGTTATTCGAGAATTAAGCAGATAATATAATACCTTACGACAACCATGACATAATTCTTTAACTTGTAAGTCACCGTTCTTATGATGTTGAATCATAGAAAAGTAATCATCCATAGCGTTAGGTTCAGTAGTGGCAAACATTGCTACTAATAACTTTTCAGTATTGTTTCTAATAGTATCACCACAAACATCACAAAAAGTAGTTTGGCTCACTTGGACACCTTACCCCTCACTAAATTATATTTAGCGTCTAAGAAGTGAAATAGGTCGTGTCTAGTATGAAATACTTCCCCACCAGAACCTACTATGAAATTTAAAAAACTATGTTTTAGTTCTCGCTTAGGTACATCAGTTAATAAGTAAATAGGTATATTTAACTTATAAGCTAACCCAGCCTCAAAATACATTCCACAAGGCTCATCGTGGTGGTTAAATATCGCAGTTACCCAGTTAGATATTTCTACTGCATGTATATCTCCTGGAATATAAACTAGATTACCTTGTTTGTCTATTTTATTATTACCTTTCCAAATATAATCGCTATATACTTTAAAAAGATCCCAATGGCCAGAAGCTATCCAACCTTTCATTTTGGCTCCAAATTCTTCAGAACTCATACCAGTTCTTAACTCTTCTGAAGAACAAGGGTTAATAGGATACACTTTACGAGCTAAATATTCTTCTTCTAGCTTTTCTCGTTTAGCTTCTCCATTATCACCCTCAGCGGTTATTTGCATAGCCCCGATTAAATAAGTAGAAAATCTAAAGTCTTTCATAACGTTATCTCCCCGTTTTCTCTTCTAGCATCGTCTTCTCTGGCATCTAGAAACCTTCTTCTAAATTCATCACTAGCGTGTTGTACTGCATAAGTACAATCATGTAACGTGGAATATCTCATGCGTTTATCTGTCATATACAACCTCATAAGATAAAATACACAATACTCAAGCTCGCCCTTAGTAGCCATAGTAGGCAATCTTGTTAAACCATCCATGTACTTAGTGCGTTGCTCGCTTTTAATATATGGCATATTATACCTCCACTTTTTCTATAGTAGTAATCAGTGCGTTGCGATCTTCTTCTAATAGTTTCATTCCGTAATTGAGGAGTAAAATTAAAAGAGTATTTTCTTGACCGAAGTATCTCTTTTGTTACTGCCTCAAATTATATTCGATTGTATTACCGCTTATATTCTTAGTATATCACACTTTATAGCATAAGTCAAGTAAATGGGGTTATTATTATATTTCTTCTGCAATAACCGCCATTGAGAAGTTAAAAGTAGCTAATAAAATATTTATCATACCACAGAAATCATTGCCCACCTTAAAACAAAATATACTTAAACCAATGCACACTATAGTTAATATTGAATGAATTTTCATTATACCCCCCTTTATCCTTTAATCACTGCAATAGGTTCTAAAGTTATTAATATATCTACTAAATCACTTTGATTAGCCATTACTACATCAATATCTTTGTAGGAACCGCTAGCTTCATCTAAATCATTCTGGTGTCTCATACCATGAATGATACCTTTAGCTTCCATCTTAGCTATTTCTTCTTCTAAGTTAAGAGTTTTCTTAGCTTCGGTTCTACTCATAGCTCTTCCAGCACCATGAGAACAACTTTCAAAGCTTTCTTTATTACCTTTACCTTTAACGATATAAGACTTAGTGCCTTGAGATCCAGGAATAATACCTATAGTACCTTCTCTAGCTAATGTAGCTCCTTTACGATGTACCCAAACATTCTTACCAAAGTGATGTTCTAAACTAGCATAGTTATGAGCAATATTAATAATAGGTTCAAATTCCAAATTAATATCAGACAACCTAGTTGCACTTTTTATTTGTTTCTTTCTAGTATCTTCTTCTATAATCTCTAAAAATACTTTTTTAATTCTTTCCATCATCAACTTTCTATTAGCTAAAGCAAATTCTACGCAATAGTTCATCTCTTTAATATAATTTTGACCTTCATCACTATCTACAGGTAAAAAAGCTAAATCATGTTCTTTAGGAACACTTACATGCCATTTAGCATTTAGGTCTTTAGCTATTTTATTATAGTAGTCTGCTACTTGCTTGCCTAAGTTACGAGAACCACTATGTATCATTATCCAAATATGACCATCAGAACCTTTTTGTATTTCTATGAAGTGATTACCGCTTCCTAAAGTACCTAGTGATTTAAGTGCATTTTCTTTATTTGCCCAAACAATATTACCTTCGTCTGGTAATAGGGGCATTAATCTTATATTTTGTGCTTTATCATGCTTCTTAAATCCAACTGGTATAACTTTTCTAATTTCACCCATTATCTTTTTAAAAGTCTCAGTATTTATCTCAGTTAAGCTAGTTTTAACAGCACACATTCCACAACCTATATCCACTCCTACAGCGTTAGGAATTATAACCCCTTCAGTAGCTAACACCCCACCAATAGGCATTCCATAACCTTGATGACTATCCGGCATTATAGCTATATGTTTATAAGCAAAAGGTAAGTTAGCTAAATTCTTAGCTTGTTGTAACGCTCCATCTTCTATATCTTCTAACCACATCTTAATAGGTAATCTTTCACTACTAATTACTTTCATTATTCCTCCGTAAGTTTATCTAAAGTATTCCACAACGCAGTTAGTTTGTGTTGTAAGTCTTCAGTAGTTTCTACCCCATGTTTAAATAACTGTTTTAAAAGAGCTAAGTTAGCTCCAACGTTTTGTAGCTCGTGTAATATCTTATTCATTTCTTCTCTAGTTATCATAATGTACTCCTTAATCGTTTACCTACTAAATCTAATACATCTAAGCATATTTTTTTATGTGAAAGATCCATATCATTTTGTTGTATTATTATTTTTTCAACAGTACTAAAAACAAAATTAATATACTTTTCCCATTCTCTACACGCTTCGTTAAACCCTATAGCTTCTGCACATTCCCTAGGGTTATCACATAATGCCATACAATCTTTCTTTACTGGTTTATTCATACAAACCTCCTTAACCAACTAGCTAATTTACTATCTTTAAATATGTATTTTCTAATTAATATTCTAAATAATTTTATCATTTAAACCCCCCGATATAATAATATTGCTATAACAACATATATACCTAGTCTTATTAATCCACCAACAAACTGAGTTACTTCATCATATTCATTTCTCTTTTTCTCGGTAGTATATCGTTCTACCAATACACGTTCTATAACATCTAATGTTGGATATAGTAACATCCACAATACAAAAGGTAAGTTATTCATTATAATTAGCCTCCAATTCAACGATATTATATCCCGAGTTTACTGCATATAAATCTCCTTTATCATACATTTCTAATAACAAGTTTTCCGCTTCATCTAAATCTTTAGCTTCAATAGTCACTGCTAAATAGTGTACTGTTTCGTTTAATGCTAAAACATACTTAGGCATCGTTTACCTCCTAGGTTAAAGGTTTCTCCGAAAATAATTATAATAAGTAGCTATAGTTAAAGTAGCTAATAACGTCCCCAATATTACTGCCACTACAAAAGAAATTACTATTTCAAATTTCATTCTACCCCCTCTATTTTACCTTTTCTGATTAACGCTTCCAGTTCTTCAATTACTTCATAAATATTATCATTCTTTTTCATTATTCTAAAATCATTCGTTCCTTGTAGTAATAATATATATGCTTTTTTACAAGCCTCCATAAGCTGAGGCATCAAACAAATAACTTCGTCATTCATTCTGCATTTCATTGTATCCGCCTTTCTTTTATATATTTTCTTTTTCTTTATAGCATATATATTATATATATAATAAGTTAGTATAAGTAATTACTTACTTTTAAGAGTAAGTAATTACTACTTATATAAGTTAATAAAGTTTAATATGTCTGTTATATTCTTCTTGTATATTGTATGTAGCAAACCTTTTAAATTTATGTATATGTCCATTACATCTTTTAGTTAATTGCCTAATAGTAGGCATGTCTATTCCACACCGAAGTGCGTGTACTATAAAAGAATTTGCAAGTGTATCATAATTTATACTTAATCTTTTAAATCTACATTCTATCCTATCGTATAAAAAGTCTAGATTAGGTCGTGTAACATTAAAAGCATTTTTAACTTCTGGTTTACTGCTAAAATACATTGCTACTCTTTTAGCTACTCCAGTAGGAAAGTGCAAAGTATAAGTTTTATGCCCCGAAAGTTTAACATATACAGTTCTTTTTTCTATATCAATATCTTTTCTTTTTAACTGCAATAATTGAAATCGTCTTATTCCAGTAAAAAATATAAAATATAATAAAGCAGTTGCCCACACCTTATCTTTGAAAGTAGCCGTTATCATTGGGACTATTTTAGACCTAAGAAAACTTAGAGTAATAAAAGAGTCTGGAGCCGGTTCTTTACTAAAAACAAACGGCAACTTTATAGTCTTATCTACTTTTAAATATCTTAAAAATCTAGCTAAATATCTCATATTATATTTAATATAAAATGCTCCATTATTAGCATTTCTAGTCTTTAAATATTCTTCTATTACTTCTTGAGTTATGGGTGTATCTTTACCAATAGCCCTAACCAACATTCCGGCATAGGTCATATAAGCATTGATAGCACTATCAGGGAACCCAAGCTTTCTTAAATACGTTTTATAGCAATTAATATTCATATTATTTTTCCTTGTTAAAGGACAACATATCATCATAATAATTTTCTTTAAATATACTTTTACCGGTTAGTATTAATAAGTCTACAATATCATAGTCATAATGAGAATTATATAAAGCGTGGTGTACTTCTTCTAGCTCCCCTAATTCCATGATATCTTCAGCAAATTTAGCGTTCTCTCTTTTTCTATCTTTAATAATTTCTATAGCTTCTTCTTGTACCCCCTTAGTTAAACGATTTGAAGTCCTACGATCTAAGTTTTGCCAGTCAATATCTTCCTCACATTCATAATATTTTTCATCTATATTCATTAATAAATATAGCAAATATTTAATGCTTTCTCCTCGTTGTTTTATAGATAATTCACCCATTTAACCCTCCAATTTAGAATACCACTATTATTAGAAAACCTATTATTATTAGTATAGCTACTTTTATGCTTTCTTTAAGATTTCTTGCCATCTTATAGCTCCTCTAAAAACTGTTTACCTAGCTCACTAAGTTCCCGCCCACTAGATGTTCTGTTAATGTATCCATGACTAACTAAATATCCTTCATATAACATAGCATACTCGTTTTTGTTTATACCTAAGATTTGAGACAACCCACCTTCTCCTATAGGTCGGTCACTTCTATTCAATGCTTCTAATATCTTAATATCGTTTATAGTCAGTCCATCTTTTTTAATATGATGCCATTCCAATATCTTATGTATATCTTGTTCAACTAGGTTGTCATCTAGCAAACTAAGGGCTATTCTAGGCGTAAATTTGCATCTCTCGGCTATTATTTTATAGTTTGCAGGGTCTACCCACAACTCAGGAAATAACTGGCTCTTATACTGCTTCAGTATCGTTATTAAATCATTTACAGTATAACT
>Ga0114918_10005832_pt1 | contig 10527 bp, 6 predicted proteins | sample LantaG_FD_87015 | JGI IMG/M metagenome (GOLD analysis project Ga0114918, IMG submission 87015) | Deep subsurface microbial communities from Baltic Sea to uncover new lineages of life (NeLLi) - Landsort_02402 metaG | ecosystem: Environmental > Aquatic > Marine > Oceanic > Sediment | place: Baltic...
CGCGGCGCCGGGGGGGGGGGTGGGGTGTTTTTTTGGGTTTGGGGGTGGCGCGCCGGGGGGGGCGGGCGCGCCGGGTGTGGGGGGGGGGGGGGGGGGGGGGGGGGGGGGGGGGGGGGGGGGGGGGGGGGGGGGGGCGGCGTGCTGCTTGGCCGGGCTCTGTTTGTGTGGAGAGGGGAGAGAGAGGAGAGGTTCTGAGGCGGGCCGGGGGCCGGTCGCGGAGGGAGAGGAGCCGCGCGCGCGGACGGGCGCCATGTGTGTGGTGTGCTCGTTTCGCCACGCGCTCTGCCTTACCGAAAGCAGGCGCTCCCCATCCTGGTCGGTCGTCAGGTTAACCATGGCCAGTCTGGCGCGCGGAAAGTCGGGAGTCGTGTCGGTTGTGGGCCCGCACTGTGTTTGGAGATAGAGAACCCTGGACGTTGAGCGAATTGGCGCGCCCCTCTCCTCTCTGCTGACCCAGACGGCCTCCTCTAATGCCGAGCCGTACCCGTTGGAGGCTCAGATGGCTGGTCAGCCTGATCGGGCTCGCGGGGAGGCGTGCGGAGCCGTGGTCGGCCGCGGCGGCGGGGCGCGGGAACTCGCTTTCTTTCGCGCGAAAAAAAATCAATGCAGGCCGGCGGACGGCCCGCGCCTGTCTCTCACTCTCCCCTATTCTTCCCGCGGCGACGCCGCCCAGCCCCCAGCCATGCGCCCCATCCCAGCCCCTGCAGCCACCCCAGAAGGGAGCATCACATGTCCTCGGACACGCCTGAGACCAATTCTAACGGCCCGAAACGGCGCCCCGACCGCCAGGCCGCCGCTCCCAGAGTCGCGGCCGCCGCCACCCACCGCTGGCCACCGCCTCAACCTCCTGCCGGTCTCCACGGCCCTCCTCCTCCTGCCCGCGTCCCCAGCCACCGCCGCCTCCCTGGACACCCTCCTCTACTCCGCCGCGGCCGCCGCGGACGCCGCCGTCCGGGCCGCCCTGGCCCCCTCCACGGCCGGCGCCCTGCCCTCCCCCGCCGCCTTTGCCATCGTCGCCGCGGCCGGCCTGGCCACCTCCCTGTCGCCCTGCACCCTGTCCATGCTGCCCCTGACGATCGGCTACATCGCGGGCGCGGAGGCGCGGGACAGGCGACAGGCAGCGGCTGCCGGTGGTGCTAGAGAGGAGGAGGCGAGCGCGGCGTCCGCCTCTCCACCCTCTCCTCCTCCTCCCTCCACCCTCCCCCGGGCCGCCGCGTTTGCGGCCGGCTTCGCGTCCACCCTGGCCGCGGGCGGCGTGGCCGCCGCCGCCGCGGGGCGGGTGTATGTCGGCGCGGGCAGCCTGGTGGCGGGCGGTAATGGCAACCCCGCCGGGACGGCCCTGGCGGCCGCCCTGCCCCTGGCCGGGTCGGCCACCGCGGTCCTGATGGGCCTCTCCTTGCTGGGCGCGGTCCGCCTGCCCGCCCTGCCCGGCCTGGACGTGGACGGTGACGCCCTGGCGGCCCGGCTGGCTGGCAGCGGCGGCGCCGGCGCACCCCGCCGCACTCTCCCTGCCCCCCTGCGCGCCTACGTGGCGGGCGCCGCCTTTGCCTTAGCAGCCTCTCCCTGCGCCACTCCCGTCCTGGCCACCCTGCTCGCGTACGCGGCGTCCGGCGGCGGCAGCCCGGGTGCGGGTGGTGCGCTGCTGGCGGTCTACGCGGTGGGCTACACCTCCCCTCTCCTGGCCGCCGCGGCGGGCGCGGGCGCGCTGACGCGGGTGGTCGCGCTCCGCGAGCGGTCGGGCTGGGTCCCGCCCGCCGCGGGCGCCGCTCTAGTGGCGGGCGGGGTGTACGGCCTGCTGAGCCGCTTGGTGCCGCCTTGAGAATGGAGAGAGAAACGGAGCTTGCGCACTTCTACTCAGGCCATAGCGATCATTGGGGATGGATAGAGTCAGCGCGTGAGGAAAAGGGCACGTGCAAAAGAGAGAAATGGCGCATTTTCATTTCAGTTCACACCGCCACCCCGGCCGCGCCCAGCGCCCCTGCCAGCCCCGCCGCCGCGCCGCGCAGGGTGGCCGCCTTGGCGGCCGCCACAGCCCCCCCACCCCCCTGCGCCGCCAGCGCTTTCAGGGCCACCCCAACCCGCCGCTCCGCCCGGGCCCGGGCGGCGAGCGAGGCCGCCCCCTTCTTGGCGGCGGACGCAGCGGCCTCTTCCAGGCTGGCGCAACGCGCGCCCGCCGCCTCGGCGGCCGCCCGGGCGTCCGCCAGGCGCGCGGCCGCGGCCGCCGCCGCCTCCCCATGCCGCGCCGTTGCCACGACAACCCGCTTCATGCGGTCCTTGGCGTTCCGGGCCACGCCCGCCAGGCGGGCGGCCCGGGCGGCCGCCGCCCGGGCCGCCGGGTCGGCCGCGTCCGCGCCGCCCGACGCCAGGCGGGCGGCCAGGGCGGCGTTGCACTCGGAGACCTGGTCCAGGGCGGCCTGGACGCGGACCAGGCCCGCGGCGGCGGCGGCGGCGGCGTCACGGGCGGAGATCGCCTCCGCTGCGGCGGCGTCCCGCTCCGCCAGCGCGGCGGCGGCCACGCGCGCGCGCGCGGACGCCGGGTCGCCGTTTTCGACCTCCTCCCCACCTCCACTCCGCGCCCGCACCACCGCCGCGTACCGGGACCGCAGGGCGGCCGCGCTCCGTGCCGCCGCCGCCGCCTTGGCGGCCAGGGCCCGGGCGGCGGACTCCGCGATGCGGGCGTCGGCCCTCAGGCCGTCCACCCGGACGGCCGCGGCTGCAGTCGCGGCGGCCGCGCGCTCGCGCGCCCCCTCGCGCGCGGCCGCCGCAGCGGCCGCGCCGCCCGACCCCGCCTCCGCCTGGGCGGCCGCTCGGGCCAGGCCCAGCTCCGCCACGTCCCGGTCCACCAGGGCGGCCTCCCGGGCGGCCTTCGCGGCCGCCGCCGCGCACCGGGCACCGTCCAGGTCCGCCTCGACCAGGGCCAGCTCCCGCGCCGCCTCGGCCGCCAGGGCCGCGGCGGCGCCCGCCGCGGCCGCGGCCCGCCCAGCCTCTGCGTCCGCGGCAGCCGCGTCCGACGCGGCCGCCCGCCGGTCGACCTCCGCCGCCTCCAGGTCGGCCCGGGCGGCTTTGGCGGCCGCCCGAGCGTCGGCCAGGGCGGCCTCGTCCGGGGACAGGGCCCGGCCACCCTTCTTCCCCCCCGTCTGCCCCGCCCGCAGGCAGAAGAGGCGGACCTCCGCCTCATGCAGGGCCTCCTCGGCCGCCCACCCCCGGTCCCGGGCTTTGGCGGCCGCCGCGGCCGCCGCCCGCACCCGGGCCCGGTGGTGAGCCGCAGCCTGGACTGCATCCTCGCCCCGGCGGCGGTACGTGGCCAGGTCCGCCGCCGCGGCCGCCTTGGCCGTGTCCGCCGCCCGCACTGCGCAGCGGGCGGCCTCCAGGCGGGCGGCCGCGGCAGCCTCCGCCTCCGCCAGGCGGGCCGCCCGCCCCTCCGCGGTCGTGCAGTCGGCCGCGGCCTGGGCCGCCGCCTCCATGGCCGCCGCCTCCTCCGCCCGGGACGCCTTGGCGGCCAGGGCGGCCTGCTCGCCGCGGTCGCTGTGAGTGAGAAATGAGAAAGAGAGAGAGGGGGTGAGGCAGTGAGGGTGGAAGCGAGCAGGTTCGCGCGGAGGCGAGGCCCCCTCCCCCACCTCCCCCTTTCCCCCCCCACACGCACAGTTCCGCCTCCACCTCCCGCTGCAGGTCGACCACCTCCTCCGCGGCCAGGGCGGCGGAGTCGGCCGCGCCCGCCGCGCGTTGCACGGCCGCCTCGGCGGCCGCCTCCGCCGCGTCCGCGGCCTCGAGGGCCCGCCCCGCGGCGCGCTCGCCCGCCCGCACGCCCGCGCTGGCGGCGGCCGCGCCCTCCCGGGCCGCGCCTTCGTCCCGAGCGGCCGCGTCCGCGTCCGCCACGGCCGCCCGGGCGGCCGCCGCCGCGTCAGCCGCCTTGGAATGAGCAATTTGGTGTGCGTCCCGGGCGGCCGCGGCGGCGGCCTCCGCGGCGGCCGCGCCCGCGGCCGCCCTGTCCCGCCCGGCCGCGGCCGCCCGCAGCTCCCGCACCGCGGCCGCCAGCCCCGCCCGGGCGGCCTCCGCGTTCGCCTCGTCCGCCGCCGCCGCCCGGGCCGCGCCGTCCCGGGCCCGCAGGGCACCCGTCAGGGCCGCCCGCGCCCGCCGCTCCTTGGCGGACCGGTTGGCAGCGAGGGCGGCGGCGGCCGCCGCGGCCGAGGCGGCCTCCACGGCCGCGCGCGCGCCCGTGCCCGCGCCCGCCGCGGCTGACGCCACCTCTGCCCGGGCTGCGTCCAGGGCCGCCCGCGACCGCAGCACGTCCGCGTGCGCGGCCAGCGTGCGTTCCGTCAGCTCGGCCTTGGCGACCGCCCGGGCGGCCGCGTCCTTGGTCGCCCGCTCCGCGCGCAGGGCCGCCGCCTTGGCCAGCCCCGCCGCTGCCTGGGCCGCCGCCCTGTCTGCCGCCCGGGCAGCGCGCGTGCTTTCAAGACGAGCCTCTAGGCTAGCGCCGTGCCCGGCGATCAGCGCCGCCCGCGCCCGTTGGTCCTCCACCTCCGCGCCCGCCAGGGCCAGCGCGTCCGCGGCGGTGCGGGCGGCGGCCGCCAGGGCCCGAGCCTTGGGGCCCGCCCAGGGCGGCAGGGGGGGGAGGAGGTCAAAAGGCATGGGATGGGAGAGAAAGGAGAGGGTTTGGGGTTGGGGGAAGAGGGAGAGGCTCGCGCTGCGCTCGTTTTTTTGTTGTTGTTGCACACCCCCTCAAAACAGAAAGACGGCCCGGGGCCGCCGGGTCTCCAGCACCGCGTCCGCCTCGGCCAGGCGGAACAGGGAGGCCGCGCTCCACCCGCCGGGTGCGGCCGGAATGCCGCCGCCACCGCCACCACCGCCGCCGCCGCCGCCGTGTCCCCCACCCCGGCCGCCCCGCTCGCCGCCCGGGCGCTCGCCCCGCCCCTCCCCGCCCGCCGCACCGCCGCCACCCCCGCCACCCGCCTGCCGCAGGTCCAGCCGCTTCAGGCCAGGCATGCCCCGCACACAGGCCGCCAGGGACAGGCCCACCTGGAAGCCGCCCGGACCGGTCTGGTAGGAGACGTCGGCCTCCACCAGGGCCGGCAGGGCCGCCAGGAGGGCCGGCACGCCCGTCAGCCGGTTGCCCCGCACGCGCAGGGCCTGCAGCGTGCGCCCGGCCCGCCCCAGGTCGGGCGGCAGGTCGGCCAGGCGGCACTCCGACACGTCCAGCACCCGCAGCGGGCAGGCGCCCAGGTGGGGCGGCAGGGCGGAGATGTGGGTGTCGATGCAGCGCAGGACGGCCAGGGCCGGGGGGGCGCCCCCGCCGCTGCCTGCCCGGCTGCCAAAGGCGACCGGCCACCAGTCGGGCGAGGTGAGGGGGTTTCCGGACAGGTCCAGGGCGGCCAGGGCGGGCAGGGTCGCCAGCGCGGGCGGCGCCCGCCGCAGGGAGCAGTCGCTCAGGTCGACGCGGCGGAGGGCGGCCAGGGGGGACAGGTCGGGCGGGAGGTCGGGGCCGCCGCCCGGCGCGTTCCAGGTGAGGGCCAGCGAGGTGAGCGCCGTGCACCGGGCCAGCTCGGCCGGCAGGGCGGACACGGGGCACATGGCCAGGGACAGGACGCGTAGGCCCGTCAGGCCGCCCAGGGCGGGTGGCAGGGCGTCCACGCCGTCGTTGGCCTCGATCTTTAGCCGGGTGAGGCCGGTCAGGCGGCCGAGGTCGGCGGTCAGCTCCAGCAGGCCCTCCCCCTCCTCCTCGCCCGCGGCGCCGATCTCCAGGTCGGCCAGGGCGTGCGATCCCAGGGCGCACAGGTCCGCGAACTGGGCGCGGGAGATGGGGCCGCACACGCCGCGCAGGCGGAGGGAGGCCAGGGACGGGCCCAGCAGGGGCGGCAGGCCGCCGCGCGTGAGCGCGCGGCCGGGTAGGGGGGGGAGGGGCGGGGCGGGCGGGGGCGGGGGTGGGTGGGGGGCGGCGCCGGCGCCGGCGCCGCCACCGCCGCCGCCGTGGCCGCCCCCTCCACCACCACCAAAGGGCGACTCGCCGCGGACGGCCAGGTCGATGGGGATGCGGCGGCCGGCCGCTGCCGCGGCGGCCGCGCCCGCGACTGCGGCCAGGGCACGCTCCAGGTCGGCCCGCGCCGCGTCCGCGCCGGGCCCGCGCGGGATGCGGCCCTTGATCAGGATGCGGTCGATGCCGGCCGCCCGACGCGCGATCCAGCGGGCGACGCGGGCTTCCGGCCGGTCGCAGGCGGCGGACGAGGAGGAGACGGCCGGCCCGGGCGCGCGCCCGCCGGCGCCGCCGATAAAGGGCGCGCCAAAGCCGGCCGGCCAGGGCCGGGCCGCGGCCGCGGCCGCTGCGGCGATGGCGCCCGCGGCAGCGACCACGCCGTCATCATCATCATCATCCTCTGACTCCAGCTCGCCGTCGTCGTCGTCGTCGTCGTCCTCGGAGGAGGCGGAGGCGACGTGCGCGGCGTCGGCGGGTCCGCCGGCGCAACCCTCGCCCACGCCACCCCCACGCCGGGCGGCGGACCGGGCCAGCGCGTTGGCGTCCACCACCACCACCGGCCAGGCGCCCGCCCCGCCGTCCGCCGTGCTCAGGCACTCCCGCCACCGCCTGCAGACGGCCTGGCAGGCCACCCGGTCGTTGAAGGGGAGCGGAGCGAAGAGCTGGAGCAGGATGTCGTTGGGCAGCTCCTCGGGCGCGGCCGCGGGCGGGGCGAGGGGTGGGGGGGGCAGGTGAAAGCCGGAGTCGGAGTCGGACGAGACCGAGGCCGGCGCGGCGGGCGGCGGCGGCGGTGCGGCGGAGGAAGAGCCGGGCGAGGGCGGGGAGGCAGGGTGGGCGCGAAGGCCGCGGCCGCCCCGGGTGGGCGTCGTCGGCGCTGTCTCCAGCGCTGCCGCCTCCGCCGCCCGGCGCGCCTTGCGCCGCGCCTCCACGCCCGCCCACCGAGCGCGCGGCGTGACGGACAAGGAAGCCAGGAGGGCGGCGGCGGCGGCGGTGGTGGCGGAGGACGGGGCAGAGCCGGCCCGGCGGCGTCCGGTCATGTGTGCGGAGTGTTTTTTTAATGCGAGACGCAAGGGGGCTCAAAAACGAGGCCGCAGTCCGCTCCGACACGGTCTCGCTGTGTGGTCTGGATCCTGGGCGTGCGGCCTGGGAGTGTTGGGAGGGTGCGGGATAGGGTTGCGTTGTGCGGGAGTGGTCGCGGCGACGACGACGACGGATAGCGGGAATGGGGGCGCACGAACGGGAGCTGGCCAGCTTCGCACACTTTTGTTCCCTTCACGCTCCCGGCGTGTACACTACTCCTGTTGCAGCCTCTCCGCCGGCGCCAGTCCCGCGCACGCGATGGCAGCAGTCCTGTCCCATCTACCAGCCCGCCCACATGCGGTGGGCCCGCCCCACCCGCGGCCGGCCGCGCCCCGCCCCGCTCCTCCGCGCGGCCTGCATGCACTCGCCGCCGCCGCCGCCGCGTCCGCCCAATCCCCACGCACGCACGGCTTTGGCGGCGGCGGCGGCGAGGAGTCCCGGTCCGACCGGTCAGCCGCGGCCTCGCCCTCCTCACAGGCAGGGCGCGGGACGGGCGGTCGCGGTGGCCGCGGCGGCCGCGGCGGGCGCGGCGGCGGCGGGCGCGGCGGCGGCCGGTCGCCAGCCAAGGCCAACCCGGGCGGCCCCGTCCCGGGCCTGCCTCGCCCCTCGCCCTCGGCCCCGCAGCGCCTGGCCAAGGTCATGGCGGCCGCGGGCGTCGCTTCCCGGCGGGCCTGCGAGGCCCTAATCTCTGAGGGGCGGGTCACCGTCAACGGCGGGCTTGTGTCCGCGGCGGGCACGATGGTCACACCTGCCACCGACACGGTCCGCCTGGATGGGGGGCCACCGCTCGCGACGGCCCGCCCTGCCGACCCCGTCTACTTCGCCATCCACAAGCCCAAAGGCTACCTCTGCTCCGCGGACGCGCCGGGACTGGCCCGCGGCCGTCCCGACGGGCGGCGGCCCAAGCTCGTGACGGACCTCCTCTCGAAATGGCTGGCAGTGTGGCGGGCGCGCCACACGCCGCGCCCCGGGTCGGCCGCCGTGTCACCCTCCGCCCCCCCACCCCCGGCCCCGCCCCGCCTGTACACTGTCGGCCGCCTGGACGCCGCCTCCACGGGCCTCATCCTGGTCACCAACGACGGCGCCTGGGCCCAGGCGGTCGCCCACCCGGCGGCCGGGCTGACGAAGGAGTACCTTGTCACCCTCGCCCGCCCGCCGACCCGGGCGGACCTGGCGACGATGGCGGGCGGGGTGGAGGTGGATGGCGCCTCCGTCTCGCCCGTTGCCCTATTCGCGCCCGCCGTCATCCCGGGCGACCCGCTCTCCCGGCGCCGCATCCGGGTCGTCATTGCGGAGGGGCGCAACCGGGAGGTGCGCCGTCTGGCGGAAGCGGCGGGCCACGACGTGGTCGCCCTGAAGCGCACCCGCGTGGGCGGCCTTAAGCTGCCGAAGGGGCTGGGCATTGGGGGTGTGAAGCAGCTGGACGCGGCGGGGGCGGCGCGCGTGCTGGACCTAGGTCTGCAGGGCAACCTGATGGCCAACCCGTACGATTGAGAGTGAGAGAAAGGGGAGAGAGACACGTGAGATGTGAAGCGCGAAAAGATGATGAGATGGGGTTGAAATACGAAGAGACGGGGCTTTTTTGACATGACCTCTCTCTTCTTTCTCTCTCTCTCCCCCCCATACACCCACACTGACCGTGCGTCGCTGCTAGTGGGGGTCACGCTGGCGGGCGGCGGCCCTCTCCTCATTCCATCCCCCCATCCCCAACCACTCCTCTTTTTCTTCATTTCCTGGCCGCCTTGGCCGCCGCCTCCGCCAGCAGGGCCCGCACCCGCTCCGCGTCCACGTACTGGAACCCCCCCATGGGCAGCTCCTCCGCGGCCGCCCCCGCCGCCAGGCGGGCGTAGCCGGCCGCCAGGGCCGGCAGGGCGGCTTTTTCGTCCGGCGTGAGCGGGCGCACGTGCGAGGCGGGGACGCCCGCCCACAGCTCGCCGCCCGGCACCGCCCGCCCGGGCGGCAGGACGGTGCCGGGGGCGAGCACGGCCGCGGGCCCGACGACCGACCCCTCCATCAGGATGCAGCCGTCGCCCAGGACCGAGCCGTCCCCCACCGTCGCGGACCGGAGCAGGCAGCGTTCGCCGACCGTCACGCCTTTACCCACCACCGTCGACGCAGGCAGGCCCGTGGGCGAGGACCGGGCCGCGTGCAGGACGGCCCGGTCCAGGACTGTGGACCCCGCGCCCACCCGGATGTGGTTCAGGTCGCCCCGCAGGACGGCGCCGTACCAGATGGAGACCTATGGAACGGAGAGGGAGAGAGGGGTCAGGTTGTGTTTTCGGTCGGTCGCGGCGGGGCGTCTGCGGCGACCAATCGCCGCCCTCTCTCTCTCTCTCTCCTTCGCGCCGCACCCGCAACCCCATACTTCCCTGGATCCGCAGACACGCCGCATGGCCTCTCTCTCGTCCTCCATACCTGATCATACAGGTCGACGTCCCCCACGACGACCGCGTTGGGCGCGACCCACGCGTCGGGCGAGAGTGTCGGCACGCGGGGGCCCAGCGCGACGAGGGAGCGCTGCCGGCAGAACGGCTCGTCCGCGATGTGGGTGGGCGGGGACTGGGCCGCGGCGGACGTGGACACGGCGGCGGCGGTGGACGCAGAGGGCGTGGGCGCCAGGGAGGCGGCCCGCCCTCCCCGGGCGAGCAAGGCGGCGGCAGCGCTGCGCATGATTTTTTTGGGGTCGGGTCTCTCCACGTGCGTGCGCGAGGTCAGTGTGCGATCTGGCCGCTCTCAGGGGGCGAATGTGGGCGTGTGCACAACGCACGGGCGCGTGTGTGCTAGAAAGGGAGACGGGCAAGGGCGCGCGTCGTGCTTTGTGTGTGGGTGTGACAGGGCCGGTGTGTGTTCATCGGCGCGGCATTCTTTTTTTCACCCTCGCTCCTCACTCCTCATCGACCTCCGCCCAGGCCGGCAGCTCGTCCTCCCACCCGACCCACGCCTGCTCCCCGCCCGCCAACTCCGCCTCCGTCAGCAGGGCGCCCGTCAGCGCACCCTCAATCGAGGCCCGATCCATCCCTGTCCCGCCAATGAAGACCAGTCTCTGGCCCGGCGCCCCGCCCGGTCCCGCCTCGGCGCCGCCGCCCTCTGCCTCCTCCTCCTCACCCCAGGGCCCGGCCCCCTCACCCCGCCACCCCCCGCCCGCCGCCTGCCAGAGCCCCGCCTGATCGGGGCGGGTCGCCAGCCAGAACCATCCCTTCGAACGCATCACGCCCCGCCAGGGGGCCTCCGCCTCCAGGGCCGCCAGCAGGCGGGCCGGGTGGAAGGGGATGCCGGGCGCGGAGAAGACAAAGGAGGAGATGCCGCCGTGGGCGAGCGCGGGGTGGTGGTGGTGGCTGTGGTCGTGGCTGTCCTCATGCTCGTGCTCGTGCTCGTGCTCGTGCTCGTGCTCGTGCTCGTGCTCGTGCTCGTGCTCGCGCGCGTGCTCGTGCGCGTGGTCGTGCGCGTCCGCGTGCGCGGCGCCGCGCGCCGCCGCCTCC
>Ga0114918_10005833_pt1 | contig 10526 bp, 12 predicted proteins | sample LantaG_FD_87015 | JGI IMG/M metagenome (GOLD analysis project Ga0114918, IMG submission 87015) | Deep subsurface microbial communities from Baltic Sea to uncover new lineages of life (NeLLi) - Landsort_02402 metaG | ecosystem: Environmental > Aquatic > Marine > Oceanic > Sediment | place...
AGCCGGGGATGATAATGTTCGGCTTTATGATGCCGTTCTTCATGTTCTTTTCCTTCTCGGTAAAGCGGGAGATGGCGGCGGCGCAGGGGGTGGCCCGCTTGCTGGCGCTGACGAGCTTTTTCACCGCAGCCGCCGCCGGGCCATTCATCATCCCCCTGGAGCGGCGGCTGGGCACTTATGACCGGCTGGTGGCGGCGCCGATGTCGCTCCTCACCTTGCTCCTGGGCAAGACGGCGGTGGGCGCGCTCTTTGCCATCGGCACGTCGGCCTTTGCGTTGCTCGTCGGCGTGACGGCTTTTGGCGCGAGTATCGCCCAGCCCTGGCTGCTGGCGGCTGGCGTGATCTTGGGGTCATTCTCCTTCTCGGCCCTGGGGCTGATCTTTGGCTCCATCCCCACCCGCAATCCGGGCGACGTGCAGATGCCCAGCACGCTGCTGCGCTGGGGGCTGCTCTTTATCAGCGGCGTCTTTGTCCCGCTGGCAGAGATGGGAGCGGTGGCGCGGACGCTGGCCTACCTCTCCCCGCTGACCTACGCCCAGGATTTGATGAACCACGCCGTGCTGGGGATGGGGTTGCTCAATCCGTGGCTGGATAGCGGCGTGCTGCTGGTGAGCGGGGTGCTGTTCCTGATACCGTCTGTGTTGATGCACCGGCGCAGCCGGCGACTGGGGTACTGACTTTCCATCGTTGTGCTAGCCCCCGGCCTGGACAAGATTCCAGGCCGGGGGCTTTTGATTCTGGCCTATCCTGCACACTTTCCGCATCATTCCTTCATCCAACCTTCACGCAAGCCGGGTATACTATGGGCAAATCAAACGAAAGGAGGTGTTGAGATGAACAAGGCAAGGTTGAACTATGTGCTGGACGCGGTGATCGGTCTGGCGTTTCTGCTCTCCGGCGCGACCGGCGTGGCCTTTTTGCTGATGGGCAGCGGCGGCTACCAGGGCGGGCGGAACGCAGGCTTTGCCACGACGCTGCTGGGCCTGAGCCGGGGGACGTGGAGCGACCTGCACACGTTAGGCAGCCTGGTAATGATCGCCGGCATCGTGGTACATGTCGCGCTCCACTGGAAGTGGATCGTCGGCATGACCAAAAAGATGATGCCTGCCCGTCCGCGTCGGGCCCAGGAGCAAGTATGCAAAGTGGTAGCGTGAATCGTTGGAACAAGAGTAGAGATTTCGTCAAAATCAAACACATAGGAGGTACAAAAAATGACGAAAAGAGTGTTGAATTACGGTCTAGTTGGAGTGTTGGCAGTAGCGTTGCTGGCGGGGACGGCGTATATCCTGCTGAACCCCACACAAGTCCAGGCCGGGCAAGGTTCCCCCGGTGGTCGGGGGCAAGGTCGCGAGGCCGCGGTTGAGTGGGACGGCAACGAGCCAGAGATGTTCAATCAGAACGCCTACGGACGCAGCGAGGTGGCGCAGGGCCGGGGAGCCTCCGGTAGCGGTGCTTTCGGCGGCGCGGGCGCTTTTGATGGAGGCGGGCGAATTTCCGGCGCAGGCCAGGGCCGCAACAGGACGGTGAGAATCGTCGAGTGGGAAACCCTGACCGGAAAAGTGATCGTCGTAGATGACGAGATCACCATCCAAACCGCCGAGGGCCAGGTGCTGATCGGTATGGGGCAGTCCGCGTACCGGGAAGACTTTGGACTGGAGGTCGGAGATGAGATAACGGTGCTCGGCTTTTACGAGGATGGCGAGTTCAAGGCCGGAACTGTCGAGAACCTCACCACCGGCGAGACGATCGTCCTGCGGGACGAGACCGGACGCCCGATGTGGGTGGGGCAGGGACGGCTCAAGAACCAAGGGTAGTTGTAGCAAGCCCACTGACCTCAGCCCGGAGGTTAAACCTCCGGGCTGATTGTGGGCCAATCAAACACAGGAGATATTGAGATAAATGAAAACCGAAACAACCCAGAAAAAAGAAACCCGTCGTTCCTGGAATTGGCGCAGCCTGGTGTCGTTCTACCTGCTGTTCGCCGCCATCGCCCTGCTGATTTCCGGGGTGGCGCTCTTTGTCGCCCCACCGGGGCGTTTTGCCCACTCCGCGGGCTGGCGGATTCTGGGGTTCGACAAAGAGCAGTGGGAGGCGATTCACTCCCTGATCGGATACGTCGGCACGCTCTTTGCCGTGTTCCACCTGATCCTGAACTGGAAAGTGTTGCGCAGCTATTTGCGGGACCGCGCCCGTCACACATACCGGCTCAAGCCCGAGTTCATCGTGGCCCTGCTCCTCACGGTCGTCGTCTGGATAGGCTCGGCCTATCACATCTCTCCCTTTGGCACGGTGATGGACTGGGGTGAGAATATCAAAGAGTCGTGGGAACAGCAAACGGTTCTTCCCGACACGACCACGGAAGAGCACGAAACAGTGGAACCGGCGGAGGAGGAAACGATTCCCCCTGACACAACCACGGAGGAGCGCGAGGCCGGGGGACCGACAGGAGCATGGGGCCAGTTCACCGTGGAAGAACTGTGCGCCCAGCACGACATCCCGATGGCGGATGGGCTGGCTCATCTGGCGGCCTACGGCCTGGAGGCCAGCCCCATCACCTGCGTCCGCACTCTCTCTGACGGCAGCATGTATGCTCCCTCGGACGTGGCGAATATCATCCTGGGACTAGAGCCAGGAGAGCACGAGACCCCCACAGCGACGGCGACGCCCCTGGCAACGGCGACGCCCGGCACGGTGGCCTGCCCCTTTGGCCAGGTCAACGACCCCTACCCCGGCCAGTGCAAACGTTACGTGGACACCAACGACAATGGTATCTGCGACCTCTCCGAGCCGGGCTTTGGCGACGCGCCTTAGCCTATCCTCCGCCCCTTGTGATAGCGAACTTTAGATTTTCGTGCTACAATAAAACCACATGCCCCAGACCATCCTCGTCGTAGACGACGAGCCCGAAATCGTACGCTTCGTGCGGGCCTACCTGGAGGACGCTGGCTACCGCGTCGTGACCGCCAACGACGGCCAACAGGCGCTCTTTGTCGCCCGCCACGAAAAGCCCGATCTGGTCATCCTCGACCTGCTGATGCCGGGGATGGACGGGTGGGACTTTATCCGCCGCTACCGCCGCGAGCGCGATACGCCGGTCATCATGCTCACCGCCCGCGTCGAGGAGACCGACCAGGTGGTGGGGCTGGAACTGGGGGCCGACGATTACGTCACCAAACCCTTTAGCCCGCGCGCTCTCGTCGCCCGTGTGCGGGCCGTACTCCGCCGGGCGCGAGGCGGGTCGACCCCGCCGGCCGTCCTGCGCGGCGGCGACGTCGTGCTCGACCGCGAGGCGCACACCGTCACCACCGGCGGGCGAGAGGCGCACCTGACCCCCGCTGAGTTCAACCTGCTGCAAGTGCTGATGACCACACCCGGGCGCGTCTTTACGCGAGCCGAACTGCTCGACCGGGTACTGGGTGACGAGGTGTACGTGTTCGAGCGCACGATTGACGCCCACGTCAAGAACCTGCGCCGCAAGATTGAGTCCGACCCGGCCCATCCGCGCCACGTCATCACCGTGCGCGGCGCGGGATACAAGTTCGATTACATGCCCGATGGGGAGACCGATGCGCGGTAGCCTGTTCTGGAAACTAGTGGCCGCCTTCGCCACAGTCATCCTGATCGGCATCGGCGGAGCGTTGCTACTGGCCGGGCGCACCACGGAGGTCGAGTTCCGGCGCTACGCCCGCGATAGCGACAACGAAAGCCGCTGGGAAGAGACCGCCGCCGACCTGGCCGGCTACTATGCGGCCCACGGCAGTTGGGATGGCGTCGCATCGCTGCTCCGGCGCGGACAGGGACGTGGCGCGGGTACCGGCCCCCCGTTGCGCCTGGCCGACGCCGCCGGTCACATCGTTGCCGACCAGACTGGGGCCGGCATGGGCCAGACGGCCAGCGCCGGCGAACTGGAGGCCGGCCTGCCCATCCTCGTGGATGGCAAACGGGCCGGCACGCTGCTGACGCCCGGCGGTGAGTGGCTGACCGTGGAACAACAATCGTTCCTGGAGCAAATGAGAGTCACGCTGATAGTCTCCGGCGGGGCGGCGCTGATGGTCGCGCTGGTACTGGGTGCACTGCTCGTGCGCTCCATCACCCGCCCGCTGCAGCAACTCACCGAGGCCAGCCGCACCATCGCTGCTGGCGACCTGGACACCCACGTCTCCGTCCGCTCACACGACGAGGTCGGGCAACTGGCGGCCGCCTTTAACCTTATGGCAGCCGACCTGGCCCGCGCCGAAAAAGCCCGCCGCAACCAGACCGCCGATGTGGCCCACGAACTACGCACCCCCCTCACTGTCATTCAGGGGGCGTTGGAGGCCATGCTGGACGGGGTCTATCCCACCGATCGGGAAAACCTGCAAGCGGCGCTGGCCCAGACGCACACCCTCTCTCGCCTGGTGGAGGATCTGCGTTTACTAGCCCTGGCCGACGCCGGGCAACTCTATCTCCACACGGCCCCGCTCGACCTGGTCCCCTTCCTGCAGGAAATGGTAGAGACCCATCGAATCCAGGCCCAGGAGCGCGGGGTAGATCTGGCGCTGGAGACGATTGCTTCCCTCCCGCTCGTCGAGGCGGACAGAGACCGGCTGGCGCAGGTGATGGGCAATCTGCTAGGCAATGCGCTGCGGTACGTGTCTGAGGGGGGACACGTCACCGTGCGCGCGGAGGCTCAAGGGCGAGAGGTGATCGTGGCCGTGACCGACGACGGCCCCGGCATACCGCCCGAGGACCTGCCGCACCTGTTTGAGCGCTTCTGGCGGGGAGACCGCGCCCGGCGGCGGGCCACAGGCGGCAGCGGGTTGTGCTTGACCATCGCCCGCAGCCTGGTCGAGGCGCACGGCGGGCGCTTGTGGGCCGAGAGTGTGGAGGGCGAGGGAAGCACGTTCGCTTTTGCGCTGCCCGTGTTAGTCGAAGCATAATGTGACTTTTGTCGTAGACAAACGACCGCTTTTCTGCTACACTGATGGCAGAAAGGCGGTTCCTTTTATGCAAGGCTGGGTGTTACCTGAGATCAACCTGTCGCTGTGTGACCGGTGCGGCACTTGTGTCGAACAGTGCCCCACGGGCGCGGTGGAGATGGGGCCGGAAGGGCCGTTCATCACCCGCCCGGCTGACTGCGACTACTGCGCGTTATGCGAGACCATCTGTCCCCAGGGCGCGATTACGTGTGCTTACGAAATTGTCTGGGGGGCGGATACTACAGCGAATTGAGAAAAACGGATTGAATCATGTGTAGGGGCGAACCCTTGTGGTCGCCCTCAAAGGAGGATCAAACAGATGAACACAGAACAGAACACCCTGAAGCAAAAAGTGGCAGAGAGCCTGATGGCCATCAGACCGAGCCTCCAGGCAGACGGCGGAGACGTGGAGTTGGTCAACGTGGACGACGAGGGGGTCGTCTCCGTACGACTCGTCGGGGCTTGCAGAGGTTGCCCCATGTCCACGATGACGTTGAAAATGGGAATTGAGCGCATGCTGCGCGAACAAATTCCCGAGATCAAGAGCGTGAAGGCCGTGTGAGCGTATGGCAATACGACAGATTGTAAAAATTGACGAGGAACTGTGCAACGGCTGCGGCGTTTGCGTGACACCGTGCGCCGAGGAGGCCATCGTCCTGGTGGGTGGCAAGGCGCGGGTGACGGACGGGGCACTGTGTGATGGGGCCGGGTTCTGCCTGCCGGTCTGCCCCACCGGGGCGTTGAGCATTGAGACGCGGGAGGCCCCTGCCTTTGACGAGGAGAAGGCCGAGGCGCTGATGCACGAACGCGGCCCGGCCTACATCGCCCAGCGGTGCTTTCGCTGCGAAGTGGTCGAGGACGAGGCCCACCTGGTGCCCGTCCGCCACCAGGGGCAGAGTTTGTGGGTCTGCACCCGCTGCCTGCCGGCGCTCATTCATGGATAGAGGGAATGCCAATGGTAGAGGTTCACTTGTACGGAAGTTTGCGCCGCCACGCGCCCGACCCCCGGCCCGACCGGGAAAGCGTGGTGCGGCTAGAGCCGCGTCCGGGGGAGACGGTGAGGACGACGTTGGAGCAATTGTCCATCGCGCCCGCCGAAATCTACCATATTTTTCTGAACGGGGCGCTTCTGTCCACCCGCAACTCGATGGCGCCGTGGTTGGGCTATCAACAGGCCGGCGCTCGTGATCAGGGGCTGGACGCGCCGGTGCAACCCGGCGACCGGCTGGGGCTGTTCGCCAGCGACATGGGGATGTTGGTGGTGTAATGTAATTCCACAATACACAAACGGAGAAAGTAAAAAATGGGTATGTTTTGTTTTCAATGCCAGGAAACGGCGAAGAATCAGGGCTGCACGGTGCGCGGCGTCTGTGGCAAAGACGCCGATGTGGCGAGTCTCCAGGATTTACTGATCTGGCTCCTGAAAGGCATTTCTTTCTACGGGGTCCGGGCCAGGGAACTGGGGATTTCCGACCCGGAGGCGGACCTGTTCGTGGCCCAGGCGCTCTTTGCCACGATCACCAATGCGAACTTTGACCCACAGCGGTTCGTCGCGCTGGCGGAAAGGGCGCTCGAGTTGCGGGATAGGCTCGGACAGGCCGTGGAAACGTCAGAACCCTTGCCCGACATGGCGACCTGGTTCCCCGAAACGGGAGACCTGGAGGAGTTGGTCCAAAAGGGCTCGACCGTCGGCGTCATGGCTGACCCCGATCTGAACGAGGACGTGCGCTCGCTGCGAGAGTTGCTGACCTACGGTCTCAAGGGACTCGCCGCTTACACGGACCACGCCTACGTCCTGGAGCACTATAATGAGACGCTACTGGCCTTTTTGCAGGAGGCCCTGCTGGCCACGACGGACGAGAAAGCATCGGTGGATGACCTGGTGGGGCTGGTGCTAAAGTGCGGCGAGATGGGCGTCCAGGCCATGGCCTTGTTGGACCAGGCGAATACGTCTACTTATGGCAACCCCGAACCGACCCAGGTCAACATTGGTGTCCGCGCAGGTCCAGCCATTCTCATCAGCGGCCACGACCTGCGCGACATGGACGAGTTGCTCCAGCAGACCGAGGGCACGGGCGTCAACGTCTACACTCACGGTGAGATGTTGCCCGCCAATGCCTACCCGGCGTTCAAAAAGTACCCCCACTTTGTGGGCAACTATGGCGGCTCCTGGTGGCATCAGCAAACAGAGTTCGAGAAATTCGGCGGCGCGATCCTGATGACCACCAACTGTATCATCAAACCCAAAAAGAGTTACCAAGACCGGATTTTCACCACCGGCATGACCGGATGGCCTGGCGTCCGGCACATCCCCGACCGCATTGACGGCGGGCAGAAGGACTTTGGCCCAGTCATTGCCACGGCATTGAAATCGGGCAGCCCGCAGGAACTGGAGCACGGAACCATCCCCATCGGTTTTGCGCACGGGGCCGTGCTGAGCGTGGCCGACAAGGTCGTGGAAGCGGTCAAGAGCGGGGCCATCAAACGCTTTGTCGTGATGGCCGGTTGCGACGGGCGGCACAAGACGCGACAGTATTACACCGAGATGGCCGAGAGCCTGCCCCATGACACGGTCATCCTGACGGCCGGCTGCGCCAAGTACCGCTACAATAAACTGGACCTGGGCGACATCGGCGGCATCCCGCGTATTCTGGACGCCGGACAGTGCAACGATTCGTATTCGCTGATCGTGATCACCCAGAAACTGGCCGAAGCGTTCAGCCTGGACGACATCAACGACCTGCCGATCTCTTATGACATTGGCTGGTACGAGCAAAAGGCGGTTATCGTGCTGCTGGCGTTGCTCTCCCTGGGCGTGAAAAACATTCGCCTGGGGCCGACACTGCCGGCGTTTATCTCACCCAACGTCCTGAAGGTCCTGGTCGAGAACTTTGACATCAAGCCCATCACCACAGTCGAGCAAGACCTAGCCGCCATCCTCGCTGGCGAGTAATTGAGTACAGAGAACCCAGGTTTTTTCCGAAAAACCTGGGTTCTGTCACACACAAGGAGTGGACAAGATGCGCATCCTGGCGATCATCACCGGCGAATACGGCCAACGGCACGTGAACAACATCCGCGCCCACGGCCCAGCCGGCTGGCAGGTCGAGGTGTGGCAGGCGCCGGCGATCCTGCCGCCTGTCATAGACTATCCAGAGGATTACCTGCCGCCGAGCCTCCCTCCTGCCGACCTGCTCCTGGCCTTTGGCGAGCACAAGGGCGTGGCAGAGTTGGTCCCGGAGGTGGCGCGAATGACTGGCGCACAGGCCGTCATCGCGCCGGTAGACAGGGAGGAGTGGCTGCCTCGTGGCCTGGCCCGGCAACTGCGCGGCTGGCTGGCCGACATGGATGTCGCCTGCGTCACCCCCAAGCCCCTCTGCTCGTTGACGAAGACCCACTACAACGTCCGGCGGCACCGGATCGAGTACGATGACCCACTTATCGCCGAGTTTGCCCGTCACTTTGGCCAGCCCGATCTGCACATCACCGTGAACCCCGATACACGGATCATCACCAATGTCGAGGTTGTGCGGGATGCCTTCTGCGGCTGCGCTCGCTTCGTAGCCCAGGGGTTGGTGGGGGTCTCCGCCGACGACGCCGAACAGGAAGCGGGGTTGCTTCACCACCACTACCCCTGTCTGGCCGGGATGGGCAAGGACCTCGACTTCAACGACACGCTGATGCACGTCTCCGGGAACATTCTTAAGGAGCGCGTCGGCGAAGAGGTGAAGCCCTTCAAACGGGTGCAGTACGTCGTCCCGGGTCAGCGGAGCGAGGGATGAGTGCAGATGGAGAGAACGAGATATTGGAGGTGCATACCATGACTCAGGAGACGATGCAACTGCCGATTGTTGGCATGACCTGCGCCAGTTGCGCCAGCACGGTGGAGCGGACGCTGAAAAAAGTCGAGGGCGTGCAAGATGCCAGCGTCAACATCGCCACCGAGAAAGGGCAACTGTCCTTCGCCACTCACGTGCCCACAGCGAAACTGGTACAGGCTGTACGCGACGTGGGATACGACGTGGCGACCACGACCATCACGCTTCCCATCGGTGGGATGACCTGCGCCAGTTGCGCCGCCACCGTCGAGCGGGCGTTGGGTAAAGTGGACGGCGTGGTGACCGCCTCGGTCAACATCGCCACCGAGCATGCTACCGTCGAGTATGTGCCTGGTGTGGCGACGCTCGATGCATTTAGCAAGGCGGTCGTGGACGTGGGCTACGAGGTACTGCCACTGGAGGAGGAGCGCGCCGAGGCAGAGGTGGACGAGGATGAGCGCAAGATGGCGGCCGCGCGGCGACGGATGGGGATCGCCTGGGCTTTCACTGTGCCCATCACTGCCTGGATGCTGGCGGAGATGCTCTTCGGGGTGGTCTGGCCCAGCCGTCTGGTCTTCGACCTGGGGATGCTGGTGCTGGCCGCACCGGTGCTTTTCTGGGTCGGCCGGCGCACTTACGTCTCGGCCTTCAAGTCGGTGACCCACGGCAGCGCCAACATGGACACGCTCATTGCCATGGGTACCGGTGTCTCCTGGCTGACCGGCATTGCCACCCACTTCGCATCGGTCGCCAGTTACGCTGGCGTGTCGGCGATGATTATGGCCTTCCACCTGACTGGCCGCTACGTCGAGGAGACGGCCAAGGGACGGGCATCGCAGGCCATCCGCAAATTGCTGGAACTGGGTGCTAAGACCGCTACACTGTTGGTGGATGGCCGGGAGATCGAGGTGGCCATTGCGCAGGTGCAAGTCGGTGACACGATGGTCGTCCGGCCCGGCGAGAAAGTCCCCACCGATGGGATCGTTGTCTCCGGCGAGAGCGCCGTGGACGAGAGCATGGCCACCGGCGAGAGTATGCCGGTCAACAAGCAACCCGGCGATGAGGTCGTCGGCGCGACGGTCAACCAGGCGGGGCTGCTGCACGTCCGGGCGACCCGCATCGGTAAGGATACCTTTCTGGCTCAGGTCATCAGACTGGTCGAGGAAGCGCAGGGCACCAAGGTGCCTATTCAGGAGTTCGCCGACCGGGTGACGGCGGTCTTCGTGCCCATCGTCATCGGCATTGCGGCGCTGACGCTGGTCTCCTGGCTGCTCTTCCCCGGCACGATGCAGGCCCTGGTGCAGGTGGGGGCCTTCCTGCCCTGGGTCAACCCGGACCTGAGTGCACTCACCCTGGCCATCGTCTCCACCGTGGCGGTGCTGGTCATCGCCTGCCCCTGTGCGCTGGGGCTGGCGACTCCTACGGCGTTGATGGTCGGCAGCGGCATGGGGGCCGAAAACGGCGTGCTCATCCGCCAGGGAGCTGCCATCCAAGTGATGAAAGATGTGGATGTCATTATCTTCGACAAGACGGGAACCCTCACCACGGGGAAGCCGGAAGTGACTGACATGCTTGCGAGAGGCGAGGAGCGACAAGAGGACAAGGAGACAAGGAGACAAGGGGACAAGGAGAAGGGGAAAGGGGGGGACGAAATTCGCCATTCGCCATTCGCCATTCGCCATTTGTTATACTCAGCACGGGCATAAAGGGACATTAACAACATAGCGATCTGTAGACATTGGGCCTGAAT
>Ga0114918_10005834_pt1 | contig 10525 bp, 17 predicted proteins | sample LantaG_FD_87015 | JGI IMG/M metagenome (GOLD analysis project Ga0114918, IMG submission 87015) | Deep subsurface microbial communities from Baltic Sea to uncover new lineages of life (NeLLi) - Landsort_02402 metaG | ecosystem: Environmental > Aquatic > Marine > Oceanic > Sediment | place...
CAGAAGAGAAGTAAGAAAGCTGGTGAGAGTGTTGAGAGGAAGAAGTTGAATTTGCAGGATGAGGGTAATTCCAATTGGCTTCAGAGTATGCGCGGAGAGAGTAAGAAGCGCAAGAAGGTCAATGTTCAGGACAGGGAGAACTCTGACTGGCTCTATGGTATGCGTAAGAAGAAGGGCAAGGGTAAGAAGTCCAGTGACTCTGTGGAAGTAAGAATGGCCGAAGCGTTGTTGGAGATGACAGACAGAGTTGTCCATGCCTTCATTGCAGGGAGTTTGGCGTCAAAGTGGGAACATGGTGTCATTGTTGTAGCCAAAAAGCCGAAGGTTGAGAAGACAAAGCCAGGAAGCAAGAACAAGTATCGGGTGACCTGGCCATCTGGGGTAGTAGAGTACACGAATCACCCTCCCAAGGGTAGTGAGGTAGAGGAAGAGGATTCCAAGGAAGATGCTTCCGTAGAGGATGCTTCCATAGAGGATGAGGGTTCCAAGGAAGACAGGAAGGAGCGCGAAGAGGCGTTTCAGAATGAGGCGTCGTCGAATGTGAATCCCACATCGAATCTGCCATCGCCTTTGAGTGAGGAACAGCAGGCAGAGTTTGCGGGGCGGATGAATGAGGTATTGGCCAAAGACCCGTACTCTTGGGGCTTGGCGTTTATTCCAGGAGCATTCTCTAAGGTTAGAAAAGCGCACTCGACCATGTACCAGTCATCACTTGGTACAGAAGACAGAAGCCTGTATCTTGATGCAGATGGGGAATTTGCGGAATTTTCAGCCGGTGGGTATCATGGTAGAAATGGTGCAAGACTTTCCATGCTCACTCAATCGGCTTTTGGAGGTGAAGGCTCTGATTACAGACAGAACAAATGGGGTGCAGGTCTTGCTGAGCCGACTGCCGAAGAGATTCGTGGTTTGCTCTTGCTTATGAAGGGCGAGCAGGACTTCATGTTGCAGTCAGGGTTGGTGGATGAAGAGGGTATGGTGACGTTGTATCGAGGGGTCAAGAATTCTGACTTTGAGGATGGAGATGAGGTCAACATGGAGGGCAATTATGTTGACTCATATACGATAAGCCCAGAGATTGCCAACAGTTTCGCTGGCATGGGTATGGGAACGATAATCAGGTCTCGTGTCCCTCTCGAAAACTGTCTTGCATCTTTTCAAGGGAGGGTTGGTAGCGGAACATTGCAGAGCTGGGGTTACCCTTATGAGTGTGAGATAATGGTGATGGGTAGAAGTGTGAATGGTGAATGTGTAGGTGCCGATAGAATTCAAGAGGAAATTGGCAGAGCTAAGAAGAGGTTGTCCGAGGGAGGCAAGAATGCAGAGAAGGCAGTAGAGGCGGTTCGCCGCCGTCAAGAGAAGCAGAGGGAAGAACTTCAAGAGCTTGGAGGGGTAGAGAATCCTTCAGTGGAGCAATTGAAAGAGTTCAGGAATGAGTTAGGGGATGATTCTGCTGACAAGTCAATGGCGGAGTTGTTGATTTTGTTTAAGACATCGCAGAAGAGAAGTAAGAAAGCTGGTGAGAGTGTTGAGAGGAAGAAGTTGAATTTGCAGGATGAGGGTAATTCCAATTGGCTTCAGAGTATGCGCGGAGAGAGTAGAAAGGGGATGAATTTGTCAGAGGAGTTGTTGTTGATAGCCAAGTTATTGATTTGATTGATATTTTTTTGATATAGTTGATAAGTTGTGGAATGTTTTTTAATTGAGTAAATAGGAGAAAAGAGATGAAAGTATCGTTTTACATAGAAGGAACAGGGAAATCAAGAACTGACATTCGTTTTTATGTGGGTTTGGATGTCGAAGCGAGTGAAAGAGAGATAGAAAAGGCAGAGAAGTTGGTATACAAAACGGCTAAGTCTTTTACAGATGATTATGCAGAAAGACATTTTTCGTTTTATGAAAAGATGACGGGGAAGAATAGTCGTAGGAAGTTCAAGATCTATACTTATGAGACAGTTGTCCGTAATGAGTTGTTTGTTGGTGCTCTTGCCAAATTCGATGCGTATCTCGAAGATTCTGTTTTGTTTGACATGATTAAAGATGATTGGTCATACTTGCAGAGTGGTCATTTGGCTTCGGAGAAGAGTTCGTCAGTAAATGAGGAGAGAATTGCTTCTAAGATTGCTCAAGATATTTCTGCTGGTCGTAGTTATGCGGTGACTTATGTATTGGAAGTGTATTCTGTTTTCAACAGGAGACAGACGGATCAGGCTTGGCGGAAGGAGTATGGCAGGCCAACATCTGCTAATATTAAGAAGTTTGTAACGAAATTCAATGAGGAGCTTTATGAAGGTGGTGTGAACGAGCATTTGGGATTGACTGCTGCCATTTATGGTGGTAGGATTATTGATCAGAGAGATGGAGATGTTGTTGCAGATTGGGAAGATCGTAATATCAAACGTGAGTTTTCATTTGTAGTTGGATAAAAAAAGAGATTGAAAAGATGGATAATGAGAGAATTGCAAAGAGATTGGTAAGATTGGCGAAGGAAGTAACTGCTGGAGCTAAAATTCAAATAGAGATAAGATTCTCTGATTTGGATGACGCTGCTGATTTTGTTGAGACATTTGATAATGCAAAACTTGTAGTTAGAAATGGCAAGGTGGCAGGAACTGTTGACATTTCTGATCTTGAAAAAATGTTCAAGTCCTTGACGGCGGACTTCGGTGTGTCGGTTAATGTCGATTTGTTGTAAGCAGTTTGTAGTAGAAGACAAGGAGAAATCTCCTTGTTTTCTTTGGAGAAATTATGGATTTTAAACTTATAGCAGAAGAGTTGTTGATGGTTGCGAAGGAATTGAACAAGAAGGATGTTTTTCTTGGTGGAACGTGCAATGATTCGACATGGAGAGATGAGTTGATTCCGTTATTGGAAGATAATGGTGTCACTTATTTCAATCCTGTTGTGGATGATTGGACGCCTGAGTGTATGAAGGAAGAGGAGATTCAGAGGCAAAATTGCAAGTATTGTTTGTATGTAATTACGCCAAGGATGACTGGGGTGTATTCAATAGCTGAGGTTGTGGATGATAGTAACAAGAGGCCGGATAAGACGATCTTTTGTGTATTGGGGAAAGATGATGTGGATTTTACGGATAGTCAGATGAAGTCTTTGAAAAGGGTTGGTGAAATGGTTGGGGGAAATGGTGGAAAGGTTTTGACTTCGTTGGAAGAGATTGTAGAGTATGTTATTTAAGAATTGGAGTGTGGCAAGATGGATAAGAGTTTATAAGACTTTTATCTAAAACAAATTAGAAGGAGACAGAAGATGGCTAGATGAATTGGTAGAGGGCAAGGTGGACCTGGTAGAGGAATGGGTATGCGAGAGTGTTTGGGGCTTGGGTTGGGTAGAGGAAGGGGTGTTGGCCCTAATTGTGTGAATCGTAAGACAAAGTAAAAAAAAGGAGATAGAAAAATGGCAAAAAGAATGAGAAGATCGTCAGACTTGGCTGACAGGCTTGTGATTGCATTGTATGAATTAGAGTTGGAAGAAGAGAAGATTGTGGAAGAGGCTCGTGATTTGGCTAAGAGAACCATTAAGGTTGGGGCTGAAGCTGCCAAGCGTGAGGAGATGTTGTTGAAACTTTTGAGGTCGTCACAGGATCCTGAAATGGCGAAAAGGATTGTTTTACAATTCAAGAGAGGAAAGTTGGATACAGGCAGAATGAGTTCCAGGCTTGTAGATATTTTGGAGGATTTGTCAGGGCAGAGTCTTCATCCTGTGTCTTGGAGTACGAGAGATTTGGAATGGCCAGAGAATTTCTGAAAGGATTTGACGAATGGATGAACGTTGTCAGGCTTTGAAAGAGTTGTATGAAAAGTATAACTCTTTTACTCCTCTTTTGATACAGGAAGAGGATCTTACAGATGATGAGTGGGAGGAGAGGATGAAAAGGGCCAATGCTGAGGCGTCGGTAATCATCAATGATATTCTGGATAGAATGGATCAAGAGGGGATTTACAGAGGATAGTGTTTTTAATTGAAAAACAGGAGATTGTACAGATGGATAATGAAAAGATTGCGAAAGATTTGTTAAAGGTAGCCAAAGAGTTGACTGGCAGGGTTTATGATGAGTTTCCTGTAATGGAGCTTGGGTTTGCGGACTTTGATGAGATCCGGTATTTTACAACTTTTTTCCCTGAAACAGAATATTACGGTTCTGAGTCACTTGCGGAAAATGCTGTGAAAAAGGCGGCAGATAAGATTCGTGAAAGTTTGAGAAAGGGCTTGAAGCCGCAAGGAATTGGGGTTGAAAAGCCGATGGTTACATTGGTAGATAAGAAAGATGATAGTTATTCATTCAATGTTTATTTTTCTCTCTTTTTCTATCCTCCCAAGGTGTCCGATGATGAAGTCAAGAAAGTTGCGTTTGCTGCGATTCGTCGTGTTACTTGGTAAGAGGTGTTAAGTAGTCTGTGTGGATTGAATTAAAGAAATTCACACAGACTACTTCAAATTGAAGTACAGGAGAATTTAGTAATGGGAAATGAAAGGGTAGCAGAAGAGTTATTGAGGCTTGCTAAGGAAATAGGGGCATCTAAGGAGTCGCCTGTTCTCTTTGATTTGGGAAGAAATTTGGTAAAGTGGTTCAAGAGTAGGGGCGCAAAGAATATTGATGTGGATTTTGGGAGTTCTGATTGGGGAGTATATTACAACATAGACTTTGGTGAAGGTTGGAATATGAGGGAAGCTGGTATTCAGATGGATTTTGATGAAGATGACAATGAGTATCAGATAGTACTTCAAGTGGACGATTGGGATAGGATTCTGAAAAGCAACAAAGTCCCTACAGTGAGAGATGTTCAGAAGATGATTGATAATGCTGCTAAAGATGAGATTCGGCATGAGATTCTTTTGAGTGTTGGTGTAATTTAAACAGGCGTATTTAGTAATGAAAAATGAAAAGATTGCGAAAGAACTGTTGAAGATTGCCAGAGAAATTACTGGTAATAATAATGATACCGAGCTTTTGGATTTTGGTAAGAGTTTGGTAAAGTGGTTCAAGAGTAATGGTGCGAGGAATGTGGATGTGGATTTTGATGGTGGGGACAATGGTCAATTTTATGATATAGATTTGGGAGAAGGATGGAGTGGAGCGGATGTCGGGCTTCAACTGGAAGACAGTGGTTACAATTTCTCAGTTGTATTGACAGTTGATGAATGGGATGATATTCTGATCAAGGACAAGGTTCCAGCCTTGAGAGAAGTTCAGAAGATGATTGACAATGCGGCAAGGGATGATAGGAGGCGTATGATTCTTGAGAGTGTTGGTGCAATTAAGAAGAGGTAATGATAAATGGGAAAGAGATTTGGTGAAACGGGCATTTATTTGGATTCGAGGTTTTCTCATTTGCGCGAAAGGCAATTGATGAAAGATGCTGTTTTGAGTAATGCAAAAGATGAGATTGAAGATTTGGAAGCAGGGAATGCGAAGATTGTGAAATTGTGTTTATCTTTGTTGAAAGGAGCTAAACATGAGCAAAAAAAGATGGCGCAAGAGATGGTGGATTTGTTTAGGGAATATGAGATAAACATGGATGGCTTGAACATTCATTTTGTTGAGGCATTGGAGAGGTTGACTGGTAAAAAGTTGATTCCTACTCCTTGGCGTCATATTGCGATTCATTATGAGATCCGTAATATTTAGGTTATAATTTCTTTCATTGTAAGAAATTGGTGTGGGGAACTATAAATATGCATGATTCATCTGAATCCCTTATCTACTATACGATATACGATATAAGAGTGTAAGAGAAACCCATCAATAAGAGGAAAGTCAGAAATGTTTGCTAAAGCTATGATAGTGGGAGATGTTCATGGTGACAGGGGATTCCTTGAGGATGTTGTAAAGTTGGCAAAGAAGAATGGTTGCGAGGGAATTCTTCAGTTGGGGGACTTTGGTTATTGGCCGTCTTATCCTGAGATGTTGGAATCTTATGATTTGCCTGTGATGTTTTTGGATGGGAATCATGAGTTTTACGGCAATGATGAGAATCCTGGGTTGGCTCAATATACAGAAGATGTGAATGAGGTTGGGGATCGTGTTTTCTATGTACGTAGGGGATCGTGTTTGAGGATTGGGAATTTTGATGTTTTGTTTATGGGAGGAGCGTATTCCATAGATAAGAGTACAAGAACAGAGGGATTTGATTGGTTCAAGGAGGAGCAGATAACAGATGAGCAATTGAATCGTGTTCTTGATCTTAGGGAGAGTATTGATATTGTATTGTCTCATGATGCGCCGTGGAGTTTCAATTTTGGAAACAGTATTTCTTTTGAGCCGCGAGCAGTCATGAATAGAGAAAAGCTTGATAAGATTCTTGATCGTCATTGTCCTGATCGTTGGTATTTCGGGCATTATCACAGAAGTGATGTTAAATTCAATTACAGGACAGGAACTTTGTTACGGGCAATGGAGGCAAATTGCAATCGGCAACGTGGTGAGATTGATGTTGCGGTTATTGATTTTTCCAATGGTGAAGAACTTCTTTTGAAAATGTAGGAGTAGTTATGAATGATTTGACAAGCGAGAGTTTCTCAAGTGCGATTAATGATGGGATTGTGTTGGTGGATTTTTATTCAGAGGATTGCGGTCCTTGTAAGAATCTGGCAAAGCAATTGACAGATTTTGATGTTCCGGTGTATGGAGTAAACGTGATGGAGGAGTGTGATATTTCATTTGAGTGTGAGGTAACTACAGTGCCTACTGTGTTGGTGTTTAAGGACGGTGTGGAGGTAAATCGTTCGATTGGATTCAAACCGAAGGGATATTTTGAAGGAATCTTGAATGGATTGAAGTGATATTTTTTTGATATTTGGATAGAATGTATAGGAAATGGTGTTTGATTGATTATTAATGGTAAATGGTCTTAATTGAAAAACAGGAGACAGTACAAATGGATAATGTAAGAGTTGCGAGAGAATTGGTAGAGGTAGCTGGGATTTTGGGGGGAAGCCGTCAGGCAGGATCCATTCCTGCTTTTAGGAAATTCGTTGATCGACATTCTGTGGATGATTATCCTTATGGGAGAGAGCGTACTACGGCGGAGTGGTATGTTGAGGAGAAGGGAAAGAAAGCGAGAGTTTGCCGAGTAACGGTAAATCCCAAGACGGGCCGGACGAACAAGCCTTCTTGTACAACCTATGGTTCGTCTGCTGTGATAGGTTTGGGAACTGATGGCAGGGCTTATCCGATTGTAGGCAAGCCGGGTCAGATAGGGGTTTACAGCGGTGATATGAAGCATATGGTTGGTTCTGCTTTTGCACAGGATTCGGATTACAATGATTTGGCGGATGCTTTGGGTTTCCGTATTGTGCCTGGGAAGATAACGGTTAAGGAAACCAGAGATGGTGCAGAGATTGATGGATTGCAGGGAAAGACTACAACGATAAGAGAGATTTTGAATCTTGGTGGTTTGACGAATGAGGTGATTGATTCTGAATTGGAGAAAGTGAATCAGAAGTATATTGGCAGGGGCTACCCGACTTATGTTCTCTGGACGGTAATCTTTAAGCCTGAAGCTGAACGTGAGAATTTTGAGATTAGGGTTTTTGATTGACAATTTGATAGAGTTCTTAAACAGGAGAAAGTACAGATGGATAATGAGAAGCTTGCAGAAGAGCTTGTTAAGTTGGCAAAAGAGATTGTAAAGCAAGAAGGTAATTCGCGTAAAGCGGGTTATTCAGATGTTCTTTTCCCTTTTAATCCTTTGAGTTTTTTTGAAATGGCAGATGGAAGTGGTAAAATGGGTTGGTATGAGATTCGTGAGGCGGAAGAAATGTTGAATGAGGCTGTAGCTAATTCTGAGAAGAAGATTATGGCTGTTGTAAGAAAAGAGATTGAACGTAGATATGGGAAAGATCTTGAGAGTAAAGGTTTGATTCTTAGGTAAAAGAATCTTGTTTTTAATTTCGTTGGGTTAAAAGATTCAGTTTTGAACAGAACAGTCCTAAACAGGAGACAGTACAGATGGATAATGCAAGATTGGCAAAAGAGTTGGTAAAGTTGGCAAAAGAGATTTCTGGTGGAAGTAGGTAATTCGCGTAAAGCGGATTCTGGTGATGCAGTTGCTTATTTCAATATTGGGGATTTTGTAACTCCCATTGATGGTTCGCGGAGGCTGACAAGAGGGCAGAGTGAACAGGCGGAAGAGATGTTGCAAAATACGATTATGAATGTTCTTGATAATTTGCAAGATATGGTAGGAAGAAGATTTTCTCGCGACTATAAAGATGATTTGAAGGAGATCGGTCTTAAGATGATGTGAGTAAGTTTTTGGGAGACGGGGGGAGTCTTATAGGCTCCCCTCTTTTTTTTATAGTTTTTGAATAAAGAGATGAGAATAGAGGCGGGAACCTAATTTGAAAACTATGAGGTTCCGATATGCGGATTCATAATGACGAAGGTTATGAAGTAACAGATACGTCTTTCGAATGTTCAGGATGGAATGTAAAGGTGCTCTTGGCAAACGGTAAGCTTCAGGAAGTTTATGGAAAACATGTGGAAGTTCCCTTGCATTTGGCAACTCCTGTGGTATTGTTAAGTATGTTTCAAAGAATGGATGAGATGGAAGGAGAGGCTACAGACATAAAAATTGTAAGCCGACTGGTGGTGTCGGTTCAAAAGACATTTCTCATAGGAATGATGTGTTGGAATGAAAAGAGTTGAAGTGAGCAACTATAATAAACGTCCTTAAGTCTTGTGTTGAGGCTTTTGTTTTTGGATGTTTTTATCAAAAAAGAAGAAAGGTAAACCGATTATGGCACGAGCAATTATTCTTGCAGAAGGTAAAAAGCCCAGAGGTGTGTTCACAAGTCCTCTTAAATTGTGGAATGCGTTGGAGGAACTTGAGGGTTTGAAGCCGTCTGATGATTCGAAAGAAGCGGCAGCAGTTACGTTGGGCCAAGTCTTCGTTCAATTGCCAAGAGGTGAAAAGGAAGTTACTTATTCTCGTCTCAGTACAGCAATGCGGAATGATGTGGATTTCCGTATTTGGATGAAAGATGAAGATGATGAAATGGTGTGTAAGTACGTGGTTTTTCAGCTTGAGGCGAATGAGTTGAGGGGATCTGAGTTTTCATCGGATAGCAAAGATGATGAATCAGAAGAGGAATAGTCTCTTTTGAATATTGAATTACCTTTAGTGCCGAAGGATCGATTGGTTTTCAACTTGCTGTATCAGGTTGAGAAGTTTCAGGACGATCCTTTGGCATTTTCTTATTGGTGTCAAGATGTATATAGAGTTTTGGATAAGTACAGGGATTGTATTGGGGATGAAATTTGGTGTGGGATGGATGGAGTGTATGCGATTCCTGTAATTGAGCAATTACAGAGAATGGGATTTAAAGTGGTTCCTTTTGTTGGGATGGGTGATAGAGAGTTTGGTGATTCGAGGATGGAAGATTGGAGTAAGCTTTGCAATCCTTTATCGAAACAAGTTTCATCTTCTTATCAGGAATGGCTTGATTGGCTTTCAGAGAGAAAAGATGAGTTTCCAGCAATTTCGTTAAGTCATCACAGATGTAATGAGGCTTTGGACAGGACACATTTTCAACATGTGTTTCAGGGTTTGTCAGAGCCGGATCTTTGTGATTACAAGAGTTTGTTGGATTCGTTTGATTTCCCGAGGATTAACATCAATCCGTTGGATGTGAACCTTGAAAGAGATGCATGGAAGTACAGAGATGATTTATCAAAGGCCGTTATTTTGGGATTGTTGCGAACGAGAAGAGTGCCGTTTGCGAGTGTGATGTGTGGCTGGTGGTGTTTGTATGACAGTATGGCGCAAAGGAACAGAATAGGCTATAGCCGCAATACAGACAACACAGGGAATGGTTCCTGGGTCGATCCGGCAAGTTTGGGCACTGAGTATCCATTTGAGTATTGGCGGGCTTATATAGGGGCTATGAGGTTTTACAGTGGGATAGGATATGTGGAGGGAGCCAGAGATTATCATCATTTGTCACGTTTGGTAGGATATGGATATGAGAAAGCGTTGGCATTTTATCCGATGGATCATGATGAGAATGTATTTGAGGGTTATTTGACAGATGTTCGAGAGTGGAGAGAAAAACGATGAATTGGAGGTAGATTATGAAAATCCAACAAGTTAAGGAGTTGAAATATGGTGATTGATTTAAGGCAGGGGGATTGTATAGAACGGATGAAGGATATTCCTGACGGTAGCATTGATTTGACTGTTACATCTCCTCCTTATGACAAGCTGAGAACTTACAAGGGTTCTTTAGAATGGGGAGAACACGTTTGGAAATCTGTGCTTCAGTCTCTATTCAGGGTCACCAAGCAAGGCGGCGTGGTTGTTTGGGTTGTTGGTGATGCTACTATAAAAGGGAGTGAGACAGGGACCAGTTTTAAGCAAGCATTGTGGGCAATGGAGTGTGGGTTTAACCTTCACGACACTATGATTTTTGATAAAGATTCATTCCAAAAACCAAATCATAATAGATACTGGTCTTGTTTTGAATATATGTTTGTTTTTAGCAAAGGAGCTCCAAAAACACACAA
>Ga0114918_10005835_pt1 | contig 10525 bp, 3 predicted proteins | sample LantaG_FD_87015 | JGI IMG/M metagenome (GOLD analysis project Ga0114918, IMG submission 87015) | Deep subsurface microbial communities from Baltic Sea to uncover new lineages of life (NeLLi) - Landsort_02402 metaG | ecosystem: Environmental > Aquatic > Marine > Oceanic > Sediment | place: Baltic...
CCCCCCCCCGGGCGGCCCGCGGGGGGCGGCCCCCCTGGGGGGTGCACCGCCCCCCCCCCCCCCCCCCCCCCCCCCCCCCCCCCCCGCGCCCGGCACCACCACCGCCGCCGCCACCCGGTCCTCCAGCTCGACCCTGTCCGACAGCGCGACCAGGAAGGCCAGCCTCTCCTGGGGGCCCCACCAGAAGGGGTGGGCCAGCAGGGCCGCCGCGGGCGGGCGGGCCGCCGGGTCGGCCGCCATCGCGGCCCGCACCAGGTGCGCGGCCTCCGGGTCCTTGGAGCTCAGCGCGCGCAGCGTGGCCCGCCCGCGCAGGATGTTGAAATCCCGCTCGTAGGGCGGGCCGAACGGGTGGTCGCCGCCCGTCAGGGTGTGGTACAGGACCAGGCCCAGGGAGAAGGTGTCGACCGAAATGTTGTGGCGGGCGGGCGGCGGGGGAGGGGGCGCGGAGGCGGGCGAGGCGGGGGAGGCGGGCGGCGTGCGTCCGCCCTTGTCGCCCGCGCCGGCGGCCGCGCGCCCGGCCAGCAGCTCGGGCGCCGTCCACCCGGCCGACCCGGCCCCGCCCCGCCCGCCCCCGCCCTCGCCCGCGGGTCGGGACGGCTCGAAGGATGTCGCGCCCGCTGGCAGGCGTTTCGCCAAACCCATGTCCGAGACCTTGGCGAAGACCTCGCGCCCGACCTCGTGAGGCCCGCCGCCACCGCCGCCGCCCGCGCGCGCGCGCGCCGCGGCCACCTCCGCCTCCTCCTCCAGGCGCCGGGTCAGGAGCACGTTGGCTGGCTTGAGGTCCCGGTGCACGATGCCGCGCGCGTGCAGGGCGGCCAGGCCGGCCGTGACGGCGCGGGCCACCTCGCGCGCGAGCGGCGTGGGGCGGCCGTCGGCGGGGGACACGAGCGCGGCCCGCCCGGCCGGGCGGGCCACCGCGTCCGCCAGCGACTCCGCGCACCGCTCCAGGGCCAGGTACACGAACTCCGCGTCCTCCTCCACCGCGTGGCAGCGGACGATGTTGGGGTGCGCGTCCGAGGCCACCAGGGCCGCCGCCTCCGCCGCGGCCGCGCCGGCAAACTGGCGGAGGACGCGTTTGACGGCCACTGGGCGGGCGCCGGGGTCGGCGTGGCCGCCGCCGCCGCCGCCGCCCGCGCCCGCCAAGTGCCCGGCGAAGACCAGGGTGCCACCCGAGCCGTAGCCCAGGATGTCGGGGCCGCACGTCAGGCGCCCCACCCGGAAGGCGCCGCCGCCAAGGTCGGTGCGGCAGTGGATGAGGGAGCGGGAGGGGGAGGGGGGCGGTGGGTCGTGGGGCGGCGCGGCCGGCGGGCGCGGGGGCGTGTCGACCGCCATGGCCTCTGCCTCCTCCTCTGCAGCCGCTTCTCCTTCTGCCGGGGAAGGCAGGGGAGGCGGCGGAGGAGGAGGAGGGGCGGCGGGTGCGGGCTCCTCCTCCGTCGCCTTGGCCACGGCTGGCGGGGGCGGCGTCGCGGCCGCCCCGCCGCCCCTCGCCATGCGCACCGCCGCGCCCGCCGCCAGGAGCAGGACCGCCCCGCCCAGGGCGGACCGGGCCAGGGAGGCTAACGCAGAGAGGAACCGGCGGGCCGCCGCCGAGGGGCGGGCGGCAGCAGCGGGCGGTGGCCCGCCGCCCAGCGCGGGCGGCAAGGCCAGCGGGGCCGCCGCGCCGACCGCCAGGGGCAGCCCCCGCGGCGGCCCGCCCGGCAGGAGCGCGTACACGCCCACGGGCAGCAGGGCGCCGCCCGCAGCATCCTCGCCGCCGCCGCCGCCGCCGACAGCCCGTCTGCCGGCGACCAAGGAGGACCCCGGCGGGGCAGGCAGGGCGAAGCGGGTGCCCTCCACCTCCCCCACCACGACGAGGGCGCGAGCGGCCCGGCCGCCGCCGCCCTCCTCGCCTCCACCCTCGCCGCCGCCGCCGCTCCCGCTCCCGCTCCCGCCCTGCGCCAGGGGCAGGGCCGCGCCCGTCCCGTCAAAGGCGGCGACGGCGGGGGCGGGCAGGGGGGCGGACCAGGCGGCACCGGCCAGCGAGTCGCGGCCCGCGACGACGCCCCACAGGCCGGGCTGGGCGGTGGAGAGGGCGTCGCCGCCGGTGCGAGCTCTGCCCTCGCTCCCCCCGCCCGCCTCCTCGGCCGGCGGCGCGCCGCCGCCGCCGCCCAGCCGGCTGACCCTGCCCCAGGACACGTTCCAGCGGGGGGCGCCGGACACCGCATCCACCGCCCGCACCGCGTAGTCGTGGCGGGCCAGGGCCAGCGGGCGGCGCGGGTGCGGAGGAGGGGTGGCCGAGGCAGCCGCGCCGCCAACAGGGAGGGGCGGCGGCGGCAGGGAGGGCCCCCCCAGCCCCTCCCACCCATGGTCCCCCCCCTCCGCCCCCCCCCCTCCCGCCTCCACCCCCGCGCCGCCGACCCCGACCCCGCCAGCCGTGAAGGCGCGCACCAGGGCGCCCGTCGCCGGGTCAAGCAGGTAGACGGTCGTGCGGGCAGATCCCAGGACGACGCCCCCGTCGGCTGTGAGGGTCGCGCCCGCGGCGGCCAGGGCGGGGACGGACGCGCCGGGCAGGCGGGCTAAAGACCCACCATCTCCGCCCTCGTCGCCGGCGAGGGTGTAGGCGTACAGGGCCCCGTCCGCGGCGCCCGGGATGACGCCCATGCGCGCCGCGGCCGCGGCGCCATCATCATCATCACCGCCGCCGCCTGACCAGGCGCGCTCGCCCGCCTCCAGGCCGCCCGCGGCGACCAGGGGGCCGCCCGTGTCGAACGCCCACAGGCGGGCGCCGGTGACCGGGTCCAGGGCGAGCACGGTGCCGTCGACGAGGGAGACGATGAGCGGGTCGACAGGGGCGGGCGGGCTGGGGTGTGGAAAGGAGGGAGACCGGGAGGTGGGATGGATGGAGGTTGAGCGAGAGCATTCGGACGAGGAGGTGCGCGGAAGTCGCGCCCCGCCGCGGCAGGGCTACCTTCCTACGCCTCGTCTTCCTACCTCGTGATGATTAGGTCCGTGTTCGACTCAAGCGCGGCGGCGGCCAGCGCGGACACTGCCAGCAGGGACGCCGTGGCGAGCGACAGGAGGGCGAGCGCGCCGGCGCGTCGCCGCGGGCGGGGTGCCATCGGCGAGTGTGTGCGTGTAGGCGCGCGCGCTCTCGCTGCTCTCCTCGCTTCAGATGCGACGTGCTGTAGGTTCTGGGTGCGATACGTGTGTGTGTCTATGTGTGGCGCAGCGTCACGCTCCGCCTGTGCGAGGCCGGGCGCGGGCGCGTGACGCGACAGGCCCGCTCAACTCTCGTGCGTGAGGAGATAGCGAACGGGCGTCGCCCTGCGCGGTGGTCGGGCTCGACGTTCTCTCTCTCTTTCTCTTTCACTCTTTTTTCTCTTCTTCGCGTCCGGCGTGCGACACGGGCACGCCGCCGTGCGTCTACACATACACAAGTGGCTGCCTACCACCTCCACACCCAGGCACCATACACACATATAGAAATGACGTCGGCCGCCCCCGTCGCCGGGCCGGACACCGAACCCGCCGTCCCCAAACCAGCCGCCGCCGGCGCGGACATCGACGCCCGCTTCGCCGCCCCGCCCCCGCCCACGCCCACGCCCCGGTCCCTGCCCTCCTCGGCCGGGACGGGGACGGGGATGGCCACCCGGGAGGCGGCGCTGCTGGGGCTGCTGGTGAGTTGAAGAAGCGGAGAAGAGAGAAGGAGAGACCGCCGCATTCCGCGCCGCCCGCTCGCGCTAGCCGTCGTCGGCGCTGCCTCTTCAACCTCTTCCCTCTCTCACGCTCCGCCCGCGCGCTCCTCCTTCAGATCGACGAGGTCCTGGACGCCATCACGCCCGATTACGACACCCTCCTCCTCGCCGCGACATCCGCCGCTGAGGCCGTGTCCGCGGTGCTGGCCGCCGCGCCCGCCGCCGCGGGCGTGCCGTTGCCGTCCGCCATCGCCCCTTACTGCACCGCCCTGGGCCTGGCCTCCCCTCCCCCCCGCCTCCGCTGGGCGCCGCCCGCCGCGCCCCTGGCCCTCATCGGCTCCGTCCCCGCCTGTGCCGCCCGCCGACCCGCGGCGGGGCTGGACCCGCTCACCGACGCCGCGCTCGTCCTCCCCGCGGCCGTGTTTGACGAAAAGGACTTCAAAGGCGGGCGGGCGCTCGCGCGGCGAGTGGCTTACCTCTCCGCCGCGGCGACCCTCCTGGCCGCGGCGTCCTCCATCGCCAGCGTGGCGTGGAGCGACCTGGGCGACGCGCGCAAGCCGGTCCTGGTGGTGGGCGTCAAGGCCGGAGGTCAGGGCGCGGCGGCCACCACCACCCGCCTGCGCCTCATCCCGCGGTTTGAGGACGGCACCTTCCCGCTCGCCCGCCTGGCGCCGGGCAAAGCAAACCTGGCCGCAGGCTCCCCCTCCCCTGCCTACAATGCAGCTCTCCTGGAGGATGCGGCGCCCGCGGGCGCGGTCGGCGCGGGCGGCGGCGCCCTGGCGGCCGCCGTGCCGGCCGCCCCCGCCGCACTGGCCCTGCTGAAACAGTGGGCCGCCTGCTCAGGGCTGGCCTCCGCGCCGGACTGCGCGCCGCTCGTGTCCGGCCCGGCCCTGGCCGCCCTGGCGGAGCACGCCGCAGGGGCCGGCACCGGCGGCGGCAGCGGGGGCGGCGGGCTCGCCCCGGGGATGAGCCCCCTCCAGGCCGCGCGGGCCCTCCTCCGGTCCCTGGCCTCCCTCCTCCCGCCGCCGCCGGCGGGGGGGCTGTTCCTGAACGGCCTGGAGGGCGGGGGCGGGGGTCTGTGGCCGGCCCCGCCCCCGCCCCGCACGGAGCACGTGTCGGCGGCCGCGGCGGCCGCGGCGGCCGCCGCGGCGGCCTGCCTGGCGACACCAGACGACGCCACACTGGCGGCCGCGCTCGCCCGGGGCGGCCCCGCCGCGCCCGCCTGCGTCGTCGTGGCGGCCGGCGGCTGGCTGAACCTGACGTCCCGGGCCACCCGGGCGGGCGCGGCCCGGGTGGCGGCCGCGGCGGGCGCGGCGGCGGCGGCCCTGGCCGGCGCGGCCGCGGGGCCGGGAGGCGACCCCGCGGCCGTGGTGGACGCCCTGTTCATCCGCGGCCCGTCGGCCTTGCCCCCGCCCGCCCGCCCGGCGCCGGGCTCGCTGGCCGTCCCTGAGCTGACGGAGGCCGACTGCTTCTGGCGGGTGCGGCTGCCTGCAGCGACCTGGCCTCCCTTGGCGGGCGACATGCCGGCCGTCCGGGCCCAGGAGGCCGCGCTGGCCGCGGTCGCGGCGGCCGCGCTGGGCGGCCGGGTCGCGCCGGGCACCCTGCGCGTCCGCCCGCGCGCCCTGGGCACACACCCCCAGCGCGGCCCGTCGTCGCCGCCCGCGTTTGATGCGCGCGCGGCCGCCGGCGCCCTGGTCGTCGCGTGCGCGGCGCCGGACGGCATTGGCCGCCCTGCCGACGTGGGCCCCTCCGCTGACTCGGGGCCGCCAGCGGCCGCGTTCCGGGCCTTCTGGGGGAGAGGCCGGTCCGAGCTGCGCCGGTTCGAGGACGGCACCATCTGTGAGGCGGTCGTGTGGCGGGTGGACGGCAGCCGGAGCCTGACCGCCGTCGCGGACGCGGCGCTGGGCGCGGCCGTGGGGCGGCACCTGCTTGGCCTGGGCGAGGAGGCCGCACCGGCGGCCGCCTTCTCCCCGCTCACGCCCGCCCTGGAGGCGGCCCTGCCGCCGCCGCCGCCGCCCTCCACCGCCTCCGCCCTGGACGCCGCCCTGAACAAGCTGGGCAAGCAGCTGCGGGGCGTGCCCGGCCTGCCCCTGCGCGTGCTGGCGGTGACGCCCCTCGGCCGGGCTGCCCGGCGCAGCGCGCCCGCGCCGCCCTCGCCGCACCCACTGATGATGGCAGGGAGGGGAGGGGCTGTTTCCCCTGCTGCATCCGCCCACGTCCCCCGGTGCGTGACCCCCATCCTCGTCGCCGCCCAGCTGGAAGGGTCGGGCCGCTGGCCCGCGGACGGCGGGGCGGCGGGCGCGATGAAGGGGGCGCTGGCCTGTGCGCTCGCCGCTGGGCTGGCCTCCGCCTTTGGCACCCGGGCCGCGCCCGCCTGGGGCGGCTGCCTGGATGCCTGGGTGGACGGCTTTGCCTTTCGGGTGCGCCTGTGGACGGACCGGGACGGGGCTGCGAGCGTCGGCGGTGGCGGTGCCAAGGACGCGGCCGCGGCCGCCGAGGCGGCCGCGGTGGCAGACCTCGCGGCCGCCCGGGCGCACGCGGCGTCCCTGGCGCCCCTGGCCGGCGCCGCGCCCGCCCTGCCGCCCGCCACCCGCCTGGCCCTGGCCTGGGCGGGTGGCCACCTGGCGGTGGAGCCGGGCGAGGCCTGCGCGGGCGTGCCCCCCCGGGCCGCCCGGCCAGGGGAGGGAGGGCGCCCTGCTCCTGGTGGCCTGCCCCCGCCCCCCCCACCCCCTCCGCCTCGTCCGCCCGCGGCCGACCGGGCGCCTTCCGCGGACGCCCTGGAGCTGGTCGTCGCGGCGGCGTGCGGACCGCGCGGGGCGGGCGGGGCGGGCGGCGGCGTGGCGCCCCCGCCCCGGGGCAAGGAGGGCAAGGCCGGCAGGGGGGGCGGGGCGGCCCAGCCCGCCCCGTCCTCGCTGCTGGAGGAGGCTGACGCGGCGGCGGGCGTGACCACCACCACTCCCGCCGGCCGCCCCACCCTGCGCCCGCCGGGCTGGGGGCCGCCGCCCGTGTCGGGGCTGGCGGGCTTTGTGGGCACCCTGCGCCTGCTGGCCCGGGCGCCGGGCGGGGCGTGGGCGGGTGGAGGGGGGGGCGGGGCGCTGCTCAGCGACCCGGCGGGGGGCATGGCGCCGTCCGCGCGCTCGGCCGCCCTCCACCGCCGCCACCACCCCTCCGGCGCCGGCCCTGCCGCCGCCGCCGAGAACGACGGCCTCGACGCCCTGCCCGTCGCGTCCACGGGCCGCCCCGCCCCGCACCACCCGCCCGCCCCGGCGTCGCGCCGCCTGGCGGCCGCGGCGGCGCGGGCGCTGGCGCTCATCGACCAGTGGGCGGATGGAGGGGGGGCGGGCGAGGCCGACAAAGCCTCGAACACCCTCCCCCCCCTCCCCATCGCGGCGGCCGCCTTCGCGCCCGCCCTGGCCGACTTTGACGCCCTGCTGTGGCTGAAGCCGTCGGCGCTGCCGTCCCCCCGGGGCGTGCCCGTCCGGGCGGCCGCGCCGCGAGGCGCGGCCGGCGGCGGCGTGTGGGGCGCCCTGACGCCCGCCCCGCCCACCCCACCCGGCGCGGCCGCGGGCGCGGCCCTGGCCTCCATCCCGGCCGCCGCCCTGGCGTCCAAGGGGCCCGCCCGGTGTGCGGGCGACGTCCTTGTGGGGTTCAGCCCCGTCGCGACCTACCTGGCGTCCCTGCGGGCCCGGTTTGGAGGGGAGGCCGTGTTTGGCGCAGACGGGACGGGCGGCGCGGGCGGCGTGCCCGCGGTCGGGCTGAGGTGGCGGAGCGGGAGCAACCTCCCTCCCCCCGCCCGGCGGGACCTGCTGGCGGACATGGCGGCCCTGGGGGCGGGCCTGGTGGAGGGCTGGTCGGAGCCGCCGCGGGGTGGTGGGGCGGCGGGAGCGCCGACGCCCCCGCCCAAGAAGAAGACCAGACAGAGCGTGTGAAAAGAACAGACATGGAGACAAAGGAGAGAGAGAAATGCTGTTGCTGCTGCTTTTTCAACCCCTTTTTCAACTCATTCAAAACCCGCCTTCGCCAGGAAACCAGGCCCCCGCCCACTCCCGCGCCGCCCCCGCCGCCCCGCCCAGCCCATCCCCAGGCACACCCCGGGGGAAGACCAGCGCCAGCGTGCGCCCCGCAGTCCGGGTCGCGGCCGCCCAGGCCGGCCGCCCGGGCGCGGCCGCCCGGACAAGGCATGCCCCGTCGGCCGCGTCGCCACCGCTGCAGTTCCCATCCCCGCCGCTCCCCAACCCTTCGAGCGCGGCCGCCGCCAGGGCACGGTCGCCAGACGACAGCGTGCCCGCTTTGACCGCGGGCGAAGCCCGGCTGACGCCGGACGCCGGGTCGGCCCAGGCGTAGCGGGCGCCCGGCACGTGGCCCGCGGCCGGCCCGGACAGGGCTGGGTCCGCCCCGGCCGGCCCGTCCACGCTCGCGGCCGCGGCGGCCGCCTCCGCGCCGAGGGCGGGCGGGATGGCGGCGGCAGGCGCGTTCGCAGCATCAGGCGCCAGGGACAGGAGGATGACCGCCCGCCCGGAGGCCGCGCCGATGAGGCGGGCGGGGCGGGCCCCGCCGGCCAGGGCAAAGTGGAGTGGGGTGGGGGTGGAGGGCTCGGAGTCTCCCCCGCCGGAGGACACGACGCCCCACCACCCGCCACCCTCTGCGCACCGCCAGGCGGCGGGGTCGTACGCGGGACAGGCGAGCGGCGGTGCTGCCGGCCCCGCCTCCTCGCCCGTCCGGCGACGGGCGGCGGCGGCGGCGGCGGCGCCCTCGCCAAAGAGCGCGGCGAGGCCCGGGGTGGACCGCCCGCCGCCCCCCACCCCTCCTCGCCGCCGCCCGCCGCCGCCCGCCGCGCCCGCCAGCGCCGCCGCGACCAGGGTGAGCGGTCCTACATCAGGCGCCGCCTCGGACGACCACAGCAGGAGAGGAGGGTCGCCGACCGGCGGTGGCGCCGCCGCCCAAAAGACAGACGCCCCCGCCACGCCCGCCGCGCCGCCGCCCCCTGCCCAGTCTGCAAGCAGCCCGCCCCCCGCGGCCGCCGCCGCCGCGAAGGCCGCCCGCCCAGCGCCCGTCCCGGGCAGGCGGGCGGTCAGGGGTGGTCCCACACCGCCGCCCAGGGGGCGGGTGAGGGACGACCGCCCCGGGCCCCGGGCGGCCGCCAGGGGCGAGGCGAGGGCGGCCAGCGGGGGGTCAAGGCGGGCGCGGACCGCGGCGGCCGGGGTGAGGCCGCCACTGCCGCTGCCGCAGCCGCTGCCACTGCCACTGCCGTCGTCGCGTCCGGCCGCGTTCAGCAGGGCCTGCACCGTCCCGCCCGCCGCGGCGGTCACGCCCGCGGCCAGGCCACGCAGGGCGGCCACCAGGGCGGCGTCCAGGAGCGGGGCGTCCCGGGACCAGGCGGCGTCCGCGATCTGGAGAGAGAGAGAGAGAATGAAAAAAAAAGTGAGGGGGTGGTGGGAGCGAACTGGAGGCACGAAAAAAAGCAGCGCAGCAGCTTGCGCTGCCTTTCTCTGTCTGCCTCTCTCTCCGCTCGGCTCACCAAGAGCCACCACAGCCCCGGCGAGGGCGTGGCCAGGGCCCACCGGGACCGGGCGCACCGGGCGGTCAGCCAGGCCGCGTCCTGAGTGTTGGGGGAAATGAATGATGGAGAGATTTTGAGGATGGGTTGAACCTGCCCTGTTTTCTCTCCAGGCGTGCGCACCCCTCCCTCTTTCCTGCCTTCCCTTACCTCCCGAAAGGAGCTGCCAAAGCCGACCAGCCCCCCCGCCAGGCCGACCGCGGCGACGGCGGCGACCCGGGCGGGGTCGTCGGGCGGGGCCGCGGCGAGCTTCGAGGCGGGGACGGGGAAGGCCGCGAGCAGGCGGGCGGTCTCGTCGCCGTCGGGCTGCAAGTTGAGGGGGTTTCGAGAGAGAGTGTGTTAGTCTGGCCGCGCCCTGTTGTGGTCCACGCCGCACCCCGCAGGGTGCGCGTGTGCGCGGGGCGGGTCCCGTGCGTGCGAGGCGGGTGGCGCATGGGAGCGTGCACACAATTCGGATGCGCGCGTCTTTCTTCTTCTTCAACCAAAAACGCACGTCCGCCATCCTCTCGTCGAACAGGTAGACCTGAAGGAGTGGGGGGCAGGCCATTGGAGAGATTGAGAGAGCGTGCGTTTGTGTGAGAGAGCGTGCGCGGGACGCGCTCGGGCGTGCACACGGGGGACGCCTGCGCGCCGAGTGAAGTGAAGACCGAGGTCAGACCGACCGCTCGCGCTCGACCTCTCGACCTCTTGTCTCTTGACCCCGGCTTCATTCCATCGTTTCCGCGCGCCTGGGGCACGGATGCCGACACTCCCGCGCAGTCTTCTGAGCTGTGCACTGCGCGCATTACACACGCACACGCCGACACACACACGCGCTCGCCCTCGCTCACGCGCACATGCGCCCTCTCACCCCCACCGGCCGGGCGACGGCCGTCACCCTGTCGCCGCCGCCGCTGCCGCCCGCCCGTGCCCGCGCCCTCGTCCGCCCGGCCGCGGCGCCCCTCCCCGCCCCTCACACCCCTCGCCTGCATAGTCGCGACCCCACTTTCACCGCCGCCGCATCGATGGCGGACGACGGCGACGGCGCCCCGCCCGGGCTCGACCCCTCGCTGACGTCCGCTGCATTGCTCGCCGCGACGGGCGGCGCCCGCGTGGCGGCCGTCGGCGACACCGTGTCCGTCCATTTTGCGCTGAAGGACGAGGACGGGGCGGTGCTGGACTCCAGCCAGGCGCGCGGGGAGCCGGTGAGACGCGTGCAGAGAGAGAGAGAGAGAGGCGCAATTTTTTTTCAAGCTAGCCACCCGCGGCCCGCCCCCCCCCCCCCCCCCCCCCCCCCCCCCCCACCCCCCTCCTC
>Ga0114918_10005836_pt1 | contig 10525 bp, 12 predicted proteins | sample LantaG_FD_87015 | JGI IMG/M metagenome (GOLD analysis project Ga0114918, IMG submission 87015) | Deep subsurface microbial communities from Baltic Sea to uncover new lineages of life (NeLLi) - Landsort_02402 metaG | ecosystem: Environmental > Aquatic > Marine > Oceanic > Sediment | place...
CTTCCTGGTGACCAACGGAACCTTCCCGGAGGTCCTAGAAAACCTGAGCACCTTGCCAACGCAGCTCTACGTGACCGTGGCCGCGCCGAACGAGGAGATATACCGACAACTGTGCGTTCCGAGGATCCCGGATGGATGGGATCGAATAAGGCGTACTCTGGAACTATTGCCGTCCCTCAATACCCGCACGGTCATCAGGCACACCGTGGTCAAGGATTGGAACCTTGGTTGGGAGAAGGAGTATGCCGCACTTGACCGCCTTGCCGATCCGACCTTCGTCGAGCCAAAGGGCTTCGTGTTCGTCGGTGATTCGCGACGTCGAATGTCCATGGACAACATGCCCTCTCATTCCGAGGTGCTGGAGTTCGGGCGTCGCCTGGCGCAGGAACTGGGGATGACCCTATTGAACGAAAAGTCGGCAAGCAGGGTGGCCGTCTTCGGTGAAGAGGGGACCAGTACAAAGATACCAGGTCTGGAATGATATCATTCACATAGGGCGATCTGCCAAGAATCTTAGGACCTGGGAGCAACACTTGTTCGCAGGAATGATGTGTCCAGCGCCTGGAACCCACTCGAGCTTCGCCCCTTTGATGCGTTTTTGCAGTTCCACGGCAAAATGCGGTGCGACCATTATGTCCTCCTCCCCGTGCATGACCAGGGTGGGGCTCACAATGCTCGACAGTCGCTCGTGGCTGTCGAAAAGGTCCAAGGCTAGCTTCTGTCCGCGAAATCCCTCCAAGGCCCTTTTCCCGTTGCCGTTGGCCCGTCGCTGCGCCGGCTTGGCCAACGCCAACCGTTTGAAGTAATCCTCCGGCAGGCACCAGGATTGCATCATTTCCATAAGTGAATCGAAAGACGCCCCCTCATCCGACGAACGTATCATGGTTTCGATGGCGAAAGAGGATCGCTCCGGTCTCCTTGCATAGGTGGACATAAGAACTAACGCCCCCACGCGGTCGGGATGGTTGATGGCGATCTCCTGGGCCACGTTCCCGCCCATGGACCATCCCAATATGTGGGACCGCTCGATCTTCAGATGGTCCAAGAGGTTCATGATGTCCTCGGCCATCGTATGCATGGTAAAAAGAGTGGACGGATATTCCGTATCGCCCGCCCCCCGGTTGTCCAGTATCAGCACTCTGTGCTTCTTCGATAGAATAGGTACAAACTTCTTCCAGAAGGACATCTCACCACCAAGGCCAGTGATGAGTACCAGGGGTTCTCCCTCACCATGCGCTTCGAAGTTCATTTGGATATCGCCAAGGATGGCCTTAGGCATCGAACGGCGGATTGGAATGATATTATATGCAATTATTCCAGGGACGCCCGTCCTTCTTAGCTCAACGCTCTACTGTCAGACTGTAAATGCTCCGTTATGGACGTAAGTACGGACCAGAAAGATGATATCGGCAGGGATGCCTAGTTATATGGAAATGGAATGGATCGATGAAACGGTGGCCATAGGCAGTTGGGTGGATCATAGAAGGCACGGTCTGCAAAAGCTGCAGGGTATAGATCTCAGTATGAACGCCCGATCCCTTTTCGACGAAAGGTTCTTCTTCGTGGGTCGACGACCCAACACGACCAGGGTCATCAGGGCCGCGGAACTACTGTTGGAACTTTCCAATAAAGGTGTAAAGGTCATGGTCCATTGTTATCATGGACGTGACCGTTCAGCGTTCGTGGTCATGGTGTACCTCAGCAAGAAATTAGGACTCAATTACACCGAGGTTTTCGACATCGTTCGTCAAGGACGGCCACGCGCCAAGTTCCATCAGGATTGGGTGGACATACTGACGGCCGAAATAAATGAACCGCTCAATGCCGTTATCCCGGGATCTGAGCAATGACATTATCATCAAGGATATACTTGAGACGCGGCGCGACCAGGTAGACAGGGGCACGGCCGAAGAAGTCCAGGCGGATGACGTCGTAGACCATCATGACATAATATTCGGACCTAATTGCCTGGAACCTTTCTTCGCGCCCTGGACCAATGCCTTCGAGAGTGTTGAGCGTCTCGGTACGGGTCAGCATCTCATTCAGCTTGCCTACCTTCGAGCTCAGTATCGTTATGGCCATACGCCGGCTGGTGAAGACCTGGAAGTTCCTCATCACCCAGATCTGCACGGCCAGGAACAATGCGATGATGAACATGTCATCCAGGATCAAATGGCCGAGGGATGGTAACAGACTAGCCAGGGTGACACCCGGGAGTATGAGCGCACCCACAAAAAGTATGGCAGTGACGGTGACCAGTCCCAAGGCCAGCATAAATACCACTGTGGTGGCCGCCCATCCCTTTGACCGGGCGGTCCTTATGCGAACCTTCCAAGCCCTGGCGAACAAGGTGATCCCCTGCGATTGGGGGTGGAGTATGATTATTAGAGCGTAGAAGGTGATGATGAGCAAGACCTGCACCACCACCAGCAGGGCCACACTGTCAACGATCGCTATGGAGAACAACAGGAAATAGGCCAGCAGGCACAGGGCGAGACCCAGGATTATCGTGAAACTAAGGGTCAGAGGAACCATGCCGCCAAGGAAGACGGTCAATCCCACCTCTATGGCCAACTTCCTCTTCCGCGCAAGCAATTTGATGGCCAGCCATCGATGGTCCGCATCTTCCTGCCTAGGCACAGCCTTCTTTCTAGGCCGGGTCTTGCCAGTGGTGGTCGGCAGCAACAATATGACGAAGTTGTAGGAATAGAGTAAAAGTGCCACGATCAACCAGATATGCAGAGAACCCGGCCTCGTTATGATGACCGCAGAGATCACCGTCAGTAGCACCAAGGAGATGATCGACCGAATCAATCGATGATCCCCCTTGACTTGCACCCTTTTCAGCAGCTCTTCCTGCTGGGCTAGTTCCTCAGAGACCTCCTGGAAGAATGCCGATACATCTTCAGTAACGGTCCTTTGGTCAGTGGGTGCCATGACATTCTCGCACACCAAATAGTAAGGTCCATGATTAAATCCTTAGCCCCTATGGAAAGGCAGGAAAGCAAAAGGATATCTAATTCATGCATGGATAATCGCCCTAGGTACTTCAATGGGCAAGAAAGAGAAGATGACCTCTATATTGCACCTGGTCGGTGGAAAGCCAGAAAATGTAGAGAAGATAGTGGACGAGATCGACAAGTTCTTCGACAATCTCAACGCAGAGATGGAGGATTGGAAGGTCACCATGGAGGAGTTTCCGGATGGCACCCGCCTCTTCGCCCGATTTCAGGTCCTGATAAAGAAGTAGGTGTGAACAGTGAGCCCCCGCAAAGAAGAGAGGAAGGTCGTGAAGGACGAGGACGAAGACAGGGTCATTCTGTGTCCAGAGGAGTGGTTCGATCCCGAACACCGCAAGGTCGTAGGAGAATATCACAAGGGATTTTCCGATGACATTTCAGACCTAGATGCGGACATGAAGGCTTTCGAGAAGATGTGGACCGCCAAGGGCAGGGAAAAGGTCGCCAGCGAGTATCACAAGGAAGGCGCTCCCTTCTTGGGATGGTCGAAGCAGGACGACCGACCCATGCCACCCTCGGCCCAGACCCCGGATGAATATCATAAGCTGTTGAAGGAGCGCGGGGTCCCGGAGAGATCTTCCGAGGAAGGAACGATGCCCATCAACTTGGACAGAAGTATTGATGTTGGAACTGTGGAGATCATCACCTATGCCCTGTTCCGAGCCATCTTCGGTAAGGGGGTCAAAGTTCCCATCAAGAGGGAGGGCATGATGGACATGGATGTGATCGTGCGGGGCAAGGACGTCATCCTGAACACCAATCAGTTCTTCTTCGTGGTGCCGGACCTGACCGTCTGGCGGATCATCTACACACATAAAGGGGTACCAGTTATGGAGTTCGGCCGCGGGGTCAAGAAAGGGTTAAAGGTACATCGTCTTCAGGCGATACGACTGGTATTGGAGCTATGGAAGGATTCTAAAAAGAATCAGCGCGAGAAGGACCGACTCCGATCGGTCGAAAATGCATCGGTCGATGATGAGGTGGCCGATTGACAACTATTGCCATAGACAATCGTGAATTCTTCAGAGACATCCTCAGGTCCGTCCATTCGATCATGGCAAAGGCCTTCGGGCTGCACAAAGTATCGGTCACCCCGATGGGTTCCGACGGCTCCCGTCTTTCCATACCGGTCAAGATCGAAGGTCTCGATCCGGAGGACCGCCAGATGATCTATTTCGGTAAGATCCTGGGGAGTAGTGATATAATGACCGAACGCACTTTACAGTTTTTCAAGAACATCTATCTGCAGATGAACTCTAGGGAACCGCTCTTCGACTTCACCCGTTCGGCCAGGGAAATGGCCAAGCATCAGTTCGAAGGTCTGTCCAAGATGTATGACCTGGGCATACCTACGGCCAAACCTTTCGGCTACTATGAATTGAACGGGGGTCTGTTTCTATTCGTGGCCGAGTTCCTAGACACTGGCTCGGTCTCTCCATCAGAAAAGGTCACGACAGAACAACTGGAAGAGGCTTTCCAACATTTGAGAAAAATGCATCGTAAGAAGATATTCCACGGTGATATCAAGCCGGAGAACTTCATATTCTCGGACCAGGTCTACATCATGGATGTGGGTCATCTGCTGGATGATGCCCCTCAGAAGGAGAAGAGGGCCTATGACGTCGCATGCATGATCGCTTCTTTCTTAGAATACAGTACACCGGAGGTTATCGTCAAGTTGGCCAAGAAGAACTATTCTAGTCGAGACCTTAAACGGGCATCGGATTATATGGACCTGATCGATAAACGACCAGACTTTCGATTGTCGACGGTCAATATGGAGAAATTGACGCGCCTTCTAAAAAAATGAAGGCACGATGATACCGATCGATCCTACTTTTCCTTTTTCTTTATTAGAGCCTTGGCATGGATCTCCACGATCGTTCCTTCTTTGGTATCTTCTACGGAGAACTTCCATTGTTCCAGGGTGGCATCGAAATCCTTGAACATCTTCTTGATCTCCTGACCTTTCTCGGACAATACTTGAGATACGTCTTTCTCTGGCATAGATATGAAACTCCATTTCAATTATTGTCACACGGAGTAGATATAGATTGGGAATCAAGCGTCAGGCCATAGCTGGGTAGCTAGGTCCCTAAGTTTGAACTTCATTATCTTGCCGCTTGCCGTCAGCGGATATTCGTCTATGACGTGCACGTATTTCGGTATCTTGTAAAAGGCGATCTGCCCCCGGCAATGGTCCTGCACGTCCTCTGGGGTAATGGTGATCCCGGGTTTCAGGATAAGGAAGGCTGCCGGCAGCTCACCATATTTTTCACTGGGAACGCCAACGACCTGTACGTCCTGCACCCCCGACATATGATGGATGAAATCCTCCACTTCCTTGGGGTAGATGTTCTCTCCGCCTCGTATGATCATGTCCTTAAGGCGGCCAGTGACAGTGAAGTAACCCTCCGCGTCCTGTATGCCGATATCCCCTGAATGCAGCCATCCATCCTTGTCTATGGCCTTGACGGTCTCCACAGGCATGTTATAGTACCCTTTCATGACGTTATGACCCCGGCAGCACAGCTCGCCATGCTCCCCGACGTGGCAGAACCGACCTGTCTCCGGATCGATGATCGCTACCTCCACCCCGGGATAATGCTGACCGACGGTGGAGCACTTTCTATCCAGGCTCGGCTCGTCAAAACGCGTCTGGGTCATGCCAGGACTGGACTCGGTCAACCCGTAAACGTTGGTGACCTCGGTCATGTTCATGCGCTCCACGCATTCGTTCATGGTCTTGATGGGACAAGGTGCCCCGGCCATGATGCCTGTGCGCAACGATGAGAAATCGAACTTATGGAAAAGCTTGTGGTCCAGGATGGCAATGAACATGGTAGGTACGCCATACAACGCGGTGCACTTTTCACACTCGATCGACATCATGACATTGATCGGATCATACTTCTCCAGGATGACCATGGTGGCACCGTGGTTCAGGCAGGCCATGACCGCCAATACGCAACCGAAGCAATGGAAGAGAGGCACTGGAACGCAGACCTTGTCCTGAGGGGTGAAGTTCTGATTGGCCCCGGTCCAGTAACCATTGTTGGTGATGTTGAAATGAGTGAGCATCACCCCTTTGGGAAACCCTGTGGTACCGGAGGTGTACTGCATGTTGACCACATCATGCGGCGACAGTTCTCCCTGTCTCTTGCGGTACTCCTCCTCACTGACCTGCACGCTCAAGGCTAACAGCTCGTTCCAAGAGTACATGCCGCGATGTTTCTCCGGACCTAGGAAGAACACCCTCTTCAATTGAGGATAGTTATCAGAATGCAGACTATCGCGCGACTGGTCCTTCAGTTCCGGTATCAACTCGTAGAGGGTTTTGACATAGTCCGTGTCCCGATAACCGTCGATGATGAAGATGTTCTCACAGTCCGATTGCTTCAACAGGTAATCGATCTCAGCGTTGCGATAGTTGATGTTGATGGTGAGCAAGATCGCCCCGATACGGGCGGTGGCGAACTGCAGCGTCACCCAATGAGGCACGTTGGTTGCCCATATCGCCACCTTTTCGCCCTTCTTCACGCCCAATGCCATCAGGCCCTTGGCCGTCTTGTCCACGATGTCCTGGAACTCCCGCCATGTCAGACGATAATCGCGGTCGACATAGACCACCGCGTCCTGATCAGGCACTTTCTCGGTTATTTCGTCCAAAAGCTGGCCGATGGTGGCCTCCCGGGTGATATCCTCTCTTGCCATCCATTCACCTCAGAAAGGGGTGTAGATCACCGCGTATATCTCGGCGTTCACGTCGTTCGCTGCGCCCAGATGATGCGGCACGATCGAATTGTAGTACATGGAATCACCGGCCTTCAGTGTGAACGTGGTCTTACCGTAGATAAGCTCCACCACACCTTTCACCACGATGATCAGTTCCTCCCCTTCATGGGAGGAGGCTCTCTTCTCACCGTTCGGTTGGATGATGATGAAGAGGGGCTCCATATGCCTGTCCGTCTTGCCTTTTCCCAGGGGGTAATAATGATACTGACCTTCCGCTCCACCATTGTGAGCGGCGGTCTCTTCTATACGGTCGGTGGCACGTATGATGACCGGGTCTTCCCTTACCTGATCGTCCATGAAGGTTCCCAACCGCTGACCCAACGCTCGGGATATCTTCACCATTACGCCTAACGGAGGATAGACCTCTCCATCCTCCACCTTTCGTATCAAGGTCGCGTCCACTCCTGCGTTCTTGGCTAGATCGTCCATGGTCATTCCTAATCGCTCGCGGAATGTGTGAACACGTGTCCCGATCTTCTCAGAAGAAGTCAATTCGTAATCCTCCAAATCATAGCCAGTCCTCAACGAGGCTCGGCAATGCCTCTACCTAAACTGCCGACCATTTATGAAATTTACCGTCAAGCCGATCATTTGGCTCTGAAGGAAGTGAAAAACGAGCAGAGTGCCGAAACACCCGCTCAGAAATTATTCTTCGTCCATTCGAAAGCTACCTGATACACCTTGCGATTCCTCTCCACGAGCTTAGGTTTGGCCGCAAAGCTAGCGTCCAGAGCGGCTAGGACCTGCTCTTCCGGGAGTCCGTGCAGATCCATCGCCGTCAACGCACCCAGAAGTGCAGTATTGGCCGCCTTGGGCGTTCCGTTCTCGGCGGCTATCTTCGATGCCGGGAAGGCCAGAACACGTACCCCATCCCTAGGTTCTGGATGGGGAAGGGACGCCTCATATATCATCACACCACCCGGTCTGACGGTGTGGTAGTACTTTTCCAAGGCTTGCTGGCTCATGACCACTAACACATCTGGATCGTCCACCGTGGGAGATCCTACTTCGTGGCCACTTACAACGACCGAACAAGATGCATAACCGCCTCGCTGCTCAGGTCCATAACTTGGTAGCCAGGATACGAATCGTCCCGCTCTACCGGCGGCCTCCGCTATTACCAGTCCAAGCGAGAGCACACCTTGACCTCCGAACCCGGAGAACTTGAAGCTCTTCTCTTTGAAGGTGGGATCGATTTCGGCGGCTTTTCCCTCCTGTTCCTCGCCGAACAACTGGGAAAGGGTCAGCTGCGGTATCTGGTTAGGTACGGGTGCGTCCTCGGTGCTACGGTCCCTGAGGCATCCGAGAGGGAAGACCTTCTCCATATTTTCGGTGACGAACTGGGCGGCGGTCACCGGGTCCATGCGCCAGTTGGTTGGGCAGGGAGAAAGGAACTCCACGAAGGCATATCCCTTGCCGTCCCTTTGTATCTCCAATGCCTTTCTCACGGCCTTCTTGGCCTGCATTATCCTTTTAATGTCGGCGACCGAGACCCTTTCGATATAGACCGGGGCATGCAGCTGGTCCAGCACTTCGCAGATCTTTAATGGATAACCTTCCTTGGCCGCGTCACGTCCGAACGGAGTGGTCGTGGTCTTCTGACCGATCATGGTCGTGGGGGCCATCTGCCCTCCGGTCATGGCATAGATGGAATTGTTGACGAAGAAGCAGGCGAAATGTTCACCGCGATTGGCAGCCTGGAAGGCGTTGTTGAAACCGATTGCTCCGAGGTCTCCATCCCCCTGATAGGAGATGACCACGCTTTCAGGGAGCGCTCGAGATAAGCCTGTGGCGACGGCGGAAGCGCGTCCATGTGGACCGGCCACGTTGCCGCAGTCGAAGTAATAATAGCAGAAGGCGGCGCAGCCGACGGGGGAGACGAACACCGTGCGGTCCTGTATGCCCAGATCGGCCATGGCCTCAGCAATGAGCTTGTTGATTATCCCATGCCCGCAGCCTGGACAGTAATGGGTCGCCCTGATCCCTTTCTCTCTCCGATCGAAGGTCTCGTTGAAACCGGTGGCGCGTTTGATCATTGACTCCCCTCCAGCAACATCTTCTTGGCCTTCTCCACCACGTCCTCGATCTTCATCATGTTGCCGCCCATGCGGTTGATGAGGTCCACTTGGCAAGTTATCTTTCTATCCAGGTGCAGCAACAGGTCGTCACGGTACTGACCGTTGCTAAGCTCTACGACCAGTATCTTTCCGGCATGCGCCGCTTCCTGCAATTGCTCGGTGGGGAAAGGGAACAGGGTTATGGGCCTTAGCAATCCGGCCTTGATGCCCTCGTCCCTAAGCCGGTCCACCGCTGAGCGAGCGATGCGGGTGCTGGTGCCGTAGCCAGTGAGAACGATCTCCGCATCTTCCAGGAGATAAGACTCGGTCAAAGCCTCTACCTGCATGGCGGAGTATTTCTCCTGGAGCGCCCGGTTGTGCCTTTCCTGCAGTTCGTTGTCCAGATTTATGGAAGTGATCAGATTGCAGCGGCTTTCGTGATCCCCATGCACTGCCCATCCATCCGTCATGGGTTTGACCTTCACTTCTTCAGGGAACGTGAGGAACTCCATCATCTGTCCCAGCACCGCGTCCGCCAGAACGATGACCGGGTTGCGGTATTTGAACGAAAGCTCAAAGGCCTTCATGGTAAGATCGCACATCTCTTGTACCGAGGCCGGCGCCAGGACCAGGCTATGATAATTGCCATGGCCGCCGCCTTTGACCGCCTGATTGTAATCTCCCTGTTCCGGGCCGATGTTGCCCAGTCCAGGTCCCACCCTCATAACGTTGACCACCACCGCCGGGAGCTGTGCTCCAGCGAGATAGGACATGCCTTCCTGCATCAGGGATATTCCTGGTCCTGAAGAGGCGGTCATGCTCAACTTACCGGCCGCGGCCGCGCCGAAGATCATGTTAATGGCCCCGGTCTCGCATTCCGCCTGCAGATGCTCCCTTCCTAATTGAGGGAAGTATTCCGCCACCGCGTGCGCTATTTCGCTTGCCGGAGTGATAGGATATCCGAAGTAAACCTCGCATCCAGCATAGACCGCTCCGATGGCCACAGCTTTATTACCTTTTACGAATTTCCTCATGAGATCACGCCCTGTCATCGCTTTGCACTTGTATGGCATAGGGTTCCGGACAAGTATAGAAGCACATCGCGCAACCAGTGCAGCCCTGACCGGAGTACTGGACCGGGTAAAATCCCCTGCGATTTATTTTGGTCGATCTGACCAGAACCTTCTTAGGGCAAGCACTGAGGCAGCGTCCACACCCTTTGCATTCGTCCTCATCGATGATCGGTCGGGGGAGATCATTCTCGGCGTCGCTCATCGTTAATATGGAATGAAAGACGGTACTTAATATTATTCAACGAAACACGTTCCGATCACGGTTCATATAATGATTTATCGATGGATCCATTTCAATGGGATCATTTTAGCATATCCTCTGGAAACCTCGTTGAAATGTGATTTAAAGGGTTTCAGCGGGTTTGGCCTGGAGCGATGACAACGGCTCCATAGCCTCGTATGGGTAGCGGGCCATATGTTTCATCCAAACTCCCGTTCACCTCCAGGAATTCCGTGGAGACCGTCAGTTCGCTGTTCTGGACGAGATCAGAGACCGAAAAGTAGACCACAAGGTCATTCCAGCCATCACGGTCGACATCCCTGCATGTGAATTTGAACCGATCATTCTTCTGGGTGGTGA
>Ga0114918_10005837_pt1 | contig 10523 bp, 11 predicted proteins | sample LantaG_FD_87015 | JGI IMG/M metagenome (GOLD analysis project Ga0114918, IMG submission 87015) | Deep subsurface microbial communities from Baltic Sea to uncover new lineages of life (NeLLi) - Landsort_02402 metaG | ecosystem: Environmental > Aquatic > Marine > Oceanic > Sediment | place...
ATGTGGGTCGCAGGCCGCTTGCTGTTGTGTGCCTGCGCGCCGGGGCACGAGCGTCATGCAACGCACGGCCCGCTCCCGCCTCTCATGATGCGGAGGGGCATGTCTCCGTTCCCGCCACTCACGCGACAGCGCGGCAGGCAGGCCTGCCGGCAGAGCGAGGCGCGTCCGCGCCCTCTCCCGTGCTGCGCCCGGAGATAGAAAAACTGGGGCGGCGGGACACGGCGCCGCAGTGCGCGAGGGCGGGCAGCGCCGGGCACGCACGCCCGCCATGCGCCAGAGCTTGACATGGCGGGCGCCTACCAGGCCAGCGCAACGGACCGATGTGGCAGCGCCTGGCGGCGACGCCCAGGCGCGCGCCCTCGGAGAAGAGGCGCGCCGTCACGTCGCTGTCGCTCTCTCCTTTTTTTTCGCCGCCACCGCCACATCGGGCGCCCCCGCCGGTTTCGTCCGTGCAAGGGGGGGCATCTGCTGTGCGCCACGCCACACAGGCACACGGTGCGTCCGCATGGGGGCCATGTCCTCCGTTGCCAGCATGACGCGCGCAGGCAGGGACCGTGCACAGCCCCCCACCACCACCACCACCACCCACACACACACACTTGCCGCTCCCCCCCTCCCATCGAAAAACAAACGCACCGCACTCCCAGGGCCGACACCACCGCCTCCGCCCCATCCGCCACGCCCTCCAGCGTGTCCGCCTGGGTGGGGTCTGCAAAGACGACATGGGCGCCCAGCGACTCCAGGCGGTGGGCGGCCGCCATGGAGGCCGGCCGGCCGGGGCGGACGAGCGCGGTCACTCGGTACCCGTGGGCGGCCAAGTCCTTGACGACCTCACCCCCGATGTGGCCTGTCGCGCCCGCGACGACGACCAGGGGCTTCTTCTGATTGGCGCCCGCCGCGCCGGGCTTCTTGGGCGGCATGGGAAGTGGGTGCGTGTGTGTGTGCGTGCGAGTGCGGAGAAAAGAAAAAAAAAGAGGGCCGCGCCCCTCAGCCGAAAAATGAAAGTGAGAGTATGTGAGCACTGCTCCGGCTCCTGCTCACACTTCTTTCGATTGGCTCCGCGACCCTGCGCCCGGGGGCGCGAGCGGGTGGGGGTGCACACACTCGCGCGCGCATGACCGTGACCACCAGGTGCGCGGCCGCACACCAGTCGCGGGTAGCGGCGGTCCGGCACGCTGGGCGGCGACCCAGGCGGCCGCGACCTTCGTTCCGCGCTGCTGTCTCTCAACCCCCGCCTGGGGGAGCGGCCGGGCCGGGCGCTGGCCCAGTCGCCCCGCCGCCACCGCCCCTGGCCCTGGAGGTTGCCCGCCTGGAGGCCGCCACCCGCCTGCGGGCGGAGGCCGCGTCGTGCTCCATCCCCTCCCCGGCCTGCGCTGCGGCCGCGGCCGCGGCCGCGGCGGCCTTTGAGGACGCCGCGGGCGGGGCGGCCGCGTACACGGCCGCCCTGGCCGGGCTGGCGGGCGCGCTGGGCATGCACCCGCCGGGCGCGGCCCTGCCCTTGGCCCGGGCCCAGCCGGGACTGCTGACCCTGCCCCGGGCGGCCCTCATCGCCCGTCTGCTGGCCCTCAAAGCCGCCCTGCCGCCCGGGGTGGACGCGGCCGCCGTCGCGGCGAGGGGCCCCTTCCTGCTCAGCGTCCCGGACCCGGGCCCGCCCATCCGGGTCGCGCTGGCCCAGCTGGCCGCCCTCATGCCGGGCGTGCCCGTGACAGGGCGACTGGCTGAGGCGGCGACCAAAGGGGGCAGCTTCTGGCTGTCTTTTGCTGACTTGGCGCGGGAGGAGGTGAGGAAGGCGGGGCGGGCATAGAGAGGGACTCTCTCCGTCCATCCACACCCTCATTTTTTTTTTGAGGGGAAAAAAACAAATGCGCTCGCCCGCCCTCCTCGCCACCGTCGCCGCGGCCCGGACGCGCCTGGTCGCGTCCTCGCCCGGGACCGGCCACACCCAGCTGATGGCCAGCTCCGCTACAGGGCAGCCAGAGCGGAAGGCGAAGGCCACGCGGGCCCGGGCGAGCAGGAGGAGGAAGGAGCCGGCAGCGCGGACGGGGAGCCCGCCACCACCCCACGCTGCCACCGACCCTGCCCCTCCGCCTCCACTCCCTTTCGACCCGGCCCTCGCCGCCGCCGCCGCCCCGCACCTGCGCGCGGCTTTACTGTTAGAGACCGCGTCCGTGGCCCTCCTGGCCGGCGCCCGCGCTGTGCGAGGCCCCCGGCCGGACGCGGCCCTGTTTGAGGACGCCGCCCGCACGCGCGTCGCGACCGCGGCCGCCCTGGCGCCCCGCGCCCGCGCCCGCCCGTCCGCCCTCCCCCGCCGCCGCCGCGGCGGGCTGGGCACTGGGCGCCCTGTCCGCCGCGGTCGCCCCGCCACGCCTGCGGGCCGCCATCGCGGCCGCGGGCGAGGAGGCAGCGGCCGAAATGTATAATCGCGCGCTGGGCGCTGTGCGGGCGGCGGGCCTGGCAGACACGGCCGGCGGCGCCTCCCTGCGGGCCGCCCTGCGGGGTCTGCGGGATGGCCCACGCGCGCCGGAGGGCGGGCCCGCGGGCGGGGCGGGCCTGGTGCGGGATGACTGGTGGCCGGTGGCGTGCCGGGAAGGAGGAGAGGGTGGAGGTGCGTCTCCGCCCGACCCTGTGTCCGAGCGGGCGGCCGCCGCGGCGGCCGCCCTGGACGGCGCCCTGCGCGCGGCCGCCCGCAACGCGCTGGCGCTGGCTGAGAAAGTGTAAAGCAAAGAAAGAATAGAGAAACCCGTTCGGCCCTTCCATCCTCAACACACACCCGCGCCTCCCAGCCCCCCGGAACCCCCCCCTCCTCATCCCCTCTCTCTGCTTCATCACTTCCTCAACACGCTCACGCCCCAGCCGGAAAGTTGAGCTCCTCCGCCGGCACGGGCTGGCCGCCAGCCGCCGCGCGCACGGCCTCATCATACGCGCGCGCCGCGTCCTCCGCCGTCTCCCAGGCGGGCGCGGGGCCGGGCGACTGCGAGGTCGAGCGACGGCCCCTCCTGCCGCCACCGCCGCTGCCACCGCCACCCTCACCCTCTGCTGGCGGCGGCGGTTCGACGGCCTTACCGTCCGGCCCCGTCGCAACCCAACCGCCCCGCACGACTGACCAGTGCACGCCCTTGAAGGAGGGGCCGCGCCGCCCGCCCCGCGCGGGCGGGCGGCCCGCGGGAGAGGGGGCGGGCGCGGCGGCGGCAGAGCGCGGGGCGAGGGAAAGAGGGGGCGGCGCCGCCGCGGCCGGCGGGTCGTTCTCCTCCAGGTCCGTCTCGGAGGCGGAGGGGGAGGCGGAGGGGGAGGCGGAGGGAGAGGCGGACGCGGAGGCGGAGGAACCGCCGCCCTGGGGCGGCGAGGCAGGCGGGGCCGGGGGTGGGGGCGGGGGCGGCGGCGCCGCGGCCTCGCCGCCCTCCTCGCCCGCCGAGCCGCCGCCGCCGCCGCCGGCCCCCTTGCGTGGGCGCCGCCCGGACCGCCCGGACCGGCGCGTGCCGGAACGCGACTTTTTGGGAGGGGGTGGGCCGCCGCCGCCGCCGTCCGCGGCGCCCGCACCACCACCACCGCCGCCGCCCACTTCCTCTTCGTCTTCCTCTTCGTCCTCATCGTCGTCCTCAGCGGACGCAGACCGCCGCCGCCCCGGGCGGGCGCGCTTGGTGACGGCCGCGGGCCCGGCGGGCGGCGGCGGGCTGGCCGCGCCGTCGTCGGCGGCGGTGCCGCCGCCGCCGCCACCACCGCTCTTGCCCGCGCCTCCCAAGCTGACGCTGCCGCCGCCGCGGGAGCGGCCGCCCCGCCCCGCCCGGCCGTCCCGGCCGGAACCTGTAGGGACGGCGGCGGCGGCGGCAGGCGCAGCGGCGGTAGGCGCGACGGCCGGCTTCTGCTCCTCTCCAGCGGGCGGAGGAGGAGGAGGGGCGGCTACCGTCGCCGCCGCCGCGGCCACGGCCACCGCCGTGGCCGCCGCGGCCGCCGCCACTGCCGCCGGCTCCTCCTGCTTCACAGGCGCAGGATCGCCCAGCCCTGAATTCTTCAGGCAGGCCCCGCTCAGCGCCAGACCTAGCTCCTCCTCTGCAGACGCGGCGGCCGCGGCCAGGCCCGGCCTCAGGCCGTCCAGGGACGGCGGCAGGGCGGAGACGGGGGCGGGGCCGTACAGGCGCGCGGGGCCGGCCTCCTTCTCCCAGTCGGGCGGCGGGGCTTGAGGGGGCAGGGCGGCAAGCGGGGCTGCGGGGACGCGGAGGCCGGCCCGCGGGTCCCGGGGCGCGGAGGCCGGGACGGGGACGGACGGGTGGAGGTCGGCGGGGGGCGGCGCCGGCGGCGCCGGCAGCGGGTGGGACGGGAGTGCGGCGGGCGGCGGGTTGCCGGGGGCGCCTACGCTATCGCCGCCGCCATTCACAGCCCCAGGTGGGGGGGCGCCAGCATCAGCCGCGGTCGGGCCGGCGGCCGTGGCCGGCAGCGCGGCGAGGGCGGGCTCCATTTGCGTGTTTCCGGCTGGAGAGAGATGGGAGGGGGGGGGACGAAAGCCTCTCGTCCCTTTTCTCTCAATTTGCGCGGAGGCTTGGGGGGGAGGTTTGCCCGCTCGCGCGTCGCCAGGGGGCGAGTAGCAGGTGGAGTGCCCTGCTGCGAGGGTGGATAAACTGGGGAGCTCCAGACACGCGCGCGCAACGCGTTTCTCTCTCTCTCTCTGCCTGGAGAGAAAAAAACGAGTGAGCGAGCGAGTGTCGGGAGAGGCTGCCCCAGGCCCACCGCATCTCTCTCATTACTCCAACTCTCTCGCCCCGACACGCGCACACAGCCGTGTTCCATCCCCGTCCCAATGCTGCCCCGCCTCGCGATGCGGCGAGCTTCTGCGGTGCCACCGGCCTGGACCGTTGCACCGGCGCTCCGGCCGACCGCCAGCCGGGCAGAGCGGGCGCATGCAGGGCGCTCGCCCGCCGGCGCCCAGCCAACCTCCTCCTCCTCGTCCTCCTCCCCTGCCGCCGCCGCCAGCACGACCGGCCGTGCCACCTCCACCCGCACCCCCCCACCCCCGCCCTGGACGCCCTCCCCCGACCCACTCGCCCACGCCTGGCACCGCCCCGACCTGGCCCTCGTCCTCGTCCACCCGGTCATCCCGCACAACACGGGCGCGACCGCACGCACTTGCGCGGCCGCGGGCGTCCCGCTCCACCTGGTCGGCCCGATCGGCTTCTCCCTGGCGGACAAGGGCCTGCGCCGGGCGGGGCTGGACTACTGGCCGGCCGTGGCCGTGGCGCTCCACGAGGACTGGGCCGCCTTTGTGGCCAGCCTTGATGAGGGTCCTGGGGCGCGCCTGGTCGCGTTCTCCAAGCTCGGCACCACGCACCACGCGGAGGAGGGCCTGTACGCGCCGCCGCCCGGCGGGCGCACCTACCTCCTGTTCGGCGCGGAGACGACGGGGCTGCCGCCCGAAGCGCACGCGGCGGCGGACGCGGTCGCCCGCATCCCCATCGTCACAAGGGAGGTGCGCTCCCTCAACCTGGCCGTGAGCGCGGGCGTGGGTCTCTTTGAGGCGGTGCGCCAGCTGGACGGGGCGGTGCTGTCTGTTGCGTAGCAGCATGAGCTTGGGTTTGTGGTTGTGTGTTATGGCGATGAGAGTGGTGGCCAGCACACACGCGCGTCGCGGCTTGAAATGGATGATGAGGATATGAGAAGGGTCGTCGTCGTCGCGACGCATGCCCCCCTTTCACTTCTCTCTCTCTCTTTTCTTTTTGGGGGAGCCGCAGCCCGCCCGTCCCGCACGCCCCATGCACCTCCCCCGGATCCTGTTGCTGGGCGACATCGACCGCCGCTGGGCCGGCGAGATGGCGGCAGCGCTGGCGGGCTGTGCCGACCTCACCATCCGGCCGACCGGCCAACTTGGCGTAACCAGCCTCAGCCTGGCCGCGCCCGTCGTCACCCCGCCCGACGGCCCGCCCTTTGACGTCGTCGTGTGCGCCCTCGCCTGGGATGTGCTGGAGGCTGACGCCGGCGTCGGCCGGGAGGCGACCTGGAGGACCCTGGCCAGGCGACTGGCCGCCGTGGCCGGGTGCGGGGCGGGGGCGGGGGGCCTGCACATTCTCATGACCCCGGCGGGCGGGCGGGCGGGGCCGGAGAAGGCGGCGATCGTTCAGGCAGCCGTGGACGGCGGGTTCAGAGTGTTTACGCATCCTGAGGACGCCACCGCGGCCGCGGCTGAGATTGCCATGTCAACCGTGGGCGGACGACAGCTGGTCCCGCCGTTCACCGCCGACGCGTACGCACGGCAGGACGGCGCCCGCCATGCGGCCCGTGACCTGCGGCGCTGGGCGGCGGGCGCGAGGCCGACGACGGCCCTGCGGGCGGACTTCCGCCCCGATCTGGCCCTGCGGGACCCCGCGCGGGCGGCCCGCCCGGGCCCGGCCGCCCGCCAGCGGGCCGCCCTGCTCATGGTCGACGCCCAAAACTTCAACTGTGACGAGCGGGGGGCCCTGTACAGCGGCGGCGGGGCGGCCCGCATCTCGCGCGAGGAAGAGAAACACTTTTTCGCGCGCCTAAGCGCGTCCGTCGCGGACAACTGGCAGGCCCTGCTGGAGGCGGCCCGGGCGGGTGGCGAGGGCGTGGTGGTGCTCCACACCGTCATGGCCTCTCAGGATGGCCGCCTGCGGGACACGGGCCTGGACTACCGTGCCTCCGGCTTCCTCATCCCGCCGGGCTCCTGGGACGCGCGACCCGTCGCGACCGCCGCCCCCCTGCGCGGCGAGCCGGTCCTGCCCAAAACCTCGTCCTCGCCCTTTGCGACGACGGCCCTAGATTCCCTGCTCCGGTCCGCGGGAGTGACCCACCTCATCGTGGCGGGGTGCGTCACGGACCAGTGCGTGGCGGTGACGACTGTGAGTGTGTGTGTGTGATGGGGAGAGAGATTGGAGCGGCGTGGGGGAGAGATGCATGGAGAGACCATGATGGAAGGGGAGGGCGGGCAGGGGAAAACTCACGCACACTCACGCACTCTCTCCCCCCGCTGCTTCACACCCTCCACACACCTCTCCCAGACCGACGCGGCGGACCGGGGCTACGCCGTCACCCTGGTCACGGACGCCTGCCTGACGTACACGCCCGCCCGCCAGGCCGCCGCGCTCGCGGCCCTCGCGGGTTACTGCCGCCAGGCCGACACGAAGGCAGTGGTGGCCGAGCTGGAAGGGCTGGCGGAGGAGGGGGGAGAGGGTGAGGGCGAGGGTGTTGGGCGTGTGAGGGAGGGAACGAGCAGGGTCGTGGCGCGGCCGGAGGAGGGAGGCGGAGCGCGGGGTGTGAGGAGGAAGAGGGGAGGGTAGAGAGAGACAGAAGCGAGCCGATCAACACACACACACTCTCTCTCCTCTTCTCACTCCTCCGCCCCTGCCGCCCGTCCGGCCGCCGCCTTGGTCGGCGGCCGGACGGGCGTCGCGGCCGCCGCGGGCGGCGGCGGCGGCGGGCCCAGCCCCACGCTGCCGCCCGTCCCCGCGGGCAGGCGCGAGGGCGGGGCGGCCGCCAGCGCCGGCCCGCCCAGGCACAGCATCGCGGCCGCGCCCTCCCACCCCGCCCGCAGCCCCGTCAGCCAGGCCGCCCAGGACGCGGCGCGCCACCAGCCGCCCAGGCCGGCATGCAGGGCGAGGGCGAGCAGGGCGCCGCCCGTGAGCGCCCGCACGGCCGTGGCTGCAACGGCGACCGCGCCCGTGGATGTGGCCGGGTCGGCGGCCAGGGCCGCCCACCACAGGTCCGCGGGGTGCTGTCGCAGGGCGGGAGAGGCGCGGGCGGTGGCCAGGGCGCGGGAGGCAAGGCTGGAGGCGGCGTCGACGAGCGCCGCGCTGCCCGCCCGGGCGGCGGCCTTGGCAGAGGGGCGGCGGGTCGGGGGGGGAGGGGTGGTGGTCGGGGGCGCCGCCGCCGCCTTGGGCAGGGGCGGCGGGGCGGGGCGGGTGGTGGTGGCGCCGACGCCGACGCCCACGTCGGGCTTGGCCACCTGGTCGAAGGGACGAGGCGGACGGGCCGCCTGGCCACCGCCGCCGCCCTCCTCCTCCTCGTCCGCCGCCCCCTCCGCCTTCTCCTCGGCGACGGCCGGCGGCGAGGTCGGGCTGCCGCCGCTCCCGCTCCCACTCACACCCTCAACCCGCCGACCGGAGGCGGACCGGAAGCGGGCCGCCGCCGCCTCCCGGCGGGCGGCGGCCAGGCGGGACGACGCATCGCCCAGCAGGGCCGCTGTGTCTGGGTGCGGGACATAGCGGGCCGGGCGCGGAGGGGGAGGGGGGTGGGGCTGCTGCTGCTGCTGCTGCTGTTGCTGCTGCTGCTGCTGCCCGCCGGCGGCGGCGGCGCTGAAGGGGGAGGCCGCGGGCAGGGCGGGCAGGGCACCGGAGGGCGCGGTGGAGGGGGCGGGCGTGGGGGCGCCCTCGGAGTCGGAGGAGGCGACCTGGAAGGAGAGGGAGAAAAGAAGAGGAGGCCAAGACGTGACTGACGTGTGACGTGCGCGCTTGCGGGGTGGCCCAGGCGAGGGAGGAGGGGGCCCTCCTCTCCACTCCGGGCACGGGGAGAAAGAGAGAGCGGCACGCGCCCAGTGCGTCGCACCTTGGGGGGGTTCATCTGGAGGGGGTGCGCGTCTGTAAGGGAGTGGGTCGAGGGGGGCGGGCAGCGGGCTCGCGCGGGCGTGAAAGAAAGACGAGTGAGTGAGATGAGCGAGCGGAGAGGGCAAGGGTTGCGTTTGCGGTCTCGGACCTCGGATCTCGGGGCTTGGGCTGGGGGTGAAAAAATAGCCGACAAAAAAATAGCACGCGCTCCCTCTCTCTCTCTCTCCCTCTGACGACAACAGCAGATACGCCCAACCGGCGTGCGTGCACACACGCACACACAAATCAATCAATAAAAAAGAATTCCGGAAACCAAAGTCGAGCAGCGGGCGGGGGCCCGGCAACGCAACGCGAGCGCGCTGCGCGCCTCAAAACCTCATGAGACGAACACACGGCGCGCTCACGCCCCGCACGCACACCCACCACCTCACGTCCGCTGCACTACCACGCCCACCACGCTGAGCATGCCCAGCAGCGTCAGGGCCAGCAGGCCCGCCGCGGGCGGCAGGCCCGTAGCCTCGTCGGCCGACACGACGTAGCCGCGGTCCACGTTCTCCCCCCTGACCTCCACCCACCCCTTCCAGTAGTCCTTGGCCGTGCCGCCGATCTTGCGGCGCAGAGCGGCGTACTGCTCGGGCGACTGTTGATAGAGGGAGGGAGGGAGGGAAGGAGGAGGGAGGGAGGATGCCGGGGTGAGTGAAGGGACGCCGTTTTTCTCCGCCCTTCAACCACACACCCCCAAAAAAGAGACGACGTTTCCCTCTTTTCTCTCGCCGTCGCTGGGATGGGCAGAGAGGGCACGCCGCCGCAACTCCCGCCCTCCCTATCTCTCCCCCTTATACCACTCACCATCTTCTGCCCGGCCTTCATGCCCCGCGCCCGGGCGATCAGCTCGGCGTCTCCCTGGGAGCGGGCCTGGGAGAAGTCAAAGGCCTCCAGGATGGACTGCCGGGTCGTGGCGACGGGGGCTGCCTTAACGGCGGCCTTGGCGGCCTTTTTGGCTGGCGGCGCGGCGGCGGCGGCGCGCTTGTTACCGAAGAGGGACTTCTTGGCGGGCGGGGCGGGGGGGCTGTGGCGTGGAGGAGGAGGGCGAGCGGGGCGTGAGAGGTGTGAGAGGCGAGGGAGAGCGAGAGAGACGGCCACGCCGCGGCGGGTCAGCGCCTCTCCGCCGCGAGTCGATTCACACAGGCCACTGCGACAGCGCGCCGGGCTCAGGTTTCGTGTTGGCCTTCCAATCCCTTCCAGGCACACTCCATGCCGTGCTGAAGACGATCGCGGGCAGGGACGGGCCATGTGGCGGCCAGCAGGGGCGGGCGGGCCGGGCGGAGAGAGGCGCACCCGACGCGCTCGCGTCCCAGCCAGCAAACAAAAGCCTCTCCCTCTCTCCCTCTCTCTCCCGCAAAAACTCACGCTTCCACCGTCTTGCGGCCGAAGAACGCGGATGCCGGGGTCGGGGCGCGGCGGGTGGTCATGGAGGCGGGCATGGTTTGTTTTCAGGGAGAGAGTGTCGAGAGGCGTGAGCGAGTGCAGTGTGGTGTGGGAGAGTGCGGAGAGAGGACAGGAGGTGCGTCACTCTCGCGTCCGTCCCATCGTGTCCCTCCAGTGCGTTCCTCTTTTTCCTGCTCGCCACCGCGGTGCCCTGTTCGCCCTCTGACCCCTCCACACACACACAAACATACCCACAGACTCACTGAGATGGCCCTGGCTACCCACCTCACGGTTCGGCCTGCGCGTGTGCGGCCGCAGGCCGCCGTGGCGGCCTTTGGACGCTGCCCCTTTGCTCGGTACGTTTTTTTTGTTCGCAATGCGGCTTGGAGAGCAGCCCAGGGCTGCGTCTCCTCGGCTGAAAAAGCGCCGCCCGGGGATGGTTCGCCCATGACTGTGTTGCCTGGGTGTCAGGGCTGCGCATGATGGGGAGAGGGGGGTGGACCCCGGGGGGGCGACCGCACGGCACGGCGGGGCGCGCGAGAACAACGC
>Ga0114918_10005842_pt1 | contig 10513 bp, 9 predicted proteins | sample LantaG_FD_87015 | JGI IMG/M metagenome (GOLD analysis project Ga0114918, IMG submission 87015) | Deep subsurface microbial communities from Baltic Sea to uncover new lineages of life (NeLLi) - Landsort_02402 metaG | ecosystem: Environmental > Aquatic > Marine > Oceanic > Sediment | place: Baltic...
CCCCCCCCCCCGCCCCGCCCCCCCCCCCCCCCCCCCCCCCCCCCGCGCCCCTCTCACAAAACCACCAGATAATGGTCCTTGTCGTTCTAGGAGTCATCGCCCTCTCTGTCGCAACCATCTGCTACACCTGGGGCCCGCGGATAACGAAGGCGCCGACGACGGCCGAGCGCTTCGGCTCGGCCGTCGCCGTCGTCGCCTTCGTGATCTCCGCGCTGCTCTGCTGCTGGTCCTACCTCGCCGCCGTGGCCACCAAACCTGGAGGCGTCCCAGCAGACTGGCACCCCTTTGACACACCGGAGGAAGCCGAGGCGGAGAGACTAGAGCTCGAGCGCAACCCTCTGCCGGCAGACAGGCGGCACTCTGGCCTTCCCAGGCCGCGCTTCTGCAGAAAGTGCCGCCGCTGGAAGCCCGACCGAGCGCACCACTGCTCCGTCGCCGGGTCTTGCGTCCTGAGGATGGACCATTATTGCGTCTGGGTCGTCAACACGGTCGGTCTTCTGAATTACAAAGCTTTTTTACTGTTTTTGTTTTATACTTCGATAGCTTCTGTGCTGGGGGTCTCTCTCGCAGGGGTCGCGCTGGCCCGCACCCTGCGCTCGGACCCTGACGCCGGAGGAACTATTACTCTTTTACTCGCCACCGCTGTGCTCGACGCGGCCTTCGATCTCGCCGTGCTGGGCTTTTTGGGGATGCACTTCGGCCTCGTCGCCCAAAACAAGACCACGATCGAGGCGTACGAGAAATCGCCGCCGCCGGCCGGGACGCCCTGGCCGTATTCTCTGGGTTCGCGTAAAGCGAACTTCAGGGCCGTCTTCGGGCAGGGCGGTCTGGCAAGGTGGCTGAGCCCGAGGTACAGCGCGGAGGAGAGGGAGAGGCTGCTGGGGGTCGCGCTGGCGAAGCTGCCGCGGGGGTGGAGGGAGGAGATGATGGTTTGAATGAATGGATTTTCGTTTTCATTTCCTCTCTCTTTATTTTGTAGACAAAAGAAACAAAAACACTTTATAGAACTGAAATTATAGGATCTTTTTCGAGAGGGGTTACAAAGAAGGAGAATAGGAAGAAGAAGAAACGGGAAGCGCGGAGCGGGGAGAGGAGCAGAAGAGGAGGGTCGGGTTCAGGTCGAGGGCGAGGGCGACGGCCGATGAAGTTTTTTTTTTTCTTTTCGCTTCCCTCTCTAATTCTTCCTCTTTCCCGCCCCCTTTCTCTCTCAATTCCCCCCCTTTCTCCCGATTCCAATCACTCAGGGACCTTTGTTCAATGCCCCGCGGCGGGCTCCGCGTCGGGCCTGTCGTCCCTCCCGAGCATCGGGGGCCTCTGCGCGCCACCTCCCTTTGCTCGCTCGTCGGCGTTCTCAAAGTCCCTGACGATGCCAAAGTAGACAGCGAGCGGGAAGCCCACCACCCAGGCCGCGGCGCGCGCGAAGTTCTTGCGGTCGAAGAAGAAGGTGTCCTCGATGTGCTCGCGGGAGGTGCCCCACCGCTCGACGAAGGGGTTGCTCTTGACAGGGAGGTCCCCTGCGAAGCGGAGTTGTTGCTGATGATGACGATGGGCGATTGAAGAAGAGGACAAAGAAGACGAAGACGAGCACGAAGCTCCCTGTCCCGTCAGGCGCCTGGCCGCGACGGCGGCGGCGCGGGCGAGGGCGCCGGACATTCTCACGAAGAGGTTGGTGGAAAGGAAGGAGAGAGGAGAAGAAGAGTGGAGAGAGGAAGAAAGAAACCAAGAAAAAACGAGCGTTGTGAAGGAAGAAAAATTTCGATCTTTTTTTCTCTTCGACCTCTTCGACATCTTTGACCTCCTCTTTTCTTTTTTTTTTCATTGTCTTTCGTTTTCTCTATGTTTTTTCTTTTTTAACACAAAAACGCCGCGACTTTTCTTGGCGACGATACACTCAATAGGAACACAATAAGGCGGGGGGATGGAACACGACAGCGGGGATGGGAGGGGGGGGGGACATGTGCAAAAAAAATGGAGAAAGCCGAAATGCAATTGGACGGAAAAAGGTCGGGGGGCCGGGGGGTGGTCGTATTTTTTTTCTTTTTCTTTTTCTTTTCTTTTTTCCCGAAACCAAACTCTCTTCTCTCTCTCTCTTCCTCTTTCTCTCTCTGCGTCCCTCTCCCCTTCTAATATCTAAAAATAAACTGGAAAATCAAAATTCAGGAGTTGTGGATCATCTGTCCCTGGACCCAAGCCGGGTTCCTGAAAGCGGGCGCGGCCGTCGCCGGCGCCGCCGCTCCTGCTCCTGCTCCTGCTCCCGGCGGCTGCGGCCCCCGCTGCTGCTGCATCTGCATCTGCTGCTGCATCCGCATGTGCTGCTGCTGCTGCATCATGAATCCCGAGCCCACGTCCGGGGACATGCCCATCATCAGGGCGTCGTCGTCGTCATCGGCGTCGTCGTCCTCGTCCGAGGAGAAGCCGCCGCCGCCAGTGCTCGTCGCCCTTCCGGTTCCGGCTCCGCCTCGGCGAGGGGTGCTTGTGCCGCCGGTGACGCCCGCGATGGGCTGTCCCGCGAGGGGGTGGCCCGCGGGGTGCACGAGGAGGTGGAGGTGCGGCGGCGGGAGCTGCTGCTGCTGCTGCTGTTGTTGAGTTGCTCCTCCTGCTCCTGCAGCCGGAGCCCCCGTCGCTCGCTCCTGCTGCTGCTGCTGCTGCTGTTGCTGCTGCTGCTGCTGCTGGAACGCCTGCTGCGACGCCTCCCTCGCGGGCCCACCGCCAGCAGCAGCACCGCCTCCTCTGATTCCTCCTTTCAATAACGAACCGATCCTCGCGGGCGTCGTCTCCAGCTCCGCCCGCAGGGAACCCAAATTCAGAGGGTCGACGACGGCCCTGCCGCACTCCATCAGCTGCGTGCAGACGTCTACCATGTCGACCGACCGCCCGAAGGGGGACGTGCCGAAGAGCAGGAGGTGGTGGGAGGAGCCGGCGGCGGCGTGCGCTGCGGCGGAAGTACCGGCGCGAGGGGTCGAGCCGACGGTGACGTTGTTGTTGTTTGCTCCTCCTCCTAGCCGCTGCTGTTGCGGTTGTTGCTGCTGCTGCTGCCTCTGGCTCGCGCTCTGCTGCTGCTGCTGCTGCTGCTGCTGCTGCTGCTGCTGCTGCTGCTGCCCCTGCTGCTGCCCTCCTCCTACGCTCCCTCCTCCTCCCCCTCCTCCTCCCCCTCCTCCGTGCGTCGGCGGCAGGTGATGGCTCCTCCCGTTGAAGTGGTGGGCTCCGCCGCGGCCGGCGGGAACCGGCAGCGCCGCGGCGCTCGCCCTCCCCGCCGCGACGGCGGCCCAAGAGGTCCCCGGGGCCGGCGTCGTCGTCGTCGCCGCCGTCGCGTTGACGTTACCAAAGTGGTTTTGCGTTTGCTGCTGGGGTACCGCGGTCGGCACCGAGGAGGTCGAGGCCGAAGCGGCTCCGTCGCGCGGCGGCCGGCCCCCTCCTGCTCCTCCTCCTCCTGCTCCGAGCGACGACGACGGAGGGGAAGCGACGAGGGTCCTGTGCGCCGCCGCCGCGGCGGCCGCGGCAGAGGCCTCGAAGGCCGCCGCGCTGCCGGGGGACTGCGAGAAGCCGTGGTGGTGGTGGAAAGAAGAAGAACCTCCTCCTCCTCCTCCGTTCGCAGCGGCATTCGCGGCGGCGTTGGCCGCGGCCTGCTGCGCCGCCGCGGCCGCCGCGGCCAGGTGCGACGGCGTGCCCGCCAGCGCCGCGCCCATCCTCGCCCTCGCCGCCAGCAGCGCCGGGTTGTCGATCAGCGCTGCCTCCATCGACCCCACGGTCGGCGGCGGGGCGCCGAAAGTGAGAAGCGGCGGGTCGTGCCTGGATCGGACCGGAGGCAGATTCAGGTGCGCCTGCTGCTGGAGCGCGGCCGCGACGGCCGCCGAGTCCTCGTGGTGCTGCTGGTAGTGGAATGGGTGGTTGGAGTGCGGGTTGCTGTTCTGCTGCTGTTGACTCTGCTGCCTCGGAGGGTGCTGCTGCGCCGGAGTCGGGACCTCGTGCTGCGACGACGACGAAGCAGCAGCAGCGGCGGCAGCGAAAGAAATCGACTTTGCGACTTTCTCCTTTTTCGGCTTGGAAGCCGGTGTGCCTTGCTGCTGCTGCGGCCTGCGGTCTCCGTCCTCGCTCCCTCCATCACCACCGCCTCCACCGCCGCCTCCTCCCTTGTTCCCACGCTCACGGGGCGCGCTCGCAGCCAGGGAGGCCAACGACTCGGGAGTGGCGATGTTGTCGACCTCGTCCGGGAAGTTGCACCTCGCCGCGGGGCCCCGGATCGCGCGCGCCGCGGCGTCATAGGCCCGGGCCGCCTCCTCCGCCGAGTCGTAGGTGCCGAGCCATCTATATATTTGAGGGTATTTTGTTTTTCAATTTGAATTGGGTTTTTTTTTTATCCAAGAGGAGGTCGTGAGCGTGAAATTTTGCGCGGAATGGAGGGGAGACAGAGGTCGGAGAAGGGGGAAAGGAAGAAAGAGGTCGAGGTTGCTCTTCTTCGCGGGCGGTCGACAGCGGGCGACCCGCTCGCTCGCTTCCGAGTCCACGCGTTTTCTTTCTTTGTCGCTCCTTTTTTTCGTGATCTCGCCGGCCTCTTTCCTCCCTGTTTCGCTCGCGATCGGGCCCCGTTCGACCGCCAGAGTGGAAGATCTCGACGTTCCCCGGGCCTTGCCGCGGAAACCGCGAGGACATCGGCGCGCGATTGCGATGCAAACGCCGTGCGAAGAGTCGGCATTAATCGAAACGAAGGCAAAGAAAAAAAGGCAAAAAGAAAAGCTCTCTGCTTCTTCGCATCCCATCAACTCACCGCCGCTGCCCGACGTTCGGGTCCCTGATTTCGGCAGCCCACTTGCCCCACGGCCTCTGCCTCACGCCGCGATAGGTCTTGTTCGCTCCCTTCGCCACGACCTCTGCGGCAGGGACGCGAGGTAAGGGCGTTGGAACCGGGGATTTGGGGACGGAGAGCGTCGACGACGGAGACTTGTTCGCCGACGTCGACGTCGCTTTCGCTCCCGTTGCTGCTGCGTCGGGCGACGAGCGGAGCTCCTTGGCGAGAGCAGATGCTTTGGCCGGCGTCGTCGTCGTTGGCATTGCGGCCTGAGCGGCCTGCTGTGCTTGCAGCTGCGCCTGTTGCTGCTGTTGCTGCAGCAGAAGCATTCTCTGCTGCTGCTCCTCCTGTTGCCTGATCTGCATCTGGATCTGCTGGGCGGCGAGCGCCGCGGCGGCCTCGGCCCGAGCGGCCGCTTCAGCTTGCTGCTGCGCCGCGAGCGCATCTGCGGCGCGGCGAGCGGCTTGCTGCTCCTCGAAGAGCCTCTTGGCCGCTTCGTCGGCGGCGGCCTGGGCCGCGGCCTCGGCCTCCTGGCGGGCCAGCGCCGCGGCTCTCCGCTCTGATTGGCGGGCCGAGTGCATGGGGTTCGCGGGTTTTGAAAAAGGCAAAGGAAAAAGATTACTCGAGCAAGGGCGCAAAAAAGAAAACGACGAATGCCGAAAAGAGAGGAAAAAGTAAAGACGAAAATTGCCGTCGAAAAAGAAGTGGGGAAAAAAACTCGACCCCCCCCCCCCTCTCTCTGTGGTGTTCTTCGCGCCTCAAGACTCTCGCGCTTCCGCCTTTTCTTCTTCTGGCGCTCGGAGAGGCAAAAGGTAAGATTACACGCAACAAAAATAATGATGACCTCTCAACTCTTCTCCCCTTCCTTCTTCTTGTTTTTCTTCTTCTTCTTTTTCGCCTTTGTCGCGGCAGAGACGAGCGCCGCGACCTCCTCAGTGACGCCGGCAGCGCTGGTCGACTCTGGGTCGAGGAAGCACGCGACAGCTCGCTCGTCGCCGCCGCCTCCGCCGTACGACGCGTGCTCCACGGGCAGAGCCAGTCTCGTGAGCTCCCTGCACCCGTCGAGGCGCAGCGAGCGCAGTCTGGACGGGGAGCACCCTCTCAGATCGACCTCGCAGCACGAGCGGCAGCCCGAAGCATCAAGCACCTCGAGCGCGCCGCTCGACACTCGCAGCCGCGAGAGACTCACGCAGCCGTTGACGGAGAGCGACCTCAGGCGGCTGGAAGGGGGGAGAAGCGGCTGCTGGTTCTCTTTCTGGCTGTTGTTGCTGTTGTTGTAGGAAAAATCTCCTCCGGTCGCCGTGCCCAGGAACTTTTCGAGCGCCGACGTCGGCAGCGAGCGGCACCCGAAAAAGTTGACCTCGGCGAGCGATGAGGTCGAGGGCGAGGCCCCGCCCTCCTCTGCCGCCGCAGAAGCCGAAGGGAGCTCGACCAGGCTCGTGCACCCCGAAGCCACGAGCTTCTCGAGCCCCCGGAGCTGCGCCCCGGGAGCCACGGCCCTCAAGGCCGGGCAATTGCTGACGAGCAACTCTGTGAGCGAGCTGTAAATTCTTCCAGTCTTTGCGGCGGCGACGACGACGATTACGGCGAGCCGGTCGCAGTTGCGCAGCGACAGGCGCTCGAGCCGAGGGAAGGTGCCGTTGAGCTCAAACCTCTCCAGCCCCTTGCAGCCATCCAGGGTGATGCTCCTCATCTTGGAGAGCACGGGCCTCTCCGGCAGAGGCCTCCTCGGCCACGAAAAGGCCTCGGAGGTGAGCTTAGAGCAGCGAGAGAGGTCGAGGTCGAGGTCGAGGTCGAGGTCGAGGTCGAGGTCGACGTCGACGTCGAGGCTTTCGGGCTTGGACCTGCTCCAAGACAGGAGCAGCGCCCGCACGGTCTCGTCGTCCAGGTCGAGCGCCCCCGTGACCGCGAGGGAGCTCAGAGAGTTCGGAAGGACGACGACCCCTTGGTCGTCGCCTTCGCCGTCGCCGGAAGAGAGCAGCGCCTCGCAGAGGCCACACGCGCCGCCGCCCCTGCCGACGCCGTCGAAGCGGAGCGCCCGGATCCTGGGGAACGTCTCGCAGACGCCCCTCGCGAGCCGCTTCGAGTGCTCCCGGCCGAGCGAGCAGACGCCGGTGGAGGAGAGGCGCGGCAAAGAAAGGTGGTCGACTTCCCTGGCAGCAGTGGCGGGGTTGTTGGTGGTGTCGCCGCCGCCGTCGTCGAGCGTTGGAACATAAAACGGAGAGAAGGTTGTTGCTTTGTCGTCTTCTCCTTCGCTCCCTCTCGCCGCCGACGACGAAGATGAAGATGCCACGAGCGCCGCGCGCCTCTCCGACCCTCGAGCGACGGCCCCGAGGGCGCCCTCGATCTTCTCGAGCACCTCCTCCGGGTCGACTTGCTGCAGCTGCGGAGGCAAAGAGTTTTGTTGTTGGTGGTGCTGTTGCAGAATCTGTTGCTGCCTCCGCTGCTGCCAGTGCCGCCCCTGCTTCGCCGCGGCCGCAGCCGCCTCCGCGGAGGCGGTCGCCGCGTTCCTGGTCTCGAACGCGTCCAGGTGGACCTTCCATTTCGCCAGAGACACGCTCCTCGCGCCGTAGAACGCGGCCACCTGCCCCTCAATCGCGCGCAGCGACGCCCGCGGCGCGATTTCCACTGCGACGGGCCTGGCCCGCGCCGCCCTCGCCCGCGCGGCAAACTCTCGGCAGATGAGCGCGGCCCTGGCGGCGTCGCGCGAGCTCAGGCGGTCGTAGATCAGGCGCTGCATGTCCGGGGGGAGCCCTCCCCAGAGGCCCTCGGTGAGCATCGCCGGGGTTCGGGGAATGGAAGGACGAGGAGGAGGAGGAGGAGGAACGGAAGGAGAAGGAGAAGGTTCCGCTTCCTCTTCTTCTCCTCTTGCACCTTCACCTCCTCCTCCGAGCCCCAAGGAGCGCAGGGCCTCTGCCGCCTCTTCCACCCCGCCGGAGCTTCCCCCGAGGACGTCGCCGATAAGGTCTCGCGGCGCGTCTGGGAACCGAGATTGGAGCTCGTCAAAGGCCGAGGAAGAAGAAGAGGTGGTGGGGTTTGCTGCTGCTGCTGCTGCTGCTGCTGACGACGACGACGACGACGCTCGCGCGTTTCGTCGTTGGGCGACTTCGGTTTCATCAAGCACAACGATGCCGTTCCTCCCTCCTCCGCCGCCGCGCCCTTTCTTCTGGTTGCGCTGCCCGCGCGGGGGCAGCTGCACCGGGTCGGAGCCATCGTCATCGCGCTCCAGCAGGCTGTCGAACGCGAGCTGGGCGCGGGAGAGAGGGCGGCGAGACATGGGTTTTTTTCTTCTCCTCCTTCTTCGAACGAACAATCGATTTTGTGAATTTTCTGTCATCATTTTTGTCGGTTTTTTTCTACGCTCATGCCAGCGGCGCTCTTCATCTCTCTCTCTCTGTCAATCTTCCGCCGCCGCTTTTGCACCTCGAAACCTCCCTCATTGCCTTCACGCTCGTCACCACGCCAGCATTACACCCGTGGCAAGCCTCACGCGCGATTTCTAGCGCTCTAGTCCACGGGAAGAGGGAGTAGAGAGAAGCCGGAAAAGAGAGAGCGAGCATTCAAGTTTCGAAAAAAGAAAAAAAAACGAAAACAATGTCGAGCTCCTCGAGCTTCTCCCCGGCGGCCGTCGCCAGCGTCAGCGGCCTCGTCATCTTCGGCACCACCACGTCGCTGCTGGCCAAGATCGGTGAGTTGTATGCAGACTTTAAACAGGGGACTGAGAGGAGTAGAAAGAGAGGGAAACGCGTGGAATTGGTGAAATAAAAAATTCAAAACCGACGGCTAGGGCGCAAGCGACGGAAAAAAACTCACCCTCTCGTCTCTTCCCTCCTTCCCCTTCATTCCAAAACACCCGCTCCCCCAGTCTACGAGCTCCAGGGCCCCTCCCTGCGGGACGACAAGCCCGAGCTCTTCCGCAAGCCCTGGGCGATGACCACCGTCATGTTCGTCGGGATGAGCTTCTGCCTTCCTCTGGCGCACTTCCAGGAGTGGCAGGCGAAGAAAAAGGTCGAGACGGCCAAGAGGCAGCAGCGCGCTGCAGCAGCGAGTGCCAATCCCAACTCCCTCCGCGCTCCCTTGCTTGATCCCGTAGGGGAAACCGTGGCCTACGACGGACTGGGCAACGTCGCCCCTTTACCTTGGAGAAAGTCCCTGAAATCCGCGGCCGAGGCGGAGCTCCGCAGAGCGGCGCTGCTCTCGGTGCCGACCGCGTTCGACCTCGTGGCCACCGTCCTCATGAACGTGGGCCTGCTCTCGGTGACCGCCTCGGTCTACCAGATGATGCGAGGGGCGGAGATGCTCTTCGCTGCCCTGTTTGCGGTGCTGTTCCTGAGGAGAAGGCTCAACAGGTGGCACCTGGGAGGGATCGGCTGCTGCGTGGCCGGGATCGGCCTCGTCGGGGCCGCTTCGGTTTTGTCCGGGGAAGGGTCGCAGACGCACGCGGTGTCCACGAGGGATATGCTGCTGGGGATGGCGCTGATCATCGGGTCGCAGGCCGTGCAGGCTGCTCAGCTCACTTTCGAGGACCATTTCATGAGTGACGCCGGGTGAGAAAGAGAGAGTTTTTTTTTTCATTTTGGTTTTTTTTTCAAGCAACGAAACTTCCAAAAAAACTCACTCCTTCTCCTTCTCTTCCCTTTTCTTTCTCCCTTTCTCAAATCCTCCTTCCGCAGCCTGGGCATCGCCCCCCTGATGATCGTGGGCTACGAAGGGCTCATCGGTGCCTTCCTGATGCTCGGTGTCTTACTCCCGATCGTTTCGATTCTTCCGGGGAAGGACGGCGACGGGATCCACGAGGACACCGCCGACACCTGGCACGTGAGTAGAATATTTCTATCTTTTCTTTTGCTGCTTTAACCGGTCGAGGAGAGAGGAAACCATCGAAAGAATCTGAGAGAGAGAGAGAGGAGGGCAGCAGGGTGGACTTTTTCTTTTCGTTTCCTCGACCTCAACAACTCACTTTCTTCTTCTTTCACTTCAAAAAAACAAATCCAAAAGATGATCTCGCACTCCCCCGCCATCGCCGTCACCCTCGCCGTCGACATGACCGCCTTAATGCTCTACAACGTCGCCGGCATGGCCGTCACGGGCCACCTGGGGGCGGTCTTCAGGACCGTTTTGGAGACGGGCAGGACGCTCTTTGTCTGGATCGTCGACCTGATGCTGTTCTACGGCAACGTCGCCGGGGAAGCAAAGCTGGGCGAGTCGTGGTCTTCGTGGTCTTGGATGCAGCTGGGGGGTTTCGCGGTGCTGGTGGCCGGCACGCTGGTGTACGGGCGAGGGGACGAGGCCGAGGCCGTGACGGCTGCTGCTGCTGCGGCGGCGGCGGAAGGGGTTGGGGCGGAGGTCGCTGCGACAGTCGAGGAGCAAGTCGCAGTGGCCGCCGACGCCGCCGCCGCTCTGCCTTCTCCATCCGACCAGCTCCTTCCTCCGGGCCCCGCAGCCCCACTCGCGACGCAGGCGCTTCCAGTGACGATGATCAGGAGGACGTCGACGTCGACTCCGATCTCCGTGATCGGGATGCCGATGTCGTTCAAGGTGAGAAGGGAGAGAGAGAGGAGAAGTTTTTTCGGGTTTTTTTTCGTTCGTCGATTTTTCGCTTTTCTCTCACACGTTTCTCTCCTCCTTCCTCCCCCCCCCCCCCCCCCCCCCCCCCCACCAACCCCCCCCCCCCCCCCCCCCCCCCCCCCCCCCCCCCCCCCCCCCCCCCCCCCCCCCCCCCCCCCC
>Ga0114918_10005844_pt1 | contig 10512 bp, 12 predicted proteins | sample LantaG_FD_87015 | JGI IMG/M metagenome (GOLD analysis project Ga0114918, IMG submission 87015) | Deep subsurface microbial communities from Baltic Sea to uncover new lineages of life (NeLLi) - Landsort_02402 metaG | ecosystem: Environmental > Aquatic > Marine > Oceanic > Sediment | place...
CTCAATTGGGAGAGCGCCTCCCTTGCACGGAGGAGGTCAGGGGTTCGAATCCCCTCAGCTCCAGTTTACTTTAAGTGAACTTTTGTATCCAGAAGTCGCTAGAAAGTTGCCAAGAAGTTACCATCTTGCTTCCAATAGTAAAACCACTTAGCATCCTCTAAAACAACAAAAACTCAAATTGTGGCGTTTCTTTTATTGTTAACTCCACACCGCATCGCATCTGACGTCATCCAGAGGGTAAGATTACTATGCTTACCTGAAATCACAATCACCTGCCTTTTTCATCCAGTCTTAATGCTGCATATTCAATAATAATCCCGTAGACAATCCCTGCTATGAACCCTATGATATCTTTAAAGCCTGTGGAACTGTAAAAAGCGAAGGAAAGCAGCAAGCCCAAGAATGCTCCACGCCCGATTGCCTGCAGGGTGTTAAGCTTACCGCAAGCTAGGCCTATGACAATACCCATAATCAAACGGTTAAACCAGAAAGCAAAGAGGTAATAAGCTTCATTTGTAAATCCTGATCTTAATTGTGCGCCTATAATACAGATAATCCCTAGCAAAGCACCTGTAATAATGCACACTAGCATTCTTCTTGTTAACATAATTTCAATCCCTCCTTAATGGACTTTTTCCTAAAAAACATCTCCTTTGAATTGTCCTCCTACATCTATGAGTAACTTTCTAACGGTCTGATTGGTGCTGCCTTTGCTTGCGGCAAGGTAGCATTCTTTCCCGTCCAACTCTATCTCGAACGCTATCTTGATTGCCTGTAGTACGCTTTCTTGTTCGCTTATTGTTGGTTCCTCCACCGAGTAAATTGATTTATTGAATGGAACGATATTTTTTACGAAATTTGGTCATTTTTGGGGCAATCACCATTCGGCAGTATGGATGTCCTGGGTTCTTCTCGAAATATTTCTGGTGATAGTCTTCTGCAACATAGAATGCAAGCAATGGTGTAACTTCGGTAACAATGGGATCACTCCAAAACTTTGTTCTTTTCAATTCCTGAATGACCTGATCGGCAATAGCCTTCTGCCTGTCATCGCTGTAGAAGATTGCTGAACGGTACTGGGTGCCTATGTCAGCTCCCTGTCTGTTAAGTGTAGTCGAATCATGGATAGAGAAGAAAACCTCCAAAATTTCCCGATAAGAAATTTTGGACGAATTAAAGCTCACTTGAATTGCTTCAGCATGCCCAGTTTTTCCAGTGCAGACCTCATCATATGTTGGATTGACAGTTGTGCCACCCGTGTATCCAGAAACCACATTGTCAACACCGTTTACCTCCCGGAAAACTCCCTCAATACACCAGAAACACCCACCGGCAAGAGTAGTAACTTCCAATTGGACTTGTTGGTTCATAGTTTGCCCTCAGGTACAAATTTCAGTGCAATACCATTCATACAATAGCGTTTGCCAGTTGGTGGCGGGCCATCATCAAAGACATGGCCAAGATGGGAGCCACACCGGGCGCACAATACCTCAGTTCGTATCATTCTTAGACCCCTGTCTATCTGTTCAACTATGTTTAGAATTGACACTGGCTCATAGTAACTTGGCCAGCCTGTACCTGAATCGAATTTGGTACCGCTCTCAAACAGTTCGGTCCCGCACCGTACGCACACATATACCCCTGGCTCTTTAATATTCGCAAAGGTGCAGGTAAACGGGTTTTCAGTGCCCTTGTTGGTGGTTATGCGGTACTGTTCCGGTGTTAACAGTTTCTTCCACTCGGAATCAGTTTTTAAAACCTTTTCAACATCTATTATCTTATTCTGATGGCTATCGAATATTTGTATTGTCCCCATAGACACGAAACTCCCGCTGAGTTATTCCGCAGTACTGCGGGGCACAAGCGCTGATACTATTACCAAGGCCGGCCCCAGATAAAGCCCTGACCACAGAAAAAGCGCTATCACGCCACTTATAATTAATCCTACCCTCCTCGGAACTGTAAGAGCAGCGTTGGTCCTTAAGGCATACCGCCAAGTAATTACCCCGAGAACAATGGAAATAGCTGCTAGAATTAAAGTAATTAGTGCCGCTCCTGCAAGGCCCGAAGCGTTAAGGGCAATAGACATCTGGTAAATCGTTCCCACAGCAGAACCCAAGAACAACAGACCTCCAACTGCCGCGAGCCATTTCGAAATACCATTGGGATTCTTACCTTGTCTGCGCCGCCAGTAAAGGATAGCAGCGCCGACAATCAATACCAAGAGCATCGGCAGAAAGATGATAAACTGGTTCTGCCCTTCCCACGAATATATTTCTTGCACACTATAGGGAATCAAAACCAGCTCCAGCGGAGTAAACGTTTCAAGATATCCTATGATAAGAGCGTAGTTGGCAGCCTGCTGGATGTGGTTGTGTGCATCGCCATGATGAGTGGGATCGAATACGGCTATATAATAATTTCCGTCTGCAGGCGCACTTACGGTTAGGCTACCCACTTCATAAAACCAGCCGGGTGTGAACGGTTCATAGACGGCCTGTCCCGGGTCACTGCCATCAACCGTGATAGAACCATAACCGGAAGGAACCTCTATATGGTGATTTACATGTTCGTCCGGGATCAAGTCTGGACCGAGTAAGGCAAAGGAAGGCAGGAAACCAGAGTCAGACGGGCTTTCCGGTACAATGAGCGATATCTGTATCTTTTCCCCGCTGGAACGCGTAAATCGGTAATAATTCACGTTTTCGTGTTCCAGCACGGTATAAATAGCCCATGATTTATCCGGGTCACTTATCTCATATGCGGTTGATGGACTATGGTTTCCTTCCGGGAAAACCGGCGAGTGGGCTAGCACTGCCGTTGCCGGAACCAAAATCAGTATTGCCAGCAATATGGCAATAGATCGTATCAATCTCATCCGAAAAGCCCTCTAGTCGATCTTTTCCATATCTTCACCGCAGCAAACCAATGTGCCATCACCTGCCTTAGTGACAGTAAACATATATTACAGCGATACTTCTCACGAATTTCTTCCATTGCCATGGTTGTTTGCCTCCTTTTTCTATATTTATCAAATTTAATCATAATATACAAGTCGTTTCGGTTTGACTCACTCCGAAATAACGGGAGAGTTTTTCATTTCTATAGGTAGTGATTACGATATAAAGCAAATTTCCGGACTGCATACTAGACTCATGAGAGACGAAGTCCTGGTTGAGCTTTTTCAGGATGTCGATAATTGTGTGTTCAGAGGCTATTGTCATTTAAGCGGTGGATTTGTCTTCGGCACGGCTAAGTTTCGATACAATATTTTTAGATCCGAATTGCCGCTTGTTCTGGAAGCGATAAGGTATGGTGACCAGGTATTATTTGAAAGGAATCCTGAGTTTGATAATGCGCCAGCTTTAGTAAATTTTAGATCTATCAACAGCCGATTCAATAAGGTGGAAAATTGGGGCACCTTGCTTGAATTTAAGTAGGAGCTATTGTGACATAATCACGCGTTGTGTTTTGTCGAAACCGGCTATGATATATTCACTTACAGTCACTACTATCATTGCATTATTGGAATTATTGGCAAAATGCTGGAGGTATGGATGTCTTGTAAGAAAAACAGATTGAAAATTGTTCCTATTTTCTGTTTCCTCACGGGCAGTGCCGATTGCTGTTATCGCAATAGCTTGCGAAACATCAGACGGTTGGTTGCTTCTGTTGTCGATTAATAATGAAATATGCTTATATTCTTTTACATTTCTATATTTACGGGTATTACGGTCAGTAATGAAAATCAATGATTTCAAATCTTCACTTATCGCGAAAGAAACAAGGTTGCTATAAGGCAAACCATCTCCCAACGAATTAAGCACAGCGAAATATTGATTACTAATTACTTTTTCCAATAATTGCACAGGTTGAGTCATTTTTATGAATTGCTCTCCAAACTGTTAAAAAGCTAATTTATTTTACTACTCGTTCTATAAGGTCTCAAACTGACAGGGTTGTTAAAACTGATTATACTACAATTCTGGTAATACTCTTTGGTTTGAATATGGTTGAAGAATCCCGTATACAGTCGCTAAATAAGAACTACCCCTTAAAGGGGGATTATATTCTATATTGGATGCAGGCTTCACAGCGTGCAGAATATAATCACGCACTGGAATTCGCTATAGAAAAGGCGAACCAAAAGAAACTTCCCCTAATAGTATATTTCGGCCTCACCGATGAGTTTCCGGAAGCAAATGAGCGGCACTACTTCTTCATGCTCGAAGGCTTAAAAGAAGTACAGCAAGCTCTTAATTCAAGAGGAATAGGCTTTGTAATCGAAAGTAGTTCTCCGGAGATTGGAGTTGTGAAGTTTGCGAAGAAAGCCTCGCTTGTTGTGTGTGACCACGGCTATCTGAAAATACAGAAAAGTTGGCGTCATTTTGTGGCTGAGAATATAAACTGTCCATTATTCCAGGTAGAGAGTGACGTTGTAGTTCCTGTGGAGACAGCTTCAAATAAGGAGGAATATTCTGCTGCGACATTAAGACGTAAACTGCTGCGTATATTGAATAAATATATTGTTCCTTTCACGGAGGAAACACTGACAATCGATTCATCACAGCTCCAATTTGGGAGTATTGATATTTCAGACATAAGTAAAGTTGTATCAGCACTTAATATTGATCACATCGTCAAACCTGTCACCAGCTTTCATGGCGGTACGACAGAAGCGAAAAAACGTTTAGAGAAATTTATCAACAAAAAATTACACAGATATGATGATTTGCGAAACGATCCCAACGAAGATGGCCTTTCCAATTTGAGTCCATATCTTCACTTCGGACAGATTTCACCATTATATGTTGCACTTCAGCTAAGTCAGAATAGCAGTCCGGGAACAGAAGCTTTCCTTGAAGAATTGATTGTTAGACGGGAATTGAGTATGAATTTCGTCCACTACAACCAGCAATACGATTCTTTCGCCGGATTGCCGGAATGGGCGAAACATACTCTGAAAGAACATGCCGGAGACCCTAGAGAGTATACATATTCCTTGGAAGAACTGGAACAGGCTAAAACGCACGACCAGTATTGGAACGCAGCTCAAATGGAAATGGTAGTTACTGGGAAAATGCATGGATACATGCGTATGTACTGGGGCAAGAAGATACTGGAGTGGACAGCAAATCCAGAACAAGCTTTCTCGACGGCACTATATCTTAATAACAAATACGAGCTTGACGGCAGGGATCCTAACGGTTTTACCGGAGTCGCATGGTGTTTCGGTAAGCACGATCGCCCATGGGGAAGCCATACAATGTTTGGCAATGTGCGCTACATGAGTGCCGACGGTCTAAAACGAAAATTTGACGTTGCTAAATACGCTCAGAAATATTTTTAGGAAATACCTGGCGTCACCTTTAACTTAAATCATAGATGAGATTAAGCACTAGGTTAGATAAAAATACACATGTCTGACATAGGAGATCCCTTTTCAGGTACAGCAACAGAAGGCGATAATCCTCTTGTTCCGGTGTAATTCCCGATGTATGGTTTCTAGTTCACCTAATGGGATAAGCGTAGCTCCTGGGATGTGTTCGGCCTCGTACTCCTCAGGTTGCCTGACATCTAGAAGTAGAAATTCACCCCTCTTGTCCTTGTCCAATATGGCCTTAATCTCATCAGCGGTAAGGCCTCCTATTTGGTCAACAGCACAGGTTATCTTCGTTATCTGAGCGTCCTGCTTTGGATTCTCATTGGCGAGATGTTGACTACATTTCTATAAGGATTTCATCATCTTCAACTCTAACTTTGTATGTGGTAAGCTGCCTCGGTGATTTCAGTGCCTTACCAACCTTAGAGAGAAATCCAGATCCCTTTAGCCAGCGAATTACCTGACCATTCCTCAAGTCAAATTGGGAACCATGCAGCGGACAGGTAACTACCGTTCCTTCTAGTTTTCCACTCGATAACTTGCCCCCCATGTGTGGACAACGGTTATCAGCAGCGTAGTAGCTATCGCGAATTCTGGCCAATAGAATAGTCTTGCCCCTGATCAGGACCTCCTTCATGGCCCCATCTTCGATTTCGGTTATTTTACCGACTTGTACCAGGTTACTCATCTGACTCCCTCCTCTTATTGGGCAATAAGTTCCCGCGATTTCACGATTATTCAGTATTTCCATGCTAACGCTGGTGTTGTTTTATGTCAAACTAACGTTGGGTTGCAAACTGCACGTTTTCTTTACAAAAAAGGTAACTCTGAAAAAGTAAATGTGACTTCTTTGCTCCTCAACAGACCTAGGGGGCCATAAAGTTTCACAAGACCCTCTTGAGTGATTTTTTGATTTACGAGTGAGAACAAAAATACCAATAAGGACAGAATTTTCCACTGCAAAGAGTGCCCAATATTAACGATATTTAAGTTTTATCTCTTCGAGCATCCAGACATTAACGATTGGACAGATCATTGATCGTCTATCCGAAAGGTTACTCAATCGGCACTCTATCATGTGAATTCCTAGCAATTAGCACTTGGGTGAATTGTTGCCAGGATTATTGGCAATGGTAGCAGTTGTGTCAAGTGCTAAGACTGAAAATCAACGCAAAGGTTCTGTCTATCATACGGTTCTGTCTACCATATTGTATGGTAGACAGAACCGTCGTCTCATCTGTGACTAATCCTTTTGGTGGCAAAGGTATCGTGTAATTGAGCAAAACTTTATTCCCTGTTACCGTTACCTGTTTAACAAAACTCCTAATAAAAGATCTTCTTTCCGTCAGAGGACTTTCGTTAAGCAGGTTACGTAAATCCTGGACATATCTTTCTACTGTTGTCACGTCAGCCAGCTCCAATTTTCTCTGTTTTACGTGCCATTCAAGTTCTAATTTCCTGGCTTGCAGTTTATCCCTGTCAGCCAGGAGTTTTTTGATGCGTGGTGACAGGTCATGAAGGTCTAAGCTGCTTGTCTCAACTGCATCATAGAGTCTATCCAGCCGCCGATTAACCTTTACAATTTCTTCTGTTACGATATTCAACTGACGTTGGTATTCCTGTGATGCAGCGTCCATTTCCTGATTGACAAGATGCACTAGTTCTCTGAGGTTTTCTTCAGTCAGGATATGCTCTTTTATCTTATCAATAACCGCCTGCTCAAATCCGCTGCTGTTGATATACTTAGCCTTGTATGCGCCTGCTCCTCTCTTGAGCAAAGCTCCACAGACGTAGTAACTAAATTGGCCGCTCTTGGCGTCATGGCCAATCAAAGCACTACCGCAGTAACCACATCTGGCTATGCCGCTGAGAAGGAAGTGACTCGCTGCTCGCTTAGGGTGAAGGTACGTCGGAGCTCTACTCTTAAGCAGAGATTGGACTCGGTCAAAAATATCTCTGGAGACGATTGCCGTCCAGGCATTTTCAACTCTCACAGGCTCAAGGTCTGTAGCACTACGCCTTCCCCAGACGAGTGTCCCAGTGTATACTTCGTTAGTCAACATTGTGTGAACTGTCGTATTAGTCCAGTCTTTGCCCCTTGGGCCGGCGATACCCTCCTTGTTCAAACTCTTCACTATCTGTTTCAAGCCGTTACCGGCTAGAACTTCTCTGAATATACGCCTCACTATGGGAGCCTTGTGCGAATTAGGTTCAAGCTTTGGTCTTTGTTTGCCACCGTCATTCACTTTTACTGTGTCATATCCGTAAGGGGCACCCCACTCTGCCTAAATCTAAAGCTGTGGTGCTGAAGGGAATTGAGGATGCGCTTGATGCTGTTGTGTGTGCATTAGTTGGTTGCGAGTTCTTGATGGGACGTGCGGTTGCTTTTGGAGACCAGTATTCAGCAATATGGATTCCTCGTGATAGGTAAACGGGGTCTCAAGAACGAGTTTACTGACTACTCATTGAGGAAGTGAATCTATGCTGATGACCCAATTAACATCCATTACACAATCTGGCTTTTTGTTGGGTCTTATGAGATCTGCCTTCGCTCCTCATCGGGGTCAAATAAGCGACCACATATCCAGTATTTTGCGATATAATTAATATTCAGAGATGGCAAAGCGTAAGGCAAAGGTCGCTAAGGAAAGACAAGTAAACACATACGCAGAAATGTGGCATGTATCCTATGTAATGCTAGACAAAGCGAAGAAAAACTCCGAGGGATCCTACTACCAATTAATGGCGAGTCTTATCTTCACCGCGTTTACGCTGGAGGCATTTCTCAATCACATAGGCCAAAGCATATTTAAATGCTGGAATGACCTTGAGCAACTCTCCCCATTAAGGAAACTCAATCTCATTACAGAAAAGCTAGGAATTAAGAAGGATGATAGTGAACGTCCGTTTCAGACAGTGTCCGAGCTCTTTAAATTTAGGAACAATGTTGCTCATGGTAAAACAGTCTCTTTGAAACCTAAAACCAAGATTGTAGTTATGGATGACAAATTTAATCAGCACTTGCAAGAGTCTCCTCAGACTCCATGGCAAAATTATTGCACCTTGAAAAACACTAAACGAGCGCGAGAAGATGTGGAGGAAATCTGTGGGATAATTCACAAGAACTCCGGCATAAGCGATGATATTCTATTTTCTTTTGGTATGCAGGGTGCCTTGGCAACCTTACTTCCTGAAGACTAGAATCTTGCGGAGCCCTAGCTTAACAAAATGACGGAATGTGCAATCAGATAGTTAAGAGTACAGATTGCTACGTGGCTCAAGTTTTCTTAAATGGAGCTGGGGTTACAATAGGTAGAACTTTTTACACCACCTTTGCATTAGCATTCTAATGATGCGCCCTTCCAAGATACCATTTCAATAGTGTATGACATGCAGCTAAAAAGCCTGAAGGTATTTGGTATATTTAATCAAATGACCTATCGAGTTAATATAGCCTTGCAGTTATGCCCTTGACGCTCAAATCTTAATTTGACCTTTAACTGCTCAGCGAGCCATATAGGATAAGCACCCTGACAATCTATAGTACATGCCTCCTCCATCCGCGGAAAACTAATTACCTTACACTGCGGTATGTTATACACTGCTTGATTAGGAGTTAACTCTATTAAAGACATAGAGGGAAGCAACCACTGAATTTGATATGCCATCTTTTTGGCTGTCATAGCAAATGCGGAACCTGGGGATATTGCCCTTAATACTCCTAGTATTATCAGAGCTGGACTGGCGTTTTTTCGCTTCAATTCTTCAACCTGTGCAAGTTTGTATTGTTCAATCCCATCTTCACCCAAGTGCATGCGAATAAACTCTAAATTACTCTTTCCCTGCCACATAAGGTTACTATACGCTATCTCATACTTCTCCTCATAGGAAACATTGTCTGGAACTGGCTTAAATTCTTCCTGCCAAAGCTTTTTGAGTTCAGCCAGGGCTTGTTCATTCAAATGCTTCTTAATAAAGGGCGAGAGAAGTAAGTCGTGGGACTTTACTTTATCCAATACGATTGCATACTTTTCACTATAAGGCATAGTTTTTATTCCCTGCATCACAACCTCCTTACCTTTGAGGCAACCAACATATTTCCCGTTATCTCATCGCAAGTCTAAATTCATATTATAAGATTGTCAATAATAATAGTTGATAATCGATACACAAATTCATCATTTTGGAATATCAAAATTGAGAGTGGATTCGCTTCCTTGGAGGTACGTAAAAGTGAACAAGTCAAGGAGTAATTAGTACTTTAGAGGTTGATAAGCAATTCTACTATTAGGAGATGAAGCTGATGACTTCTTGGCAACTTTTTAGCAACTGCAGAACACTAAAGTTTACTAAAAGGGAACTGGAGCTGAGGTTACAATAGGTAGAACTTTTGAACTAGCTTTTAGCCTTACCATCTGACCCTCTATGACCACAGATGCTAATTGTAACAACAGAACAGTCTACTTACAAACAAAAGGGGTAGGTCTGCCAATAATTGCTTCTTAGCAGGCGCTGATACTATATGTTCAGAAGGATGATTGAACAGTACCAATATCTTCTATTCCTTTAATTCTTGACAGGTATGTATAGCCTTCGTTTAAGACGTTATAGACTCCCATAGGAAGTAGTGTATAAAAAGCATGGTCTAATTTACCATAATAATATTTACAATCACGAGTATATTTTTGAGTATCTGCCTTAACAAGTTCTGGCATTTCCTTGCTATTAGGATGACATTGTGTTTTAGCTCCTACTGAATAATAAGCAGAACACGAAATCGGGCGTATATTATAAATTAAACAATGATTGTTTTCTAAAAAAGGGCACTTAATATTAAGTCTATAATATTGATTTGGTAGAATCTGTTTGAATTGCTCTAACTCTTTTTCACTCAGAAAATTAGAGGCTCGATATTTATGCTTTAACCTCTCATATTCATTGTATATTGGTAATATCTTTTTCTCTTTCTTTTTCCATATCTCGTAATTATTTAGAAATGATTTTAAGATAATTTTATTGTTATAAAGATAATATACAATAGACTCTATTTCTTGTATATTGGCTTCAACATATTCATTGCAACATGTTGCGTATATACAATCTTTTATGCAGGGAGTACTTCTTCCGGA
>Ga0114918_10005845_pt1 | contig 10511 bp, 30 predicted proteins | sample LantaG_FD_87015 | JGI IMG/M metagenome (GOLD analysis project Ga0114918, IMG submission 87015) | Deep subsurface microbial communities from Baltic Sea to uncover new lineages of life (NeLLi) - Landsort_02402 metaG | ecosystem: Environmental > Aquatic > Marine > Oceanic > Sediment | place...
AATTAAGACGATTATGCGGACCTTTGGGTCCGCAATAATCAGTTAATACCTCTAAAAAGATATATCTTTTAATTTGACAAAAGTTAACTGGTATGGTATAGTGGCTGTTAACAAAACGTGAAAACCAAAGGGAACAACATGGATCTATCAGTAGTAACAATTAATAATGAAAAGTTTACAGAGAAGCAAACCTATGAAATGGTTAAGCTAGTTTATGTAAGGTTTGGTCGTGATGTTGGAGCGGCGCATAGCGCTTGGAAGAGAATGCTACAGAATAACTGTGACCTGCGTTCTTTCCAAAACCTTCTTGATAAAACAATGTTACCATAAGTCATGATAGATTATCTAGAGCAACAAAGGCAAAGGCAAAGAGATATAGAGATCTATAAGCGGGGGGATCTATATAATCGTTATAGTGATGAAAATGGACAAAATACACAAGTGCATCTTAAAGATAAAGAAGAGCAGAAGTTTTGGAAAGATGCTTATCTAGCGGCTCTTAGAAATGAAAAATTATCTAGTCCAGAGAAGTATGCTGATAATGCTATTCTTTGGATTAGAGAGCGTGCGCCATTAACTGAAGAAGAGCAGGATGAAAGCATTTCTGAAAAAGAAAAGCTCATTAAAGAGCAGGATGAAAAGATAAGGCAGCAGCGATATAGAATTGATAAGTTTGGTGAACAGATTGATTCTCTTAAAATTACTTGTGATGTGGAATCAAGAAAATATCAAAGAGACCTTGATAATCTTGATAAAAAGAAAGCAGAAACATTAGCGAGCCTTGAGGCTAAAAAAGATAGTCTAAAAAAAGAGATTAAAAAGTTGAATGATAGGGCGAATACACTGAAAGAGCAAGCAAAAAAAACACGAGATAAAGTTATATTGCAAGAAAGCTATGATTATCGCTCGCCTCCTATCGTAAAAGAAGAAGAGGAAAAACCAGAATCAAAACCAAAACAAGAGGCTCCAATTAAACCAATGTTTATTGGAAGAATTGAATAATGGCGAAAAAAATACTAACAAATTCGATAACTTGCCTTGTTTGTGGTGAGGTTCTATTTAGCGAATTCACTCATGATTTTAATTATTGCTTTTGTGGTAAAGTGGCAATTGATGGAGGTAAAGAATATCTAAAGAGAGTTGGTGATAAAAGGAATTTCAAAGAAAACTCTACATTTGATGATGATGTAAAGAGTTTTGATAGTGAAACTATTTACGAATAGTTAAAGAAAGGCTTGACATGAAGCTTTGCGTGTGATATAGTCATGTAAGAAGGGTGGGGGAAACATGACAAAGCCTAATAAAAAATCAAAGAAAACCAGAAGTAACAAACAAAAAACCATAAAAGATAAAAAGTCTAACTCAAAGAAAATTACTCCATTATTAATACATGGGGAATATTGGGATATTGGATAATGAAAAATATTCGAGAGTTTGTAGCGTTTGGAATTGTTATTACTTTGCTTCCCATTGTCATTGCTTATGACTTCTTGGTGGGAAAGAAAAGGAAACCAACTGGTGTTAAGTATAAAACCATGGTTGGGAGCAATAAAGATGGCAGAGCTAACAATTGAAACAGGTTGGATGTGCTCATCTAATGAGCATTGGGAAACAAAGGTCACTGGATCTAAAGGGAATGTTTACACTGTAACCTTTAGTTTTCAACCTTATGGTCCTGTTCAGCATGACTTTGAATGTACTTGTCCTCAGAATAAGTATCGACATAAGGAGTGCAAGCATATCAAATCTGTAAAGGGCAAGCGTTGCGGATGGCATCAGCAGTTTGATGGTGGTGATGTTGATCCAAAAAATCCAAAATGTCCTGATTGTAATGGTGAAGTAAAAGCTATTAGGTGGGGTGCATAATAAAAGCATTGACAATGCTTTTGAAGTGTGGTAAGCTAGGTGTATAAAGAGGTGAGACATGAAGAAAGTAAATGAAGTAATCAAAACAAATCCCAGTGTTAGAGTTATTCCTTTCTCAAGTGATTGTTCTGAGACGGATTCAAAAAACCGACCTTTCGAGGTCTGGTGTGGTGGATCTACCTTGACAGCGGAGCGAGTTTGTGATAGAGTGATTGGACAGATTGGGAGTCTTGGTCATGTTATGACCAAAAGGATTGGACCACGGTCCTTCAAAGTTTCTTTTAGATAGAAAGCAAGGATAACAAGGAGAATAAATGGAAGAAGCATATCAAAAGTTTTTGGATGTTATGAAAACCGGAACTTGGGATGAGATGCAAAAGGCATGTCAAGAATATTCAAAGCTTGAAATGCAATACCTTTGTGGAAAGAAGGAAGATAATGGATAAGGAAGTTTATTTTCAAAAGCTTCGTGATGCTGGGGTCAATCCAAACCAATTGGTTTGTGAGGCAAGCACTGCTGATATTAATCATTTCATTAAGGTTCATGATCGGATTGTAATAGAATCAAAAGAATCAGCTTGACAAGTTGTTCGGGTTGTGATAGTATAATGATTAGAATCACAAAAGAGGTTATCATGAATAAATGTGCAACGAACGTTAGTCTTTGTAATGCCGCTGTAAACAGTGTTAATTGTAATAATGAGGTTCTTCGATGTTCTCATTGTTCGGAGCGAGGTTGTAAGGGGGAATGTTCTTTGGGGAATGATTTTAATTTTACCGACCTTGTAAGGTGGTGGTGACGTTCCTACATATTGTTTGGGTTTTGATTGTCGTTAATATATCAGGACTGATATTGATTATCTGTGCTGATATAACAAGGCAAAGACTAAGGAAGCGAAGACTAAGGAAGTGATATGCAAAAAGTTCTAATTTGCACAACTTATGATTCTGGTATGAGATCACCTATTGATGGCTGGTCTTCTGAAGATGGTAATGCTGTTGTTGATGCTTCCCGCAAACATCCAACTAGTAATATTATGGGCGATCCAAAACAAGTTGGCTTTATTGGTAGTTATCCAATCCAATATCCAGTAACTCCATTGCATGCTATTGGTTTGGGTTGGAAGCTATTGGCTCCCCCAACATCAACTAAGGTTGAAGACCTTAATGGGAATTATCTTCGTGAGGAATGGGAATGGTGGTTTGTAAAAGATTAATGCCGATATAGCTCAATGGCAGAGCGCCCGGCTTAAAAGGTCGGAGGGTTAAAAGTTCAAATCTTTTTGTCGGCTTAGCTGGTGTAGTTCAATTGGTAGAACACCGGTCTCGTAAACCGGATGTTAAGAGTTCAAGTCTCTTCTCCAGCTCTGTTTGTTTGTTATTTTTTTTGAAAGGAGCTTATTATGGAAGATTATAATACTGAGGAATTTGAAACTGAAGAAGCTAGCATAGACGAAGCAGCTAAAGCTTGGGATACAGCTACAGAAAAGTATCTTAGGGAAGAGGAAGGTATTACTTGGGATGAACTTCGTTCTATTGTTGATGGTAACCCAGTTGCTTTAGTTTGGGTTGGTTTGCATGATGCTGTTTCATCAGGTAACAGTTATCACATTAAAAATGCAACTATGGAGTGGTATGGTGTTATGACCGTTGCTCTGGCTCAACAAGGTTTGACTTGGGATCATATTCGAGAGTATGGTAAAAGAGATCCATTCATTAAAACTTGGTATGATTTGCAAGTTGCATTGAATGAAAATCTTGACAAAGGTTTTAATTGTAAAACAATGTTCAAGTCATCCATTGATCTTGTTCATTCAATTATGTAGAAAGGGCTTGTAATGAAGGCAACGGACGTAAAGCTTGGTGGTCGATATAAAACTAACGTTTCAGGTGAAACGGCGGTTGTTATTGTCGTTGGTATGATTGATGGTACTGGTCGTAACGGTAAGAAGCGAGCCAGAACGCGTTATCAATTGCGTCGACCTGATAAAACTGGTATCTTGCCAATTCCACGAACAGCAGGCTCTCTAAGAGAACTTTGATTAATATTGCGCAGGTTATCTATTGTAGTGAAAAGTATTAAAAGGAAGGTGAAATTTAATAATAAGCAGGCAGGGGTGGGTCCTCTGACTTAGCTTGTCAAATTATGGTTCGAGTCCATAAATACTACGGGGTGTAGTTGTTGTTCGATTCAACAGTCTGCTTATTGTTAACTTATTGCCCATCTTGTGATGGGCTTTAAGTTTTTAAAGCTCTTGACAACCTCATAAGGCTGTGATATAGTGAGCACATAGAGAGCGAGGAGAAAGTTACTTTACAAAAAGCATCTTGATAAAGAGGTCATCATGGAAGAGTGGCGTGATTATGGTAAGTATGATTCAAACGAAACTGCTGAAGTTGGCGATGTTGTTCGTTTGAAGTGTGTTAATGGTGGGAAAGGTGAAGAGCCTTTTATGGACCTTATTATTTCTAAGGTTTATGATGTAAAGGATGCTCATCTTGATGTTACTAGGACAAAAATTGATTTGGTAAGACCGCATATGAGAATCAATAGCGGTCAAATCTCAGTTCAGTTTGAGATTCTAAGTCAGCTTTCACTTAATAGTGTTTTGGTTCATGATTTCCGACAAGGGCAGAAAGACAATCGGAATAGTGATTGATAAACTAGGAAAGATGACAATTATAGAGCGAATATGCACTTTGTTATTTGGCAGGATTAGATTGCAAGTCTGGGAAGATGATCAGGGTCAACATATTATGGTGCAAACTCGTGGTCCTTTTGGGTGGATTAAATCTAAACCTGTCATATAAATTAAAAGGAAATGTAATGAAACGTAGGAAGCGCAGAGTGCTTGTTAATGTCTGGTCAATCATTACTAACATATCTTACCATGGCGATCCATTGGCATTATGTGTTAATGGCGCAATGATGCCAGGAGCTTTTTTGTTCTTCAACGAAGAAACAAACGAGCAGAATATTAATAGTGGTCATAGATATATAGCTGAGTCACAAAACACAAAATACATTTTTTATCAAAATGCTTTTGTTCCAAATGGAAATGTCAGAACAGAACAAAAAGGCGTTGATTGGATTAAAAAATATCAGGTGAAATAATGAAGAATGGATATTATCTTGCAAAAAGAGATCAGTTTTTTGGAGATGAGGAATATTCAGAAGGGCTAAAATCTCTTTATGAAAAACACACTAAACACATTAGTGAAGATGAAAAGCCATTGTATTGTGATGGTGTTTCACGGTATGATTATACCGATAAAGATGGCGATGGTAGTAGTAGGATCAAAACTGTTTTGATTAGTCAAGGTGAAGTAAAAGAGATATGAAAAATTAAGTATTGACAACCCTTCTCCCATGTGATACTATGGTTGAAGAAAGGTTGGAGACATGAAGAAACTAAACGATAAAGAGCGTGAGCGTTGGATTAGGAATAATAGTGTTTTGTTTTGTTCTTGGTATTCATCCAAGCTATCAATGAAACAATACCTAAAGAAACGTCGTGAAGACATTGACACTTTTATCAAAGCAAAGTTGCCTAACGTTTGTTAGAGGTTATAATGAATCAACTTACTAAGTTTGCTAAAGAAATTGCAGATACTCGTTTCGTTAAGATTCATGAGATGAGTAGTATGCTTGAGCAAATCAAACGACTCGCGCTAGACCATTTGGGATACGTTCCAAAACCAACTATGAAAGATGGCGTTGCATTTTATCCTGTTGGTAGTAATGCTTCTCATCATTTTTCACTTGGCGTAAAGGATGGTAAGCTAATGCGCCGCTCACAATGTTATGATAGTTGGATTGATGGGAATGGGGAATATCAGGAACACGAGGAAGATAATGTTTATGAAATTCCAAAAGGAATTCCTAATTATCTTGGTAATAAATAATAGTTCCGTTATCTTTTCAAAAAACCTTGACACCTTGTAAAAAATGTGTTATAGTGTATATAGAAAGTGAGGGAACAAAAAATGACAGACGAAAAACGAGACCTTGATAATGATCTTACGGGGATAATGTTTACTTGTTCATTATCCTTGGTAGTTGAAGATCCTTATTACCGAGGGTTTTGCTATGGTATTCTTACTGTTCTTGCAGCAACAGATCCTGAACGGGAAAAGAGATACCGTAAGATGTTGAAAGATAAGGTTGGTGATAATGTTTTTGATTGAATCATTCTTTGAAGCAAAGCCGCTAAAGCATAAAGTAGCTATTGTTGAAAGTGTTGATGATATTGCTGATGCTATCATTAACATCACAAAGGCTTTTGCTGTTGAGTTTGGAAGAGAGATTCCAGAAGAACAAGGAGAGAAAGTTAGAGAGCTTGTAAAAAAATACATTGGTCGTGGGCTTTTCACTAGGAAACATAACGAACCAAGAGATCCAGAAGATTGTGAAGAGGATGATTTTCTTACAAAGTTAGAAGAAGCTTTGGATAATGGTTGGTGGTGTTGGTGGATCATATCTCAATATGATTCAGGTGAAGCGTATGAACTTATGGTAGTCAAGAACCGTGAAGTTATGTTCGATTGAAACTTGACATTTCAGTTTGATTGTGATAAGATAACCAAATAACGGAGAAAAAAAGAAGATGCGTAATAATAATGATTGCTGTTCGGTTTGTAAGTCGGTTGATTGTTGTGATTGTGAAGTCAAGACTGGTAAGAATCGTAAGCCTACCAAGTCTCAGCGTCGTTTGATGGCTCAACGTCGGAAGGTTACGCGTCGATTGGGTGGGGAAGCAAAGGGATTTTTCGCCGCTGCAAGCTGAAAGAAAAGAGCATACCAATAAAAGAGGTTCGGGATGAAACGTAAAGTAAAGAAGTGGATGCGTGATAACCTCAGTGAATATGTTGATGAGTGTGGTGAATATAACTGCACCCAATTGGGAGAGAACGCTTGTCAACATTTCGATCTATATAAGGGAGATGATATTCCTGAATGGATTTTTGATATGGCAGTGGAGGTTCTCCCTTCATGAAAATTACAATTGACATTTCACCTTACGAAGCTGCTGTTTTGATGAGGTGTTTTAGCCAGGCGATTCTTCGCTATTATGAGATCCTCACAAAATATAATAAAGCGGATGAGATGCCTGCTGGTTTTATAACATCAATTAGAAATGGAATGAAAGATATGTATGACCTGTCTTTCAAATTCGGAGAGCTTGTTAAACAGAGCGAATCTATTAATAGCAAAGCTGTTGATGACTTCGTAACAATGGATGGTCAATGGGATAGAAGGTTTAAAGAAGTTTCTGAAATGATGGAAGCTAAAAACAAAAAAGAAGAAGCAAAACGTGGATGGTCAAATGGATATTGAACTAGCAAAAAATGTTAGAGTAATGTTTACAAAAACTTTTGGCGAAAGCTCTATTAGCTGGTCTGAAAAAGGAAGCTTGGTTACATTTGAAAAACTGGAGAGTTAACTTATGATTTACCTAGCTATTTGGCTTGGTATTATTTCCATAATACTCATGGTAAAATGGGTGAATAAACCATGGTCTAAAGCATTACCTAAAGAAGAACCTAAGTTGCTTGAAAACAATAGAGATAATGATGAACACCTTAAAGGTTTAGACCATCCATTTTTCAAAGACACAGTGACTAAATGTCCGTTTTGTAGTGGCACGCATATTGACCGTAGTGTTAAAAGAGAACCAGTGTTTCATATGCATTGCTGTTGTAGGGTTGGTTCTTTTGGTTGTGATTTTGAGTGGGTTACTAACGTACCAGATAATGTAAAACAAGCTCAAAAAGTGCAAAAAGCAGCACAATATTCAAAAGTATTGCAAGAGGCTGATAACTATAGAAAACCTCCAAACTTACTTCCCAAATAAAACTAACTAAAGAGGATAACATGGAAAATTTTGTACGAAATGAAGATGGCTCTGTAAACATTGATGAAACGGTTGAAGCATATCGAAAAGCTTTGATCTCCTGGGTTGATGAAAATGAAATCCAATCAGCAAAACTAGAAGAGGCTGTTAATAAAGTTTTTGAATCATCAAATCATGAAAAGATTTCACTATCAACTCTCGTAGGTATCGCAACTCATCAACTCGGGAATATTAATGCCGATAATTTCAAAAAGAAAAGCAAGCAAGTAAAACAATTCATCCTGGATAATACAACCGAAGAAACTGATGGTGGTCTTTATTGCGCCTCTAAGGGGGTAGGAGGGGGTTATTACCGCAACACTGGTGAGGTTGCCCCTACGGAACCTGCGCCTCCTATAGAGCCCTTTACGGAGCCACAAACGGCACTTGCTGACCTACCAGCGCTAGTCACGGAAGACGAATAATTACTTGACGCACGCTGAAAGGCGTGCTATAGTGATTTAATACTGAGAACTTGAATTATCTCATATAGTTTTTAGTGGTTGTTAGTTTTTGGTAATGGGGACTAACGAACTATTTATTCTCAATTCTAATGAAAGACGATATAATGAATGGTCTTGTTTTCATTTTGACAGTTACATCATCTAAGGATGGCATTGTTGAAAAAGAACTTGTTTTTTCCAATCAAGAAAACACTGAGGGATATGCTAAGAAGGCGATGATTGATTGGATGAAGAGTGTAAACATTGATGATTCGGAAGATCCAAATTATGATCTTTATTTGAACGTAAAGAGTTACTTGGATACTGATAGGTTTATGATTGCGTTGATTCTTTTTAACACCATTCCTTATCAGAGTTTTGGTTTTGATGATAGTCCAATCATTCACATTAAGGATGTTATCATTGATTCTGAGGTTGTTAAGCCTGTCGTAGAAGAACAGGTTATTCAAGTTACTGAAAAGAAATGCCTCTGTTGTGATAAGATGAATGATATTGGCATTCTAACTTGCTGGAATTGTGGTAATCCGCCGGAGTAAATTATGGATAGAAAAAAAGCACAAGAAGAGATTAATAGGTTTACTTGTTCTGGTGATTATATTAGAATGAGCGAAGAGATGCTTAATGATATAATTAAACAAAGAGCATCTGGAGAAAATATGGTTGAGGTTACATCTAATGGTGGCAATAAACTTGTGGCTTGGTTTAGAAATGTTGAAGGATCAGATGTTGTAGACTTTGTTTATAATTCAGAATGAAAATTACTTCTTGACAATCCATTTCGCTTGTGATATACTTGGTACATACAAGAGAGGGAAACATGAAAAGCAAAGTTGAAGTTGCAAAAATTGTCAAGGGATATGATGGTCGTCTCATTAAGGGTAATGAATTCTTTGAAAGTAAGTATTATGAATTCAAAGCCTTGTTTGATGATGATGATGGGATTGATGAATTCATTGAGGATAATGAAATTACAGAAAGTGGGCGCGATTTTGAACGGGGTCGATTGACTTTTTGGTTCAATATGAAGTAGTAAAGGACGTTCCACTTGATACGTGGATAGTAAGGGTTGCGAGATTCCTTATGAAGAAGCGGTTTATCACCGTAAAAAAAGCACCAAACCCAGGAGGGTCATTTATTTAGGCAAATGTAAAGGGTAGTCGGTGGAGGTTGATTACCGTCGAAGCCGACTGCCCAAGCCTATTCCTTTAACTTGGGGTAAAGATATGAATGAGCTAGAAAAAAAGATCAAAGCTTGGATGATTGAGAATAGTAGTAAATATACGGGTCAAGATGGTTTGGATATTACTTCTCTTTCAGAAGCTGCGTCAGTAAAGTTTGAATTATCCTCTACTGAAGGCGATTGTCCTGATTGGCTTTACGATTTCACGATAGATATCGATAGTGACCTTGAAGATTCACTTCAAACATACTATGAAATAGAGGCTGAAGACGAAAAAATGAGGAAAACAGCCTCTTTTTGGTGATAAAAACAGGCAAAATACATGTCAAAAAACCCTATAAAACAAGGGGTTTTAGCGTAAAAGGGGCTATTATATGAACTTCCTATCCAAAGAACAGATGCATAAACTTACAACGAAGCGATTGCTTGCTTATAAAAAGAAGCTATTGAGTTGTAATGAGGGTCCTAATGTAGAACGCGCCTTTTTTGGTAGTGGTGTTCTTAATATTACTATTGATAAAGAGGATAATGCCCATAAGGAAAGTCCAGAATGGAAACAGGCTTATGCTGAGGCTAAAGCTATTCTCGCCACCAGAGAAAATGTAGAGTGAATAGCGCTGAAAAAGAGGCTATTTATTCAAAGTTTGATAAAGCTTACTTTGAACATAGACAAGCTTACTTTGACAGTTGCTATTCTAGATATAAAAGAAGTTCTAATTTTGAAACATACGCTCATATTCTAGATTGGGTTACAGATAACCACGCTACAGTTAACGTTGCGCATGGTAAAGACGCTATTAGAATTATTGCTAATGGTGGTAAAGAACAGCTAGATCTTGTTCTGAAAGATAATGGAATTAATGGGTGGTGGGTGGAAATCTCACTAAATGATGTTGATTGTGCTGCTTGGTCTTATCATGATCATTTGATTAATGCTTTTAAAGCGGCTTTCGCAGAGGTTTTGGTTTTTGAAATGGAAGTTAAACATAACATAAACGTCGGGTAAATCATGCCTAAAACACAGAAACAAAAAGAATTCCTTTCGCTTCTTGAAGAGGCTTATAAACTTGGTAGGTCCAAGCATGATATGAAAGATTATATTGAAAA
>Ga0114918_10005847_pt1 | contig 10510 bp, 20 predicted proteins | sample LantaG_FD_87015 | JGI IMG/M metagenome (GOLD analysis project Ga0114918, IMG submission 87015) | Deep subsurface microbial communities from Baltic Sea to uncover new lineages of life (NeLLi) - Landsort_02402 metaG | ecosystem: Environmental > Aquatic > Marine > Oceanic > Sediment | place...
TTCCATTCATCTATTGGTACTACATCTATTACTTCTACTATTGGTTTTAACCCTTCTCGTTTTAATTGTTGTATCCAATTCCATTTATGAGTTTGGTGCTTTCTAGCTTTATTTAAGTGTGCCCTATATCTTTCATCAACCCTATTTGCCTTTCCCACGTATCTAACTTCACCATTTCTTGGGTCTATTAATATATAAATGTTTGTTGTTTCCATACCTATCTTTTATTATAAATATGGAAAAGTTATCAAAAGTTAGTATGGCCATGTCTTTTATGACCAAGGATTAATAATTTTGGTGTTTTCATAAAAAATGTAATCTTATATTGTTTTTATTAATTCAACTTCCCCACCTTGCCCAGCAAGTGATTGTAATAAATGATTAGAGCCAGATAAATCGGTCAAAATTCTTAACTCATCAAAACTTATAGTATTTCTTGCCATTAACTCACCACCCTCAAATCGTTCAAGGTGGAAACCAAGACATGATGGGTCTGGGACTATTCGATAAGTCTCATTGGTTTCAGTATTATGAAAATTGTCACAATCATCCCCATCTCGATATATATGACAATATTTATTTGCGTTTGGTAATTTATCCCTCGTTTTAGTCATAATTTATTTTCTTCTTTAATTCTAAATAATTCTTTAACAAATTCCTTATGGGCTTTCTTATCCACCCATCTATTGGGTTTCTTAGAACCCTTACTAACAATTAATCCGATTTTAATCATCCCTTAGCTTTGAATGTGAATACGTAAGCTATTACCCCAAATGAAATCATGGTAAAAATAGCAGCATCGATTCTTGTATCTAATAATAACACAGACAAATTTGTTCCAACCACAATTGCTGTGATGGCGATTTTAAATCTATATTTTTTCATAATTCTATAGTCTTCGATAATGGTTCCCATATGCTAATCTTCTGAATATTGGCATAACTTCTTCCCAATTCATATTACCCTCTTGACCGAAGTGAATGTGGGTACCTTTCCATGGTGTAAGTTCTTCGTCCTTTGGATTCTTCCAATCGAAGTCATCAATAAGATAATCATCTTCAGTACCAACACGTCCCTTATCTGGACATAACATTAATCTATGACACCAATCTAAACCTAAGCACCGTTCAATCCACACACGCTTCTCAGTGTAGCACAACGGATTAGGAACTGATGGTCTTGTAAGTATCCAAACGTCAAACCCTAGACGCTCCAACTCCCTCATTGATTCAAGGGCATTGGGTAATGGTCTCAAATTAGTAAAGAAACCATAAACCGCTTGAGGGTATTGTATTGCTGGGTTTGTTTGTAAATCAATATGATGTTGGTCAGCAAAGTCTGCTAATACATCATCCATATCAACATAGACACTAATTCTTTCTTCCATATCACAAAGATACAAATAATTTTAATAAGATGCAATTTATTTTAGTAAAACTATCTTACCTCTAAGTATATCCTTGAGTCTAGCTGTTTTTCCAGTTATATGGTCAATGACTGTTGAATCCTTAACTTTATAACTTCTACGTTTATCACCTCTACCACCAGTAATACCTATTTGGTCTCTTCGTTCATTTACAGAACCCTTATCGTGTCCAGTTTGATAAAACTCATTAACCCTTATCGATGTTTCTTTGAACGCATCACGTTTATTCTTATGTTGGTCACGACCATCCACCACAACCCTTATCCCAGTTGCTAGATGTGTCATAACGACACAGGAATCTGTGGTGTTTTTGTGTTGACCACCCTTTCCACTTCCACGAATGGTTTCAATGCGTACTTCGTCTGGTCGAATATCAACTGCTTGATAGTCGTCTTGCTCTAAAAATGCTACGGTGATTGAACTTGTTTGCATACGACCACGCTTCTCTGTTGGTGGTACTCGTTGCCAAGTGTGTGTTCCGACTTCGTTATCAAATAAGGCTTTTACTCCCTTCCCGCTAAAGACAAAGGCATGATAGCCCCTCTTTTTGGGTTTCAACTATTCAGTTTATGTTATTGATTTTGCAAGCCTTGATGTAGATATTTGTCATATCTTCTACCAAAAGCTTTGCATCTGTACCGCCTTCGGCATCTCTGATTTCTAACCTGTATTTCATTTCTTTTGGTTTTAATTATTCTTATAAACAAAAAAAGCAACTTACGTTGCTTAATTTTTAGTGGGGATGTAAGGTATCGCTCCTTAATAACGCCAAGTCAGCGTTCATCCCCATGTGTAGCGGGGGCCAGATTCGAACTGACGACCTCTAGGTTATGAGCCTAGCGAGATACCACTTCTCCACCCCGCAATGTGTGGGAGTCAATGGTCTTGCTCCATTATGTAATCCGTTATTGCATTGCTGCATTCGATTATGACTCCCATTGATTCGCTGAAATCAAACATATCTCAGCCATCGTCTTTTTGTATCAGAAAGGACTTTGTTGTTTTCCTAACAGTTCAATGCTGAACCCTTTCTTTAATACTTTTGTGGGAATGCTTGGACTTGAACCAAAACCTCAGGTGCGTACTCGAATAGCTAAGTAGAGGTGGTCTACTTAGAAACGTATTCTCTCTTATACTACATCCCCAAATATTTTTAAGTCACAAAATAGTGATTTAGTGTTTTTTTAACATGGGTCTAGACACCATGGTCATTTTTTTAGTGAGGCTGATTTCTGGCCCTCTTTCTTTCTGAATAAAGTTTACGGGTTGTCGCAACTATTCTTCTTGACTTAATTTCTTAATTTCTTTTTCTCAATGAACGTTTGTATCTTTTAAATACATAGCAAATATACTAAAGAACTAATCACTTGTCAAGTATTTTTCAATATTTTTTTAAACTTTTTTTAAAAACCCTTAAAACAAGGGCATTACAAGGTATCCTATTATACCAATAATTAGTTGAATTGTTCTACTTTTAGGACCCATTAGCTTGGTTGTCCACGCTGTTGAGGTCGTACTTTGTGCCCACCAACCCTTTTCATAAATCCACGCTTTTGGATTATTTGGGCTTAACATCTTAGACATTTTAAAACGCTCTAAATACATAGAACCATTATGCCAGAAGCTAAATATAAATGAATTCATTATTAAAAGATACCCAGCTAACCAAATATTATCTAATATTAGATATGATGTAAGTGCTAAAGTTAATAACATTAACCCTCGTTGAATGGTGAATAATGGGTGCCTATCGATATCCTTAAAATCCTTATAATCACTAGATTTTATTTTGTGATGCCAAAAATGTGCTTCTCTTCTACCCTCAATAATTGCATAAATAATCCAAAGTACTAAACCGATATATATCATAATGTTGTTTAGCTATAAATATTAGACCTTAGGTGTTTCGTCACTAAACTCTTCAACTATAACGAAAATACCTTGCTTCCTATTTAAGTAATAAATAACATTAAGTACCTTGTAGTACTTTTTTGTTTGTTCAATAAAGATTAATTCACCTTGTCTTGGGATAAATTTCACCTTTGTCTTTTCATTTAGAATACCAACCCAACTTTTATTGAGTAAAGTAATGCTATACTTTTTAAATAAATTAATCATACCCAATGATACTTATTTCTAATAAAAAGTCAATATTTTTAGGTATTTAGCATTTATTTTTAAATGGAATTGTATTTATTAGTATAAGACTTAAATAACATTAACTAAAATCTAGAAATTATGGGATGCGGAATCTATATTATTGAAAATAAAATCAATAGTAAGAAATATATCGGTAGTTCTATAGAAATCCCCGTTCGAATAATGAAACATAAATATTCATTAAGACGTAATTATCACGATAATCAATATTTACAAAACTCATTTAATAAGCATGGTGAGGATAACTTTACTTTTATGGTATTAGAGTTATGTGAGGAATCGGAATTAATAAATAAAGAAAATCACTATATCAACTTATACCATTCTAATGATTTAAATGTTGGGTATAATTTAGCCACGGTTAATGAATTTAGAAGGAATAACTATAATGTTGAGGTTAAAATTAAAAACTCTAAACATAATTTAAATGTTAATAATAATTTTAAAACATTTAAAATGATAAATTTAGAAACATTAGTTGAATTAGATTTTGATAATCTTGTAGAAGCTGCAAATCACATAAAAACTAATAATTTTTCAGATGGTAAATTAAGGAATATACGACAAAAAATTTCTCAATGCCTAAGGGGTATTAAAGTACACAATGGGGTAGAGAATAATGGTGCTGTTAGAAAAACGGCATATAAACATAAATGGATTATAACATAAATTACGTTATATGATAACATAAATTAATTTTTTTATAATGATATACAAAGAAACAGTAAGTCGAGGTTGTGGATGTAAGAATAAAAAACCAGCTAGTAACACAACAAACACTAGCACAACAACAACAACTACTACAACTACAAACGGTAGTAAATAAAAAAAGCCTAGTTTAACTAGGCTTTTTTATTGTTTAGAGTTTTTAAAGGAGCAAGTCATCATCTGATGGTGAATCGTCAACAGATTTCTCTGTTTTCTTCTTACCATTCTTTATAGCTTCATAAGTAGCAATAAATTTACCACCAAATACGTAACTACCGAAAAGTGTCATTGCATATTCTAATGCATCAAGTATAATCTTGAATTTCTCAATCTCAATATCCCACTTTTTACTAATCCCAGCTAATGTTAATATACCAAGTGTAATGTAATAAGCGAATACTGACCAAAGTAAATAAACCCTACCTTGGGAGTATCTATCATTTTCTTTTAAGATATCCGTAAATAATCTGAAATATTGCTTCTTCTTTGCCATAATAAAATTGTTTTATTATAAATACCTTTAAGAAATGCAAAGGAAACGTTATTAAACAACGAAGCCCCACGTTCTTGTCAACATGAGGCTTAATTTTACATCACCTAGTCGTAGGTAATGGAGCGTAATAGCGTCTTTAACGGTCAAAATAGACCATTTGGTGGAGAAGGTGGGAGTCGAACCCACGTCCAATTTATGAACTTGTGCTTTCTACATGCTTATCTAGTTTCTAATTCTAGCAAAGTTTAATAGTTCCTAGTATTTACAGTTCAGTTACCAATAACCTTAATCTGAGTTAAAGTTTACTTCGCTAACTATCGAAGTTCGGTACAATACCAGTACCATGTGCAATAATTAGGCTAAAGCAACCTCTCCTTCAAGAACACCTAAGGTGCAATTGTCAAGGAAATTTTCGGAAATGTTTAAGTCTCCAGTTAAAATTGTGTGTCTCATTTTTAACAGCTTGTCCACTTTGCTGTGCATGCTTACATTTCGTGTCTTATAAACAGTCAAATGCCAGTCATCCCCATAATGTTAAAGAACGTGTATCTTTTAAATATATGCAAATATACGAAAAACTATTTAAATAGCAAGTATTTTGCGAATTATTTTTATTTCTATTATTTAAGATAAAATAATTTCTTTTAATTCATCCCTAATTTCAAACCATTCACCATGTAATCTATAGTCTTTATATTTTTTATGTAATTTCTTTTCAATCGGGATATTCCCTATGAATTTTTTAAATAAACTCAATTCATAGGGGGACCCAGTTTGTAAAACAATTAATCTACGTTGTGGATTTTTAGAGAACCCAATTTTACAAACTTTATGTTCTAAATTACCAATAATATAAATATAACCATTATATTCATTTAAAGTTTCATATCTACTTCTATTGGTTATTGGCACACCAAAAACTGCCTCATATAATTTAAAAAGTTCATTATCTGGTAACATCCTAATTTTAACACCACTTTCTTTAATAATGGTTTCTTTTTTTAATTTACGAATAGCACGATTAGCTTTAATCCCATTTTCTCTTTCTTTATTATATTTCCGTTTACCCATAATTAATAATATATCATTATTGTTGTCTAGTGTATTGTCTATTGAATTCACTTTCTAGCATCACATATAATCCTTCCTGTTGACCATCTGTATTTTTATAAAGTATCATTTCTGGGAATGTACCAGTTCCTTTCGATGTATTTATTGGTCTTTGTTTGAATGTGATAACATGTCTACCAAACTCATCCTTGTATTCACCATCAATTTCTATCATAATTAATAGTATATCATTATTGTTGTCTTCTTATTATCCTTAGCTAGTTGGATTGAATTGGCCGTACCTCTCGATTTACCATCCCAACAAGCCACTACCATGTCAGCATCTGCTATTATATCCTTATTTCTAATCATACCAGCCGCTTTACCATGCTTATCCCAATCTGGGAGATGTATTATGGTTTTTAGGTCGTTCTCCTTTGCATATCTCTCACCAAAGGAATCAGCACCAATAGCACCACCACTAACGATAGTATAAGAACCCAAACCGTCCTTGAGTATATCAAGGACGAGGGCTAATCTATGATAATGAACACTATCGTTAAATGTTCTTCCACCAACAACAGCAACATTCATTACTTTTCAGTCTTAGCTTTGTTCTCGATTACACCATCGATAATACCATACTTAAGTGCTTCCTTAGCATCTAACCAATTATCTCTGTTACAATCCTTAATCACTTGCGCTTTAGTCTTTCCACAATATTCACCTAACATTGTGAATAATGTATCATTATACTTAATCGCTTGTTCAAGACTAATCTTCATATCTTCAACGTGGCCTTGAGCCCCAGCAGATACTTGGTGTAACATAACCTTAGAGTTTGGTAAAGAAAATCTCTTACCCTTCTCACCGTTACCTAATAGGATTGAACCCATTGATGCGGCCATACCAGTGTTGATGGTCATTACATCTGATGCGATGTAGTTCATGGTGTCAACCATTGAGAGTCCAGACTTAACCGAACCACCTGGTGAGTCTACGTGCATTATAATGTCTCTACCCTCATCAAGGTTGTCTAAGAACATTAACTGTGCTGACACAACCGTACTCATTTGGTCATTAACTGGACCAGCAACCCAAAGGATTCTGTCCATCATAAGCCTAGAGAAGATATCCATTTGCGTTACACGCATTTCTCTTTCTTCAAGGATGTATGGTGTAAGGCTTCCACCCACTTGTACATTGTCATACAGACTAGATTGTAATGTTTCCCAATAATGGAACTGAAGTCCACTTACCCCCATATGCTTAATAGCATAATTTTTAAATTCACTGTAATAGTCTAACATATTATTCTTCTTCATTAAATTGAGATGTTTCTACGAATATTGGCATATGTTCTCCAAGATAACCACCTATGATATTGAATTCATAGTATTCTCTTGATAAGAAGTATTTGGCTGCTTCAACACTACCATGTTCTTCTATATCATCAGCATCTGGTTCCATATCTATTGCTAATATTTCAATTATTTTTTCAACATCATAAGCAACGACAGGCCCAAAGTTAATCCTTGATGCCATGCCGAGTATTGCTTTATCGTATTGACTAGGCATTGGAAACGCCTCTTCACAATACTCTTTTATTGTTTCTTTAACACTCATTATGCGTCAGCACCTTCTTCTTCTTTTTGCTCTTTAAGCGAATTGAAGGCTTGTTTAATAATTTCAAGTGTATTAAGGTAAACCTTATCACCGAATCTACTGATAACTCCAGAGTGACCCATCACATCTGGTTTGCTGATAGTAAGCTTATCTTTTTCAAAGTCATAAGATACATACGCCAATGCTGATTCAACAACTATTATTCGTTGTATTTCATCTAATTTTTCGAAAACTTCTTCATTGATGAAAATCTTCACATCAGTTTTCGCTCTATGATTTTCGTAATCATTGGTTTTTGATACCTTAAAGATTTCTTTAAGTTTGTTGTTAGTCACTATATCAAATCTTAATACTCGTCCTAAGTCACTAGTTTCGATAACAGTTCTAAACATTTCTTTAGTGTCATCAAATGGTTCTTCTAATTTTGCCATAATAGTTTTTAATTTTTGTTTATGTAATTTGAATACAAATATACCCCATAATATATTATGGTGCAACTTTATTTTGCAATTCATCAAGTTTATTTAATAATTCCTTTTCTTCATCAGTTACGGTCTTTGGAATTATTATTAATAACGTTAAAGTCATATCACCACGTCTATTAGCATTTAAGATATTCATCCCCTTATTCGGGACCCTAAGATTATCACCAACATTACTATGTGGTGGAATGGTTACTCTTATCTTACCACCTTCAATTGTTGGAACTTCTACCTTATCACCTAGGATTAATTGTGAGTAACTTAACTTAAGATTATATTTTAGGTCATTACCACTTCGGTTGAATAATTTATGTGGTTTCTGTGTTAATAAAATAACAACGTCCCCGTTAACACCATCCTTTATACCGTGTCCACCACCTTCTTGGATTAATCTCATCCCATCGGTAACTCCAGCTGGGATATCAATATCTAACAATACCTCTTCAGATACTAACCCACCACCATTACATGTTTTACAAGTATCGCTAATTCTCTCACCAGCACCTTGACATGTTGGACAATGTGATTGTTCTTGTATTACATGATTACCAAAGGTTCTAGTTCTGAATATTGAACCTAAACCTCTACATGTGTCACATATATCTGTTTTATGTCCACCCTTACCATTACAAGGGGTACACACATTCATTTTTCGGTATTTGATTTTCTTATGTTCACCACTAAACATTTCTTCAAGTTCTAACTTGATGTTGATTCTTAAATCGGCACCCTTTCTTACTGGTCTACGGCCTTGTTGTCTACCCATGAAATCCTTAAGGATATCTTCATAACCATGGGATTGTTGCTGTCTTTGATTGCCCGTATGTCCAAATTGGTCATACTGCGCTTTCTTACCACTATCAGATAATACTTCATAAGCCTCAGCAGCCTCTTTAAACAGTTCCTCAGCCTTAGCATCGTTAGGTTTAACGTCTGGGTGATTCTCCTTGGCCAACGTCCTATACGCCTTCTTAATCTCCTTTTCAGTGGCATTTCTTTCAACACCTAGGACGGTATAGTAGTCTCTTTTTGACATAACATTGATTTTGCTACAATAATACTTATATTTAATGACAAATTCAATAGTAAATGGTATATCGGGTGATATTATTAATATTTTACTATTTGGTTATGTATTTATATAGAAACATGAGTATATGAGTAAATTTAAAAACACACCAGTTAGAATCAACATACAAATTGATGATGCTATTCGAAAACAATATAAGAAAAAATGTATTGACTTGGATACCACGTTATCTGATAGGATTAGACTATTAATAATTAAAGACATTAATAATGAAATAGAATGATGGGTTTAGAAAAAAAATGTATTGATTGTAACTCGGTTAAACCATTAACCGACTTCCATAAGGCTAAAGTTAATACGGATGGTTATAAAAACCAATGTAAAATATGTTGCAAAATATATCGAGATAACAGAAAAGAGGCTAAACGAATATACGATAAAAAATATAATGATACTAACCAAGATAAGATTAAAGAATATCGTGAGAATAATATAGAAAAGATAAAGAGGCGAGAAAAATTATATCGTGGGAATAATAAAGAGATTATTAAGGTTAGACAAAAAACATGGGGTGATAATAATAAAAATGTTGTGAAGAAACACAATGAATTATATTATCAAAACAACAAGCAAGAGATTTCTGATAAAAGTAAAATATATCGTAAAAAGAATAAAGAACAAATTGGATTTAAACAAAAAGAGTGGCGAAATTCATTAACCGATGAAGAAAAAGAAGCCCTTAAAATCAAACGAAACAATTATGAAAAAAATAGAAAAAGTTCTGATTCTTTATATAAATTAAAATGTAGTATTAGAAGTATTGTTTGTAAATCCATTTTAAATAAAATATCTAAAACTTCTGAAATTCTTGGTTGTTCTTTTGAAGAATTTAAAATCCATATTGAATCACAATGGGAGGATTGGATGAACTGGGATAATTATGGTAATCCAAAAGATGGGGTATTCGAATTTAATAAGACATGGGATATAGACCATATAATACCATTATCATCAGCTAATAATGAGTTTGAGATTATAAGGTTAAATCACCATACTAATCTACAGCCATTATGTAGTTACACTAATAGATTTATTAAAAAAGATATCTATGAGTAATAGTATTACATATAGGGTAATTCTTATGATGGGGGATAAATATAAAAAGACACTTCATCGTTGTAAGACGAGGGATACATCATTTATTAACTACCAACTTATAAAAAAGGAGAACGAAAGTATCATCTTCCCAAGGAAGTATGTTAATAGTTCTGGGATTCGCCCCGTAAAGTACAAAATATGCGTTGTAAAGGACTTTGAGGTAGAAGATAAGGAAAGAGTACTCCGAGATGAATTTGGTCGTGTATATAGGGAGAAAACGCTTTTTGGTATTTGGACTGTCCTAGGTTCACATGAATATAATATCGAAGAAACCTTCTGGCTTTATGGTCATGACCCAATACATGATAGGAAAACCATAATGGATATAATGCAACCGCTTATGAAGGGGGCACATAGAGCAAAGTATACCAAACAAA
>Ga0114918_10005848_pt1 | contig 10510 bp, 10 predicted proteins | sample LantaG_FD_87015 | JGI IMG/M metagenome (GOLD analysis project Ga0114918, IMG submission 87015) | Deep subsurface microbial communities from Baltic Sea to uncover new lineages of life (NeLLi) - Landsort_02402 metaG | ecosystem: Environmental > Aquatic > Marine > Oceanic > Sediment | place...
CCGGACGCGGTACGCCACCGCCCGGGCACAGAGCCGGTCGAGCGTCGAGCAGAACTCGTCGGCCACCAGCAGCCGCAAGGTCGGCTTGCGGCTGCGACTCGCCCGGTACGGGCCCGTATGGGCAAGCAGGGCGTCAATCGCCAGGGCCAGGCGGAGGCGGTACCGCTGCCCGTCGGACAGTTCCCTCGCCCGCCTCAGCAGCAGGAACGCATCGGCCAGCCCCGCCGCGCTCAGCAGACGCAGGGCGCCCTCGAGCGGGCCGCTCATCAGGTCGATGACCGGCGCCTCGTCGCCCGCCCCGGTACGGGTCCTGACTTCGGATCGGACGCCGGCCAGGTTGACAACGTGGCCGCCGTCCGGTTGGCCGTCCCGGATGGCCCGCTCCAGGCGCTCGACGAGGACACTCTTGCCGCTGCCCGACGGGCCGGTCACAAAGACCACGTCCCCGGCACGGACGTCGAGCGTGAGGTCCTCATACAGCGTGACCTCGTAGGAAGAGTCGAGGCCGATGCCGAACATCTCGGCGACCTGTATCATGCGGTCGCTGGGTGGGCGGTCCGGCCGGGGCCGGGGCGCGGCCTGAAACTTTTGGTTGATCGTGTAGAGGGCCATACGTATTCTCCTTTCCATGATCCTGCTGAAGAAGAAGTTCCTGGACCTGGTCCGGTCGGGGGTCAAGCGGCAGACGGCCCGCGTGTGGCCGCGGCGGCGTCTGCGGCCTGGGCAGAGGGAGTTCATCCCCGGCCTCGGCCGCATTCGCATCACGGCCTTCCAGCGCGTGAGCCCCGAGGACCTGACGGACGAGGATGCCACGCTCGACGGGTTCGAGTCGCGTGAGTCGCTGCTCGCCGAACTGCGGGCGCTGTACGGCGACCGGTTGGCCGACGTTCCGTGCTTTCGCATTCGTTTCACCTATCCCGCCGACGAGCCCGCCTCCGGCGATGGAGGGGACGAGGCCGCTGACGAAGGGGGCGCGGCCGGTCCTTCCTGAGGTTGCTTCGTGCGGGCCCATCGACGGACCTTCCTGCGGATTTTCCGCCACATGGCCCTCGGCGACGTGGCGCCGGCGGCCGCGCCTGAGCCGCTCCCGGACGGGGAAGTCGCGACGAGACCCAGCCGGGCGATCCGCCGCAGCGACATCCCGAGAAAGCGGTGAAGATAGACCAGCCGTCGCTCCTCGGGCTTCAGGTGTTGCCATGCCGCGAGGATGGCCAGGTTCTCCGGATCGGTCGCCCGGCGGACGGCTCGCCCGGCCATCCGCCTGACTGTGATTCTGCTGACGCCGAGCAGGCCGGCGACTTCGCGGAGGCTCGCTCCGCGCTGGCGCAGGAGCGTAAGCAGAGATCGGTCTCTCTGCGGGAGCAGGTGCCAGGCCCTGCGCAGATCACGGCGAATGAGGTGGCGGCGGCGTGTTTTGCCATCCAGCAAACCAAGGAGGGTCACGAAATCGGCTGTGGTGCGTCTTCTCGGCGACATTTTTAGTGCTCGTCGAAGTTTCCGAGGCATTATACGCCCGTTTTTGGTGATTGTCAAACAAAAAATCCGCCGATTATGGTAAATGGCAAACGCAGGCCCGTCGATGTTCTTCTCAATTTTCCAAAATTGGGGTTGACTCATGTTTGGTCTGGGGTAAACTTATAGGGCGGGCCTGACCGGGGTGAGTCGGGCAACGGCGTTTCGGGCGCCCCCAAGGAGGCGAGCGATGGGATTGAGGGAGAACCTCAAGGAACTCGAGATGGTTCGCCGCCTGCTGGCTGTGAGCCGGCAGGGGGGTGCGTTCGGCGAGGAGGTGCGGCGAGCGCGGCAGCGGCACGGCATGACGCTGGAGGCGCTGTCGCAGGCGACGGGCATGGCCAAGTCGTATCTGTCTCAGATCGAGACCGGCTACGCCCCGCCGCCGCGCGATGAGAAGATTCGCAGGATCGCCGAGGCACTCGGACTCGACGCGAAGGCCCTGTTGCCGCGGGCACACCTCTCGGAACTACCGGACGACGCGAAGGCTCGTATGGCCCGGATGTTCGATGCGACCGAGGAGGTGATCCGCGCGCTGCTCGTGGCCAAGGCCGGCGCGCAGGGCGCCATGCCGCAACAGGGGGAGCCGGGCAACGCCCCGGAGCCGACGGAGGAAGGGACCGGCGTTGCGCTGGACCTTGACGCCCTGCACCGCAGCGGCCTGCTCCATCATCTGGCGGAGTGGGGCGAGGCGCCTCCGGAGGACCGCAGGGGCCGGCTGCTGGCGATCCCCATCATCAACAAGGTCTCGGCGGGGTACCCGCAGGACTTCACCGACCTGGAATACCCGGTGGGGATCGCGGACGAGTACGTCTCGGTGCCGGAGGAGATGGCCGATCCGAACGCCTTTGCCGTCCGCGTGGTGGGCGATTCGATGGAACCGAAGTACCACGAGGGCGACGTGGTGGTGTTCATGCCCTCGGCGCCGGTTGACTCGGGCGACGACTGTTTCGTGCGGTTCGCCGTAACGGGCGGGCCGGTGGACGGCGAGAGCACGTTCAAGCGGGTGTTCTTCGACGACGACGGCCGCATACGTCTCCAACCGCTCAACGAACGTTGCGCCCCGACGTTCGTGGAGCGCGACCAGATCCAGGGCATGTTCCGCGCGGCGGCGCGGTACGAGAAACTGTAGCCGACACACGCGGAGCGAGCCATGACCGACGACCTGGTGCTTCTGGCGGACGGCGGCGGCGGCGAGCGGATGATGGACCTCATCCGCAGCCAGATCCTGTCGCGCTTCGCCCCGGACGATGGCAGCGGGGAGTTGGCGCGCCTGGCCGACGCCGCACGTCTCCAGACCGACGGCGCCGACCTGGCCTTCACGACCGACTCCTACACCGTGCGGCCGCTGGAGTTTCCGGGCGGCGACATCGGCAGGCTGGCCGTCGCGGGAACCGTCAACGACCTGGCGTGCCTGGGGGCGAGGCCGGTGGCCCTGTCGCTGGCGCTGATTATCGAAGAAGGGCTGGAACTGGCGACGCTGGGGCGGGTGCTGGACTCGGCGGCCCAGGCGGCTCGCGAGACGGCCGTGCCGATCGTTTGCGGCGACACGAAGGTGGTGGAGCGCGGCAGCGCTGATAAACTGTTCATCAACACGGCGGGTGTAGGCGTTATCGAGAACGGGCGCCAACTTGGGGCCGAGGCCATACGCCCGGGCGACGTGGTGCTGGTCTCCGGGACGCTGGCGGACCACGGCGTCGCCGTCATGAGCAGGCGGGAGGGTCTGGAGTTCGAGGCGGCGGTCGCCAGCGATGCGGCCCCTCTGTGGCCGCTCGCCGAGGCGCTGCTCGGCGCTTCTCGGAACCTGCGGGCGCTGAAGGACCCGACTCGCGGCGGCCTGGCGGCGGCGGTGAACGAACTGGCCGAGGCCGCCGGCGTCGGAATGCGGATCGAGGAGGCGGCGGTGCCGGTCCGGCCGGCGGTGGCGGGGGCGTGTGAGGCGCTGGGGTTGGACCCGCTGAACGTCGCCAACGAGGGCAAGTTCGTGGTCATCGCCCCGGCGGACGAGGCCAACGCGGCCTTGGCTGCCATGCGCGAGCATCCCCTTGGCCGCGACGCCGCCATCATCGGCGACGTCCTGCCCGCACCCGAGAAAGGCCCCCGCGTTACGCTGCGGACCCGCATCGGCGGGGAACGGGTGCTGGAGATGCCCTACGGCGAAGATTTGCCGAGGATTTGCTAAGCGGACTCAGGTAAGTCTTTTGCCGTCGGGTGCCATGCCCACGTTTGCGTGTGCATGCCGTGGCGACAACTGATTGGGCTCGTAGCCCAAGGGGCTTGCGCCGCTTACTTACGTGCGCGGCTAGTTTTCTCACGTGGCTGGTCGGGCGCGAGTGTAACTAGCCGCGAGCGTAAGCGAGCGGGACCAGGTCCAGGGCGCGTTGGCGCAAGCCGGATGGCCGCAAAAAAACCCTCCCGATTCTTGACAAGGGGACGGGGAAGGCGTACAATACCGCCCAGTTAAGGTTTCTTTCTTTTGGGGCATGTTGTGAAACCTTTCACAGCGAGTTCGCGGACCCCTCGCCGGGCGCGGCCGACGCGGCGCCGGGCGGGGGCCAGGCTCCTGTAAGAACAGGGATGCGGCGGACAGTACAGGCCGGGGCGCCGGACGGCAACGAAGCCGGCCCGAAGTCGGTCGGCTGCACGATGCGGGAAAGCGGAGAACAACTCATGGCGAACCAGAAGACCGTCATCATCATCGACGACGACCCGGACGTGGTTGAGGCCACAAAGACCATCCTCCAGGGCGCCGACTACGCCGTGGCCACCGCCCTGGACGCCCGGACGGGCCTGGAGCGGATCCGCCAGGGCGGCATCGATTGCATTATCCTCGATGTAATGATGGCCAGCGAGACCGAGGGATTCCACGTGGCGCAAGAACTGAAGGCGGCCCCGGCGACGGCCGACATCCCGATCCTCATGCTGACGGCCATCTCGCAGAGATCGGGGTTCGAGTTCTCGTCCGAGACCGACAAGGACTTCATGCCGGTGGAGGCGTTCCTGGAGAAGCCGCTGGACCCGGATCGTCTTCTGGAGACCATCGCCGGGTTGTTGAAGGAGTAGGCATTCGCGGCTCGACGCGCCGGCCTGAGCCGCAGCGCGAGCGCACACGTAAAGGGCAGGTGCCTATGTTGCCACAAGTGCTGAAAACGAGTGACCTGGCCGCGTGGGTCGAGGCGCTGATGGCCGAGAGCCGCGTGGCGGCGCCCGTCCTGAAGGAGACGAACGTCTCGGATCCGACCGACCTGAAGTTCGGGTGGCAGTACGTGCAGGATCCGGCCGACGTACGCCTGGACTACACGGTGACAGTGCTCGGGCCGAAGAAGTTCCTCTGGCCGCCGCGGCAGAAACTCGTCCGGTACAATCTCGGCGCGGGCGCCGAACCGGAGGCCATCATCGACCATGAGCCGCACGTCCTGTTCGGCGTTCACCCGTGCGACATAACCGCCATCGCGACGCTGGATGCGGCCTTCGCCAAGGACGTCCCCGACCCGCATTACCTGGCGCGGCGGTCCGATACGGCAATCATCGGTCTCGACTGCGGGGCGCCGTGCGACGAATCGTCGTTCTGCCTCGACATGGGGTCGCTGTATCCGGAGTCGGGGTTTGACGTCATGCTCACCCCGCTGGGCGATGCGTACTTCGTCGAGGTCGCGACGCAGCGGGGCGAGGCGCTGGCGGAGGCGGCGGCGGTGCGCCCGGCCACCAAGCAGGACATGGAGACCCACCAGGCGTTCGCCGAGGAGAAGCGGAGCAACTTCCGCTACAAACTGCCGTACGAACTGAAGTACCTGCCGGAGATGCTCGACGCCTCTTACGACAGCCTCGTCTGGGAGGCGATTGCGCGGCGGTGTTTCTCGTGCGGGTCGTGCAATATCGCCTGCCCCACGTGCTACTGTTTCGACGTGTACGACGAAGTGGAGGCCGACCTGTCGAAGGGCTGCCGCGTTCGCCGCTACGATTCGTGCCAGTTGGACCCATTTGCCGAGGTGGCGGGCGGCGAGAACTTCCGCCAGGAGCGCGCAAGCCGCCTGCGGCACCGCATGTTCCGCAAGGGCAAGTACATCCTGGAGCAGACGGGCCGGCCCGGATGCGTGGGCTGTGGCCGGTGCGAGCGGGCGTGCGTGGCCGGCATCAGCATTAAGGACACGTACGTTCAGATTGCAGGGAGCCGATAGCCGTGACTCAGAGCGATATCGAAAAAGGGGCGGCTGCGGTCAGCCCGTACGTGCCGAAGATGGCTCGCATCGTCGCGGCCGACCAGATGACCGAGACCGAGCGGTTCTTCCGTCTCGAGATGGAGGGCGAGCCGCTCGCGTACGAGCCGGGGCAGTTCGTCGGCGTCACGGTCTTCGGCGTCGGCGAGTCGCCCATCAGCATTTGTTCCAGCCCGACGCAGGGCGAGACGATCGAACTGACCGTCCGCAGCGTCGGCCTGGTCACCGACGCGCTTCGCACCTTCGAGGCAGGCGACCGGGTGGGCATCCGCGGCCCGTTCGGCAACGGCTTCGACTACGGCGCGATGAAGGGCCAGGACGTGCTGTTCGTGGCCGGCGGCCTGGGCCTTGCGCCGACGCGAAGCCTCATCCGGTACGTGCTCGATAAGCGAGAGGACTTCGGCAAGGTGACGATCCTTGTCGGGGCGCGCGAGCCGAACCTGCTGCTGTTCCGCGAGGAAATCGCCGAGTGGGTCGAGCGAAGCGACGCCGATACCCTGGTGACCGTGGACCAGCCCGACAAGGACTGGAAGGGCAACGTCGGTGTCATCACGCGGCTGTTCAGGCAGGTCGAGATCGATCCGGCCCGGACGTACGCCGTTGTCGTCGGCCCGCCCGTCATGTTCAAGTTCACGGTCCTCGAGGCCCTGGCCGCCGGGGTGCCGGAGCACCGGATCATCTGCTCGCTGGAGCGGCACATGAAGTGCGGCGTGGGCAAGTGCGGGCACTGCCAGATTCGCGGCGTGTACGTCTGCCGCGACGGGCCGGTCTTCACGTACGAGCAGGTCAAGCGCCTGCGTGAAGGCATTTGAGATTTCAGATTTCGGATTGATGCAAACGTGGCGGCAAGTTAGCCGCCCGCCTTGGCGGGCGCGTACTTAAAAGCAAGGATCATCGCATGGCCGATAAGCCGACACTTGCGTTTTTCTCGCTGGCCTGCTGCGAGGGATGCCAACTCCAGGTCCTCGCGTGCGAGGAGAAGTTGCTGCCGATCCTCGAGAAGGCCGACATCGTGCGGTTCCGCGAGGCCTCCGACGGCGACGCCGACCATTACGACGTGGCGTTCGTCGAAGGCTCGATCGTGACGGAGCACGACATCGAGCGGATCAAGAAAATCCGCGCCAAGACGGGCACCCTCGTCGCCCTCGGCGCCTGTGCCACCATCGCAGGCGTCAACGCCGTCAAGAACTTCCAGGACCCCGACGACGTGGCCGCCTACGTGTACGGGGACAAGAAGGAATGGTTCCCGCACATTGCGGCCCGGCCGCTGAAGGCCGAGGTCCGGGTGGACGTCGAGATCCACGGCTGCCCGATCAACTCAGACGAGTTCCTTGAGGTGGCCACGTGCCTGCTCATGGGCAAACCCTACCGCCAGCCCAACTACCCGGTGTGCGTGGACTGCAAACTGGCCGGCAACGTCTGCCTCTGGAACAAGGGCATCCCGTGCCTGGGCGTGGTAACGCGGGCCGGCTGCGCCCCGCTGATGTGTCCGAGCGCCGGCCACAAGTGCATCGGATGCCGCGGGCTCGTCGATAACCCCAACACGCAGGCCGCCAAGGACGTCATGGCCGAGTTCGGCCTGACGCTGGACGACGTTTTACGCGAATTCCGGCTGTTCCAGGGAATCTATGACGAGGTCGCCAAAGAAGCATAGACCGATTTCGGATTTCGGATTTCGGATTTCGGATTGAACAGCGGACAACGGCAACGGGCGCCGGCGTTAGCCGCCGGGCTTGCCCGGCGCGTCATGATCGGAGTCATGTTCGTATGGCAGAAGCATCAAAAACATTGGATATCCGAGTCGATTACGTGACCCGCGTCGAAGGGCACGGCAACATCGTCGCCAAAGTCGAGGACGGCGAACTCGTCGAGTGCCGCATGGAGATCACCGAGTCGCCGCGCTTCTTCGAGGCGATGCTGCGCGGACGCTCGTGGGCGGACGCCATGTTCCTGACGACCCGCATCTGCGGCATCTGCGCCTGCGGACACGGCACCGCGAGCCTCAAGGCGACCGAAGACGCCATGGGCATCACGCGCTCCGAGCAGACCGAGCGTCTGCGGCGGATCGTCCTTCACGCCGAACAACTCGAAAGCCACTGGCTGCACTGCTACTTCCTGGTGGCGCCCGACTTCTTCGGCGCGCCGAGCGTCATCCCGATGGCCAAGACCCACACCGACGTGGTGCTGCGGGCGATGCGCCTCAAGAAACTCTCCCACCACATCTGCCGCGTACTCGTCGGCCGTCACACGCATCCCATCGGCATGGTGCCCGGCGGATACATGAAACTGCCGAGCGTCCGGACGCTGAAGGAACTGCGGGAGCACATCGCAAGTTTCGACAAGGACGCGCAGGATACGGTGGACCTGTTTGCGACGCTCGAGGCCCCGGCCTTTGAACGCGAGACCGAGTACGAATCGATCACCGACCCCGGCGAGTACGCCTTCTTCGACGGCCGCCTCATCACCAGCGACGGCGACGAGGCCGACTCACACGCCTACCGCGACATCATCCACGAAGAGGTCGTCCGGCACTCCAGTGCCAAGCACGTCAAGAACCGCCGCGAGAGCCTCATGGTCGGAGCCCTCGCGCGGTTCAACAACAACCACACGCAACTGAACCCCGAGGGGAAGGACGCCGCCGAGCGCCTCGGCCTCGCCGCGCCGTGCACCAACCCGTTCCACAACAACACGGCCCAGATCGTCGAGACGGTCCACTGCTACTACGAAATCCTGCAACTGCTCGATTCGCTTATCGAGGCGGGCATCGAGGACGAGAAACCGCCGCTCGAGTGGCCCGCGGGATGCGCCGGCACGGGCGTCGGCATCGTCGAAGTGCCGCGCGGAACGCTCGTCCACGAGTACGAGTACGACGAGAACGGCATCGTGACCGGCGCCAACCTCGTCATCCCGACGAACCAGAACCTGGCGAACATCGAGGCCGACTTCCGGGCCTACATCCCGCAACTAATGCAAGAGGGGAAAACGCAGGAGGAGATCACCCACCTGCTCGAGATGCTCGTCCGTGCCTACGACCCTTGCATCTCCTGCTCGGCTCACCTCGTACAGGTCGAGTTCAAGTAGGGGATTGAGCCGCGGGGCGGGTCGCACGACCCGCCCCGCCTCCTTTTCGGACCCGAAAGTCCGAAGCAGCGAAGCATTATACGTGGCAGCCGCCCCAGCGGCCACGGTTTTCTTTGTGTCCCCCGCGGAAGTCCCGTAGTAGCAAGACAGGTCTTGCCACAACGCCCCGGAGCGGCGAGGACCCTCAGTGCATCATGAAGAACTCGACCGCCTCGGCGGCTTGAGGTTGCTCGGCGGGGGCGATGCGGCGGTTGAAATCCTCGGTCACCTCCCTTGATGCGCGGTCCGCCTTGACGCGTTTCTCGCCGATCTTCGGGGCAAGTTCACGCAGCGTCGCCGCCCAGCGGAACAGGTAATCGGCGGCGCGTGTCGCCTCAAAGCCCGGCGGCACCAGACCCGACGCATGCAGCCGCCACCCACCGGCCTCCCAACTCATGTGAAGCGGCACGCGGCCCGTCCGAAGGTACCCGAAGGCAGCATCGCCCATCCGCGCCACCGTGATGGTTCCCGTCCAGTCCACATTGCGCGGAAAGAGGTCCACCCGCGCCCCCTTCGACCGCTGGAACGCCTGCCAGCCTGGCTCCCCGTACGCCGTCACGACGGCATCGTGGAAGGCGAAACTGGCCTGGACCACCTCCATCAGCGCCAGCGCCAGGACCAGTTCATCCTCCGACCCGACAAAACACCCCAGGTACGCCCCCTTGTCGCCGGCGACGAGCGACGCGTGCCAGTCGGCCAGCAGGGCACGCGGTCCGGCGGTATCGGCGCTCGCAAGCCCTTGAGCGCGCGGCGCGTCCGGATTCGGCCCGCACCCGACGAGCATCACCAGAGCCAGCGCTACCGCCACGAAGCGTTTCGGGCCGGCGACCATGGCGCGTCTCCTCCTGAAGGCAGACATTCCCCGCCCTGTTAGACGTGCACGTGGGGCGGTGGTTCCGCAGAAAAACGATGCGCGGCGGGCCCGGGACCCGCCGCGCCTGACAGTCACAACCACCCCAACTCCGCCGGCGCCTGCTTACCCGCAGGGTGGCACGACCACGTCCCGGCGTGCCGGGACATGGTCGTGATTCGGTCCGCGCCGAGCAAGCACACGGCCGCGCAAGCGTTGCCGCGGCCGTGCTTTTTTCGCCGCGGCCAGGCACACCGCCGCGCGGCAAGCGCCGCCCTCCGGCCGCTCAGCCCTGTTGCCGACGCATCCCAAGATGTATAATGGGCCCACGGACCCACCCCTTTCTGAAGGAGCGCGCCATGAAGCCAAAGCCCTTCCTCCCCGTTGCCGCCCTCTGTGCCGCAGCCATCGCCCTGATGCCGGCCGACGCGCCCGCGGCCAAGGCGTCCGTGCCGCCGCCCTGCCCGCCCGCGTTTTCCGCAAGGGTGGTCGACCTCATGGACGGCGACAGTTTCAAGGTGGTCTGCGAGGCCGGCACGGTCGAGGTCCGCCTCTTTGACGTCAACTGCCCGGAATTCGACAAGCCCGGCGGCGAACGCGCCAAGCGCATCACGCGCCAGACCACCCTCAGCCGGCGCGTGTGGGTTTTTCCGTCCGGGAAGCGCCCGAAGGACGTCTACGGCCGACTGCTGGTCCGCGTCTGGACGACCAAGGGGTGGCTGTCGGACGTCCTGCTCCGGATGGGTGCCGCACAACGATACGTCGATCCGGACAAGCCGTCGGCGGGGCTCGTCGGAAAGCCCAGTGCCCA
>Ga0114918_10005849_pt1 | contig 10507 bp, 13 predicted proteins | sample LantaG_FD_87015 | JGI IMG/M metagenome (GOLD analysis project Ga0114918, IMG submission 87015) | Deep subsurface microbial communities from Baltic Sea to uncover new lineages of life (NeLLi) - Landsort_02402 metaG | ecosystem: Environmental > Aquatic > Marine > Oceanic > Sediment | place...
CAGGATGCACCAGAGAGCCCGTTCATGCGGCTGTTTGCGGACTACTCAGCAGGCACGTTGTCAGGTGAAGAACTCAAGAGCCAATGGGCCGACACTGTGCTGGCCGCTGAACAGCCCGACGATGATGAAGGTGTGCCTTTTCCCAGCTTCCAAGCTGAATACGAAGTGTTTGATCGACGCACTGACACAGTGATTGATACCTTCCGGGCCAACGCTGACCAAGAAGCCATGGACATAGCCATGAACAAGTGGGCTGGCCAAGGCATCGACTTTGGAGTGCGTAGAAAAGGCACGCAGGCCGCTCCAGAAAAACCCAAGAGTGCTCGCGCTGAACTGGCCAAGCGTGTGACCCGCAGCACCCAGGATGTGGGTGAACAACTGTGGCGTGTGAGTCTCCACAGCCAGGTACAGTACGTCATGGCCCGCAGCCAGGCCCAGGCAGTACAGCAGGCCGTGCAGAACAACCGGGTGTTCAACACACGCGAAACACGGGCCAGGATCGCCACGAACACAGAACAACAACAATACCAGCTGGACCAGCGGCGTCAGCAGCAGGACAGTGACCAGGACACTAGAGACATCCGGGCCACGCTGGGCGCACCCCAAGCAGCCGGTGGCGAGTTCACTGGTCGTTGGGAGATCCGTGATGCACAAGGTCGTGAACTACACACGTTTGGCGGAGTGGGCAACAGCCAACTGGATGCCAACAGATTCGCCGCGGGGTGGTTGGGCCAGGTCAGACCTGATCTAGCAGGCACAGAAGTAGAAGTAGTACCGGTGATGAGATAATGCGAGCCCGAGACTTCCTGCCAGAGAATCGTTACGAAGATGCTTACCGACAGCAGTGGCAGCAGTTCCAGCCCGACGGTGAGGAACAGTCAGCGGGCATGATTCTGCGTTGGCAACAGGTGCGTCCAAACCGCATACTGGTACAGGCCCTCAGCGGTGATGGCAGCCGAAAACTGGGATCTGTACAGTTCCATAGATATGATCCTACCAACCCGAAATGGACCGGCGAAGCACTGCATGTGGACGAGCGTTATCGCCGCCAGGGCGTGGCCACTGCCATGTATGACTGGTTCAAACAGAAGTTCGGTCCCATCCGCCCCAGCGACGCACAGACACGAGATGGTGAGAGTTTCTGGCAGCGTAAAAAAGTATGGGAACAAGAATCCGGCGATCCGCTGTCAAAGATAGTGAAGGATTTTGTCAGCAGCCCTGTGGGCCAAAAATATGCCAAGCACGACTGCAAGACCGTGACCAGGGCTTTCGTGCAGTGGGCCGACCAGAATCAGATCCCCACCCAGGTCATCGTCCTGGCTCCACCCAGTGCGGCGTTCATCAAGAAGAATCCTCGATTCCAAGGTAAGAGCGGCGAGGGTGATGGACACATCATGCCCATCGTGGATGGCCAGGCCATAGATTTCACCGTGAGGCAGTTTGGTGTAAACAGACCTTTCGAACGACCCTTGATCACGCCTGTGGCGGATCTCCCGTCGGTATATGGACGGTTCGGATACTTCACGGACCGGCCTGAATGGTTCCTGGGTGGTAAGAGCCACTGGATAGGCCCTTTGAACCAGATACCCAAGGCAATATTCAATCAAGAGTTTGGCGACGAGATTTTGGAGCAAGGTGTCCGGGAAGGCTTCTCTAACGATATGTCCACCGAAGATATGATTGGGTATCTAAAACAGCATCATGACAAGAATCTACACCCAGATTACCTCGACCATCTTACCAGCACAAACAGCAAGTTCGTTCTAAAAAATATTCCAATAAATTCAATCAAGACAGAACTATCTGGATTGGATAGAGCAAAAGTAGAACGATACAAGAAGATGGACTTTAGCAAGGCCCCTCCTATCGTAGTAGGTAGCGACGGCTATATCTTAGATGGTTATCATAGAGCAACAGCGGCAAAAGCATTAGGTATTCCTACTATCAAAGCCTATGTTGGTGTAAAAAGTCAGCAAGGGATGGCGGAAGGCCAGTTCGATTCTCTGATAAAGAGTGATCAGGCAGAAAGGAACGCCTACAAAAAATTCGTGGCTGATCAGGCCGGTGGGGATTGGAAAAAAGGTGCCCGACTCTACGCCAAACTCAAGAACAGACCCGCCGACGACATATTCGGTGATGATGCCAGGCTACAACAGTTTATGCGGATCAAGTTCGACTTCGCCAACTTCACAAAACAAGATTGGCGAGACTTTTGGCTGCTGAGCCAGCACGCGGACAAATATCCTGATTTCCAACAGCAGGCATTGGATGCCATCCAAAAATACCTTGGTCAGGACAACGACTATTATCGCTATCTGGCTGACCGCATCAGTTGTGCCCGCACAGGCCAACAGAAATACGGCACACAAGATATATGCGATCAGCAAGGGGTGTCGGAACAGGCTGAAGATCACGGCCCGGATATGGCCATCAGTTTGCGACGCCTGGGCAAGTTCCATCCTGGTCAGGATCCACTGGCAGAGTTGGTGCCTGAAAGAGCATCAGCACGATATGCCTTGCATCCTGACAAATGGCAATCGACCTTCTACAGTTTGACCAACAAAGATCCAGACAAACTGCGCTACTACGGACCAACCAAGATAGCCATCCCCCCGGGCACTCTGGTGGGTGACATGGCCATCGCCAATCAGTTTTACAGAGCAAAAACCGCCGAAGAAAAACAACGATATGCCGAACTGTATAGAGCATCACTGCAGCCATATCCGGTTGATGTCAGCCGATACCGCATGCCTGAGCTGTTGATGCCTCGGCAAGAGGTCTCGGAATGAATCCGTTCAACGATCCCACGGGCAAATTTTCCGCATCGAAGTTCTGGACACAGGTGGCCTATGCCACGGCCACGTACCTGGTGATTGTGCATGTAAACAGTGAGAACTGGGAACTGCTGCTGGTGTACATCGCCACGGTGGGTGGATCCGAAGTGGCCAAGAAGTTCTTGAGCATGCGCTACCCCAACACAAAAGGCAACCAAGATGAGAGCCGATGAATTCGTCACAGAAGTACAAAAAGGGGTCATGGACATCCTGAGAGATGAACTGCCGGGCTGGCCCGATTATGTGATCAAAGACATGATATACAGCAAGATCCGCAATTTTGATGATCTCGACCTGAAACTGGAGCATGTGCGAGAGTTGGCTACCATGGCGGATCAATGGCGCTTGGCACAAAAGATGCCCCTGACCTTTGACATGCTGGATCCAACCACACGCTATCGCATGAAGACCAAGCGAGACTTTGGAAATAAAAATCCCTTCCTGATACCCAATGACCGAGAGCGCCTGGAGCGTGCCATAGAACTGGTGCGAACCCGGGGCATAGAGAATCTGCCGCCCGTGATATTCCTGCAGACAGACAAGGGACTGGAACTGTGGGAAGGCTGGCATAGGACCATGGCCGCTTTCCGCGAGCATCCCGAAGGATTCCGCATCAACGCTTGGATAGCACAGCCTGCCGCCGTGCAAGAAAATTTTGCCGACGGTAAAGTCAAAGGCAAGAGCCGGCCCGGGCGTGTGAAACGTGCAGGTGCGTCATGCAACGGGTCAGTGTCGGATCTCAGAGCTCGTGCTAAGAAGTACGGCGGTGAACGCGGCAAGATGTATCACTGGTGCGCCAACATGAAATCAGGTAAAAAGAAATGAGAGCCGAAGAGGTAATTACATTGATCAAGAATAAAAATTTATGACCAAAAACGCACAACAGTGGGCCCAAACTCCGCCATTCCCCAGTAGTCATTTTGTGGACACCCGCATTTACACCGACCAAGGCTTGTTCCAAGAAGAACAACAAAAGATATTCAATACCAGTTGGATCATAGCTTGTCATGAAAGCGAGTTGATAGATGTGTTTGATTATCGCACATTTACTCATCCCGGCGGTGCTTGTGTATTTGTGGTCAAGACCCAACAAGGATCTTTCCAGGCCTTCTACAATGCCTGCCAACTACAAGGGCAGACCCTGTTGTGGCATCCGGCCGGCACAGCCAAACATGTCATGCAAGGATCTTACCAGCTGCGTGAAGTACAATGTGCAGTAGGATACGGCGGTTTTGTCTGGGTCAACCTCAATGATGAATCTTGCACACTCAAAGAATACATTGGTGATGCCATGAGCATGTTGGATGAACAACTGGACATGCCACTTGAAGTGTTTCACTATCACAAGGCCATTGTTGACACCAACTACAAGCTATGGCATGACACCAACAGCGAGTTCTATCACGATTACATGCACTACTTTAATCGAGCCACTGGAATGATTCAGCCAGGGTATTTTGATCGTAAATATACTTGTTACCCCAATGGACATGCATCCGTCGGTTCCATGGAAATCAAGTATGACGCCTACGAGGGCAGTAAAGCTCGATCAGTTGGCTGGCCTGGACTTGCTCCCGGCGGCTGGATATTGATCGATCTGTTTCCCGGCATGACCTTTAATCTCCGTACTTCAGTCCTGCGCATGGACACAGCCATACCCATGGGACCCAACAAATTGGTAATTGAATTTCGTGGACTCGGCTTGAAGAGTGACACACCCGAGCAACGTGCAGAACGCATACAGGATCACAACTTTATCTGGGGTCCATTTGGACGCAATTTACACGAAGATCTCTTGGGTGTGCATGGACAAGGTAAGGCAATGCGTGAGGGCACAGACAGCCAATGGGTCATACACGGACGAGAAGAAAATTCAACCATACATGATGAAGTTGGTATGCGTCATTTCTATGCTGAGTGGAGCCGCAAAATGGGTCGACCAGCCTACAACCCCCTGGGTGACCGAGTAGCATAGAGAGGAACCAGCATAACAACCAAAGAAAACACATATGATCCAGTACTAAAATGTGTTGTGCCAACATGAAATCGGGCCGCAAAAAAACCTAGCGATACCGGATTGATTTATCTGGGTGCATTAATTTTGTGCGAATGCGTCTAAATACTGTATGACCTCAATCAATCACTATCAAAAATTCTGTGTTGGCATAGCAGTTGCCGGAACCATGAACCTGGCAGCGGCCAACCCCAATCAGCCTCAAAATCCTGCAACCATTGTGTGCATGACCAATGCCGAACTCACTGACCTTACCGGTCAGTACAAAGAATTACCCTATGTGCGCGGCGTCAGCGGTATAGGAGGAGGAGGAGGCACAGTGGTTATCTTTGTCAATGCTGTCACGGGATCTTTCACCATCGTGGAACGCACTGACATCGACACATTCTGTGTGCTGTCCCTGGGCGATCGATTTGGACCTGTGCCCAAAGCCGTACGAGAGGGTATAAAAGAGCAACAAGACAAGGGAACGCTGTGAGACCTGCACTGCCCAAGGAGTCACAACCCGCAGGCAAGGATCAGCTCAGTGGCCAACAGCCCGAGACCCGTGATGATCTCACAGTAGAGATCGAACAGAATCGCCTGCGCCTGGTTCAGTGTCGCGAGCGCAGCAAGGAGCCACAACATGCAGAACTTCATTGACGACAACGAAGCATACGCACGATTGCTGCCTGTGTGCAGCTGCGGTTGTGTGAGGCACTGTGGCATCAGTTGCCGCAGTGATCACTGCGACTGTTTTGAATGTGGCTGTGCGCGGTGCCGTGACGACCTGGCACTGACTGCATCGCACCACACAGATGTTCACAGAGACTAAGGACACAGCACTATCATGGATCCAATCACCCTACTGGCTACTGCCAGTGCAATCTGGAGTGGCATAAAGAAAGCCAGTGAGTTTGCTGCCGAAGCCGAAGGCGTCTGGGGCCAACTCTCCAAGTATTGCGGAGTGGCTGACCAGCTTGAGCAATGCATCCAAGAGGAAAAGCTCAACCCCAAGAAGCCCAAGCTCTTTGGCAAACTGGACTCTTCAAACGATGTGCAGCAAGCCTTCAACGCTTTTGAAGCCGAGCACAAGCTGATGCAGATGGAAAAAGACATCCGGCATGAGTTTTACTATGGTGCTTTTTGCTCGCTGGAAGGTGGGTTCGGTGGTGCAGATGGCTATGCCAAGTTCTGCAACATGCGCCGCAAGATCAGGGCCGACCGCATCAAAATGAAACAAGAGCAACAGGAGATGGAAAAGCAGTTCTGGGACAATCTCATCCTCTGGATCGGTGGCGGTACGATCATCACAATTGGCATCATGGTCATCTACTTCTCTGTGATGGCCATCATTGGAAAATAAACACAACTGCATTGGGTTTTACAAGGACAAACTGAAAACCCCGCCGAAGCGGGGTTGTGGTGCTGATTGCTACATCTAAACTCAGTTAAGCTACGAAGCCATTCTTCATCCAGGGTGTGAGACTGTCAGCGAAAGGCTGGTGCTGAACGCGAACGCCTGTGGTGCCGAAGTCTGCGTAGAGCGAACCCATGCCGTCTTCTGCATTGCCCGGGTCTGCCCGATTCTGCCTGCTCTGGGGGAAGGCCAGATCCACAGCAGGATAAGGCCAGGGCCAGGAGGTGCTCATTGCACCGACCGAGCTCATGTTGCCAATCTTGTTGTAGATGGTCTGGTGAACGTGACCGTGGAAGGATGCCACGTTCTCGAACCGGCTCAGCATGGCTCGGATCTGCGCACCATCGGACGTTCCAAAGCCCCAGCGAGGATAGTAATCCCAGAGTGGTGCATGGCTGAAGATCACAATGGGCTTGTCGGTAGGCTGCTTGGCGAGGTCTTTCTTGAGCCACTCGAGCTGCTCAGCCTTGACTCCCCACAACCCACCCCATGGGCCTTCAAGCATGCTCATGTGTGTCTGACGCTCCACGCCAGTCATCTTCTGCACGGTCCAGAAATCGTCAACGAGGATGTTGTTCACGCCGATGAAATGCACGCCTTTGTGGTCGAAACTCCAGTACTCTTTGCGTCCCTTGCGCTGACCTGACTCAGGGTTGTTCTTACCATAGAGGCCGTTCCAGCCTGTGCCCATGTCCACATACCAGTCATGCTCACCGGGGATGATCACCATTTTGGTGTTGATCTTGGAAAGGATCTTTTGGCCTTTTTCCAGCTGGTCCATCGTGCCGTCTTGGGCAATGTCGCCACCGTAGAGCACAAAATCGGGCTTGACGGGGAGGTTGTTGACCTGCTCGATGGCATCAGACAGCTGTGTATCGAACTTGTGGTTCTTGTGGCTGAACAGATGCGAGTCGCTGATCATTGCGAACCGAAAGGGCTGTACTGATTTGTTCTGCGCATGCACAAGGTCAATCAATCCCAGATTGATGCCTGCCGCAGATGCTGCAAAAGTGGAAAGGCCCACTTTGCCCGTGACTCCCAGAAACTTTCTTTTGCTACTCTTGGTATTTTTACTGATTGGTGTTGACATTGTTGCCTCCATGTAAGCAGCTATTTATATTGCAAGCAAAAAGCGAGCAATTTTTGCAGGATCAGCCTGATCTGGCACCGGGCAAAAACCCACTAGATAATGCCTTGTCAAACTGATAAGTACTCACATATGAAACTGACCCTTGCGATCTTGGCTGCCGTGATGCTCACAGGCTGCACCCAATACTTCCGCTATCCCTGCCAGAATCCCGAAAACTGGGACAAAGCCCAGTGCCAGCGGCCCATCTGTGAAGTTAATCGTGACTGTCCAGACCTCATATTCAAAGAAGACAGCAAAATCACAGTGCCTGCCGCAGCACGAACCACTGCGCCGCCGGTCACACTGAAAGGAGAATGCCAATGAATTTTTGGGCTCGACTGGCAGACAAACTGCTGAAAGATTCGCCGCCACGCAAACGCTACACCCAAGAAGAGCTCATGATCAGGCTCAAGTTCTTCATTGGCATATGCCTGGCCATGACCTTGACCGGCATTGTGTTCGTGGTACTGTACTCAATTATTTTTGTGACACAGCCGCTCAACGCGATCTCTCCAGTGGACAGCAAGTTCTTTGAACTGATCATACCCATAGCCACATTCCTCACAGGCACACTCAGCGGCATCATGCTGGCAGGCACCGGCAAGGACGAGGCCATGACCGGCATCAACATGGCCAAGACTGCCACCACAGCGGCCAATGCAGCTGCAAAACCGCCCACTGTGAGTGCACCTCCACCACCACCGCCACCGCGGCCCCAGTTCTAGCATGCGCGCACAGGATTTCCTCAGTCACACACAACGCATGAAGACCTACGTGGTGAAACTCCGGCTCAAGCAGCGTGGCTACACCCAGCACATGGACACCACTGTGCTGGCGCGTAATCCCGAACAGGCCCGGCGCATCATACGCCAGCAGTATGACGAACGCAACGTGATCGTGGGCCAACCCCGCGAACTGGTGTAGCAGCCAAACCACCCTAGGATAAATACAGCGTGGATACTGTGTATGTTCGCGCTGTGTTTGACATTGACTGTGACTGGCAAGGCCTGCCACCGGTGTACAGGGTGTTTGTGAACGACGAACTGTTCACGGAACGTACCTGGACCTGGTGTGATCAGCATCTGCAGGAGATCCTGCAGATCCAGGCACCGCCGGGCAAATACCATGTGCGTGTGGAATCAGTGGGGCCCAGCCTGTCCCAGTTCCGCACCTGGAATCATGTGATCGAACACGGGCCTGCGCGCTGGGTCAAAGGCTCCTACATAGGCATTCACCATGAGAGCACATGAATTCCTGAGAGAACAAGCAGCCACGGGCACCACTGCGTCAGGATCTGTGGCCGTGGTGGCGCAGCCTCTGGGTGAGATCACAAGCCGGCAGCTATCTGGAAAACCGGCTAAATATCGCAACAGTGCTCCTGTACAGAAACGGAAACAGGGTATTCAAGAAGGTTTCAGACACCACCCCTGATGTTCTCGTAACTTTCCTTGCACCACTGCTCGGATCTTCCTGCCGTTCAAGTTTTTCATCTCACAGAAATCATATTTGGGTGCCAGTACTTCCTCGCCAGTATCCAGGTTGATCCAGTGTAAGATGGTAGGATCGTAATTTGTATTATTTTTTCCGACCTTGGATCTAGATACAAACTTTTTCCGACCTTCCGCGTCAAAATATCGACCCCTAGTCCATCCTAATGGAATATCGGATTCTTTTCTTACTTTACGATTTTCAATACCGTTGTTGATCCAAAAAGTTCCAAACATTGGATTTTTGCTTCCTGTATTTGCCTGTTGGAATTTTCTCCGGAGCTCTTCTGTAATTACCTGTTTGGAGTTACCATCCATTCCATCCTCTGGTATCAGATTGGCCCATTCAGATGATTCCACAATTTGATTTTGTTTTGAAAATTCTAAAGCGAACTCTGTTGCATCTTGTTGATTGTCAAAATACCACACTTTTTCTGTGATTACAAAATTTCTTCCGTGAGATTTTATGTGGTTTAACCAATACTTGCCGGACCCAAGATATTTTTCAATATCTGCATTTATTGTTTTACCAAAGTACCTTAGTCCACAATGTTGGCATTGCTTAACATACAAATAAATATTCATGCTGTGATTCCCTTAGATCATAGAGTAGTTGGGAGTTCCAGCTCCGCGAACTACATTTTTATTTATTGGTAAATATACAACACTTGATTAGGAAGATTAGATGCTTGCGGATGACCTAAAAACGCTACTTGCAACTCAGTATGCTTATGTAATTAAGGCGCAGTTTTTTCACTGGAACTGCGAAGGAAGTGACTTTGGCCAGCTGCACAAGTTCTTCGGTAAAATCTATGACGAAGTGTTTGAGAACGGCATCGACCAGACAGCGGAGTTCATCCGCATCCTGGGTGAATACACTCCAGGCAGTTTCGAGCGTTTTGCGGAACTAACACAGATACAGGGCCAGACCCGCGTGCCGCGTGCTCGTCTCATGCTCACTGAACTCTTGGCCGACAACCAGACCCTGATCGATCTACTCAACACCTGTTTCGCTTCGGCAGAAGCAGAGAACCAGCAGGGCATCATGGACTTCCTGGCTTCGCGCATCGATGCACAGGGCAAACACGGCTGGATGATGAAGGCCTATCTCAAGGAGGATCGCGAGTGAGCCACGACATCTATACCATCCTGGAAAATCTCGACGCTGCGCAACGGTCTGTGAAACAGTTGCCTGCCTTGTTCCGACCTGCGGACACATCTCCGCAACTGGCAGGCCCTTATCCTGGTCGGAACGCCACACTGGGCTATCTGGTGGGCGAAGGCGAAGAACAGGAAAATGCCATGCGCCAGGCCGTGACACGCAGGATCGTGAACCAGCATCCGGAATGGATCATGACCTATGGTGTAGAAGCCTTGATGCAGGCCGTGGACGACGTCACGGAAGGTGACACTGATTTTGAAGAGATTGGATCTTCTGACGTCAGTGCCTATGTGCGCTACGTGAAAGATGTCTTGGACGATCGCATGGGCGACAGATCGGAAATGGCGGACAGGAAACCGTTTGCCGAAGCCCACGATACAACAATCACGGAAGATCCAGGCGTTCCCTACTATGTTGATGTGAGTGTGCCAGGTCAACCCATGGCCAAAACTGGTGGGCGCGGCATGACTGCTATCGTGCCC